>FTCZ01001672.1_pt1 | contig 48482 bp, 41 predicted proteins | sample 1658871 | NCBI WGS metagenome assembly FTCZ01 (sample SAMEA3914864, study PRJEB12502) | metagenome | biome: forest; material: soil | place: USA | collected 2012-03-12 | depth 0.3 m | reverse complement strand
GTGTTGTACTGCTGCTCGACGTCCGACTTGTTGCCGCCGGTCGTTTGGTTGACGGTCGCCGTGACGCTGGTCGTGTAGTTGCCTTGGTTGACGGTCGAGGCATTGGTGTTGCCCGACTGGGTCGTCTTGACAACGCCGCTCGTGCCGTCTTGTTCGACGGTCGAGGTGTTGTTCTGGGCGGCTTCAAGCAGAATGACGCTCGCTTGCGTGACGGTCGCGGCGTTGCCCGTACCCTTTTGGGTCACGGCGCCGGTGTTGTCGTGGGCAGCTTGAAGCAGCGAGCCCGTTTGCTTGATCGAAGCCGTGTTGGCCGAACCCGTTTGCGTGGCGGTGGCGCTGTTGTTCTTGTCGGTCGACAGCGAGTTGCCTTGGGTGATGGTGACGACGCCGTCGGCGGATTCGCCGGTTTGGTCAGCCGTCGCGGTGTTGGTGACGCCGCCGATTTGCGTGATCGTCGTCTTGTTGCCGTCGGCGAAAGCCGGCGACGTGGCCAGCAGCAGGGCTGCGAGCGACACGGTACCGAGGATAGTGGTCTTCATTTTAAGCTCCCGTTAGTCAGATTGAACGTTCCGATGGAACGCCTTCCCATGAAAAAGAACCGGCCGCCCCCCTTTTGGAATGGCCGTACCGTGGCGGTTATGCCGTCACGGATTTGCACTCGGCGGCGCGGGCCGCGACGCATCACCCGCCGCTTGTACGGAAGGCAAATGGTTGATCAGATTGGACATATTGCCGAGACGGTTCTCGACATCGCCCGGTGAAGTGCCTTGAGCCAGCAGGCCGGTGACCGACCCGTCGCTGGAAGACGTCTTGGCATCGGCTGCCGTCGGCGCAACGTTCATGGCCAGCGGTGCTATGGCCGGGGCCGGCTTTTGCACAGGCGCGGCCATGGCGACCGGCGCCGGTGCGGCGGTTGGCGCGGGCGGCGGCGGCACATCGGTCGGCTTGACCGTGCCAGGCTTGCGGCCATGGCCCCGGGCTTCCGCCGCGGCTACGGCTTCGGCGCTGATGATGCCGTCGCGTTCCTGCTTGTAGCGCCACAGCGCCGGCCAGGCAGCCTTGCTGTCGGCGAAATCCCACAGCTTCAGGTCGGCGCCTTCCATGACCAGGCCGTAGACGGCCTTGTCGATCGCCTGCTGCAAGGCCAGCATCGCCGGCTCGTTGGTGGTGTAGCCGTTTTCGCTTTCGAGCAGCGTGGTGGCACCGACATATTTGAAGACGTTGGTGTCGACGGCGTAGGAGGTAATGGTCTTCGACGCGGTCACCGTGGTCAGCACCTCGCCGGTCTTCACCGACACGGCGCGCAGATAGACGGTTACCGTATCCTGCTGGTACTTGGCGTCGGCACCGATGCCGAGCATGCTGGCACCGACACCGCCGGTCACCGTATTGGTGTCGTAACCGACGACGCCGCCTTCAAGCAGCACACCGGCAAACAACAGCGGCGGCAGGGCGCTCGGGTTGACGGTCTTTTCACCGAGATACTGCGAGCGCATGTCGCGGATGATCTGGCGTTCGTTCAACAGGTCGCGCAGCTGTTCGCGTTCGACGATGGTGAACCATTGACGGTTGCCGGCTTCCTGCAGCGAGCGCAGCAGCATGGCGGATGCGCCCTGGCTGATGGCGCGCGACAGGGTCTGACCGACGGCGCTGGGCTTGAACTGGCCGGTTTCATCGGCAAAGCCGTAGACCGCGACCGCGACCGGGTGATCCGGCGGCGGCAGGTCGCCCAGCATGTCCTGGGTCGGGGTCGGCTTGAGATAGACCGGGCTGGTGCTCATCACCGGGGTTTGCGGCAGATAGGCGCAGGCGCCGAGGAACGGCAGGACCAGGAACGGCGCGGCGTAACGGAGGAAGGTGCGCATCACTGGGTCGCCGTCGAAGTCGAAGAGGTGGTGGGCAGCTGGATCGTGGTCGAAGCGCCGGTTGGGTCGGTAATGGTGACAGTGATTTCGCCAAGGCCGCGGGTGAAGGTCACCGTTTCGCCGCCGAAGGAGTAGGTACCGGAGCTGGCCGCGTCCGGCCCGAAGATGGCCTGCGACACCTGGTTGGCCAGGTCACCGAGAAGCTGCGACTGCAGTTCCGAGGCGAACAGTTGCGCCTGGGTCTGGCTCGTCGACGTGCTCTTGTTCTTGTAAGTGTTTTGCGCGCTGGCGTCGGCTTCAAGCTGCGACGCGTTCAGCGGATTGCCACCGAACGCCGGATTGACCGGCGTATAAACGAGCTGTTGAGCCTCCACAGGGAGAGCGATAACCAGCATCGTGCCCGCCATCAGGCAGGTCAGACCTATATTTTTCAGCATTGCCCCTCAACTATGGCCTGACGTTCAGGTTGCACTTCGCTACCGGATCACGATCCGTAATCTTCGGGTAGCGATGGGCGTTTCCCTTAACGTCTCGATAACAGACATTAACAGCTTCTTAAGGCCACAATTGATTTTGGTCAATCCCGGTAGAGCGCCGTTTTGGCGTCAGAGAGCCGGTCCCTGGTACAAATTCACCAGTGTCATTCAATGACTTATGGTAAACATATGGGTATTATTTTACTCTACTACCCAGCCCTATCGCCAAGTGTTCTCTGGCTTTGAGGGCGGTCGGCGGATATGGTAAATACGCACCAGTCCAACGCCGGGAAAATTCGTGTTAAGCACATAATTTTTTTTGAAAAAATCGTGCTTAACGCGTGAAATGTGGCCAAATTAATGAAGGTAAATAGCCAAACCGGTGATTATTAGGGTCAATAAACCCCGTTTTTTAACCACTGACCCGCCATTACACGGTCGGCTTTGACCCGATTCGACGCCAACGAGAAGCACTTTCTGCTGCGCTTTTCTCACTAAAGCGTTCAATTTTCCCCATTTTGGAGAAAATAGCTTCAATCTATTTCGCCAATACGGCGACTGAATTCGCAAGACAGACGAAATGAAGCGGTTAATTTGAAGCGGGATTTCGCCAAACTATGGTGAATGCTTGAATCGGCGCCTTATAACCCATGGCAACGGTTAATTTTGGCCTCCAAAATGGAGGCGCGAGCCTATCGGCGTCCCCCTTCGCATCCGGCCGCTTCGTCCTGCCTCAGAACCGCGTCGAGGTTAACGACTCGTAACGGCGATCGGGGACATCACGGCTGCCGAAGGTGCGAAAACGAGCAACACGGTCGAGACTGAAGGCCGCAGCGCCGGGCGCTTTAAGAAAGCTGCCGTCGAAACCGTCGACGTCCTGCAACCAGAAGGCGGCCCGCGCGTCCGGTGTGCGCGCGGCAATTTCGAAATGGTCGATCTCGATATTTCGCGCATTGCGAACGAAGGCACCGCTGGCCGGCAGCGGCCCGAACATGTTGGGATCGGGATATTTGTCCTCATTGGCCGGCGGCATACGCGCCGCCAGAGCCGGATCGCCACCGCCCGGCTGATCGAGAGAGACATTGCTGATCTTGATATCCTCGACCGGATGGCCGGCGATGCCGGCGATGACCACCGGCAGGGGCGAGGTGTTGGAGCAGGTAATATTGTCGATCAGCACGCGCTTCAGCGAACCGATGGGCGTTCCCGCCGGCCCACGCATCCGCCGCCCCAGGCGCAGGAAGATCGGCGCGCTCAAACCGCCGCGCAGGGTCAGGTTGCTGATGGTGATGTCCTCCATGACGGCGCCATCGACCGTTTCCAGCGCCAGCCCCCAGCATTGATCGAAGACGCAATTGGTAATGGCGATGTTCTTGAAGCCGCCATTGGATTCGGTGCCGCACTTGATGCGGCCGAGCAGCCAGGTCGAGCGATCGGCCAGTAACGGCTTGCGCGTGCCGTCAAGCACCGTGCCGACCTGGTAGCTGCCCGACACATAACAGTTCGAGATGGTGACGTTCTCGGTGGTGCGGGCATAACCCAGGGCGAACGAGGATTTCGGCACGATGGCGTCATCATAGGGCGAATTGACGGTGCAGTTGCTGACGCGAACATTCTTGCAGCAGTCGATATCGAATCCGTCGCGATTGGTGTCGACCAGCAGGTTGTCGATGACCAGATTGTCGACGCCGGTCGCCAGCAGCGCGAACCAGCCACCCTGCAGGATCTTGAAATCGGCGAGATGGACATTGCGGCAATTCTTCAGCGCGATCGCCTTGCAACCGACGCCCGGCAATTCGGCCTTGGGCAGATTCGGATCGGGATGGCCGCGGCTCAGCCCCCGGCCCCAGATCAGGCCTTCGCCCAGAATGGCGATATCGTGCAGGTTTTCGCCGTAGATCAGGCTGTTGCGCCAATGGTTGTGGCCATAGTCCTGAAAGGCCTCAATCGCCGGCTCCTGCGGTTCGGCCATATCATAGCCGCCCGACGTCGTGCCTTCCAGCGGCACGCTGGCGGCCAAAAGCGTCGCGCCGCGATCGAGATAGAGGGTGACATTGCTTTTGAGGTGGATCGTATAGCTGGCATAGGTCCCCGCTGGCAGCACCACCGTACCGCCGCCGCGCGCAGCCGCCTCAGCTATCGCCTTGTCGATGGCCGGGCTGTCGATGGTCACGCCGTCGCCCTTGGCGCCGAAATCGCGGACATTGAGCCAATTCAGAGGTTGCGCAGCGGCCAGGCGCGGTAAGCCGATCAATCCCAGGCCCGCGGCGGAGGCGATCAGATGGCGGCGGTCGATCATGGCATCCTCGGCATCAATTTGTATGATTATTTACCTCAGGCTAACCACAGAAATTCCGCGACGGCAACACTTCAAACCTTTGCGTCAATTGACCCGTCCCTTGACGCGGGCGTAAATGGTCCACACCTTGACTCAAGTTGTTTCAACCGATACCAACCAGTCAAAAAGCCCAGGGTACTCCCAAGGAAACCTCATGCCGCTTACCTCTCCCGGTGCCGCCTTCCGCCAGGCGCTCAAAGACGAACAGCCGCTTCAGGTCATCGGCGCCATCAATGCCAACCACGCCCTGCTGGCCAAGCGCGCCGGCTATCGCTCTATATATCTGAGCGGCGGCGGCGTTGCGGCCGGGTCGCTGGGCCTTCCCGACTTGGGAATCAATACCTTGGACGACGTTTTAACCGACGTTCGACGCATCACTGACGTCTGCGACGTGCCGCTGATGGTCGATATCGATACCGGCTTCGGTCCGTCGGCCTTCAACATCGAACGCACCGTCAAAAGCCTGATCAAGTTCGGCGCCGCCGCCTGCCACATCGAGGATCAAGTCGGCGCCAAGCGGTGCGGTCACCGCCCGGGCAAGGAGATCGTCTCGACCGAGGAAATGGTCGACCGCGTCAAGGCCGCCGCCAATGCCAAGAGCGATCCTGACTTCTTCCTGATCGCCCGCACCGACGCCATCGCCGTCCACGGCGTCGATGCCGCCATCGAGCGCGCCATCAAATGCGTCGAAGCCGGCGCTGACGGCATCTTCGCCGAAGCCGCCTATGATCTGCCGACCTATCGCAAGTTCGTCGACGCGGTGAAGGTGCCGGTCCTGGCCAATATCACCGAGTTCGGCAAGACGCCCCTGTTCACGCGTGACGAACTGGCCTCGGCGGGCGTGGCCATGATCCTCTATCCGCTGTCGGCCTTCCGCGCCATGAACAAGGCGGCCGAGAACGTCTACACCGCCATCCGCCGCGACGGCCACCAGAAGAACGTCGTCGACGCCATGCAGACCCGCGACGAGCTCTATCAGGCCATCGGCTATTACGAATTCGAAGAGCGCCTCGACGCCATCTTCAACAGCAACAAGTAGAATTAAGATTAGCCACGAAAAGCACGAAAAGCACGAAAACGAATTGCTTGGTGTGTGGGTTTGCTGAGCGCCGAAGGCGCTCGATTTTAGTGCTTTTCGTGTTTTTCGTGGCTAATAAAATCTAGGAAACGACCATGGACACTGCCGCAGAAACCCCGGGCTTCAAGCCGAAAAAGTCGGTGGCCCTGTCGGGCACCGTCGCCGGCAATACCGCTTTGTGCACCGTCGGCCGCACCGGCAACGACCTGGCCTATCGCGGCTATGACATTCTCGATCTGGCCAAGACCTCGGAGTTCGAGGAAATCGCCTACCTCCTGGTTCACGGCAAACTGCCCAACCGCGTTGAGCTTTCCGCCTACAAGACCAAGCTGAAGGCCCTGCGCGGCCTGCCCGCCGCGGTGATGGATGCGCTCGAAACCCTCCCCGCCTCGGCGCATCCGATGGATGTCATGCGCACCGGCGTCAGCGTTCTGGGCTGCGTGCTGCCGGAAAAGGACGACCACAATCATCCCGGCGCCCGCGACATTGCCGACCGGCTGATGGCCTCCTTCGGCTCGATGCTGCTCTACTGGTACCACTTCAGCCACAACGGTACGCGCATCGAGACCATGACCGACGATGACAGCATCGGCGGTCATTTCCTGCACCTGCTGCACGGTGAAAAGCCCCGCGCCAGTTGGGTGCGCGCCATGCATACATCGTTGATCCTGTACGCCGAACACGAGTTCAACGCCTCGACCTTCGCCGCCCGCGTCATTGCCGGCACCGGCTCGGACTTTCATTCGTGCATCGCCGGCGCCATCGGCGCGCTGCGCGGCCCCAAGCACGGCGGCGCCAACGAAGTCGCCTTCGAAATCCAAAAGCGCTACGACACGCCGGACGAGGCCGAGGCCGATATCCGCCGCCGCGTCGAGGCCAAGGAAGTCATCATCGGCTTCGGCCACCCGGTCTATACCGTCTCCGATCCGCGCAATGAGTGCATCAAGGGTGTGGCGAAATCGCTGTCCGAAGAGGCCGGCAATACCAAGATGTTCGACATCGCCGAGCGCCTGGAAAGTGTGATGTGGGACGTCAAGAAGATGTTCCCCAATCTCGACTGGTTCTCGGCGGTCAGCTACCACATGATGGGCGTGCCCACCGCGATGTTCACGCCGCTGTTCGTCATCTCACGCACCTCGGGCTGGTCGGCGCACGTCATCGAACAGCGCATCGATGGCAAGATCATCCGCCCAAATGCCAACTATACCGGCCCTGAGGACCGGGCGTTCGTTCCCTTGAACGAGCGGAAGTAATTCTATCTCCTCCCCATCGTGTCACGATGGGGAGGTGGCGCGGCGCTCGTGCGCAGCACGAAGTCCGCGACGGAGGGGTCACTTTCAGACGACAGAACCTCTCCTACGCGTGAAAGTGACCCCTCCGGCCGGACGCCCGCTTCGCGGTTGCCGGCCACCTCCCCATTTCAACGAAATGGGGAGGAGAGTTAGAGAGTGAGCTCCCATGTCTCAGATCAACATCGCACACCGCAAAACCCTCCCGGGCATCGCGCTCGACTATTTCGACGCGCGCGAGGCCGTCGACGCCATCCAGCTCGGCGCCTGGGCCACCCTGCCCTACACCTCGCGCGTTCATGCCGAGAACCTGGTGCGGCGCTGTGACCCAGGCCTGCTGACGGACGCGTTAAAACAATTGATCGAACGCCGTCAGGACCTTGATTTCCCCTGGTATCCGGCGCGCGTCGTCTGTCACGACATCCTGGGACAGACCGCCCTCGTCGACCTCGCCGGCCTGCGCGACGCCATCGCCGATCAGGGCGGCGATCCCGCCGAAGTCAATCCGGTGGTGCCGGTGCAACTGATCGTCGACCACTCGCTGGCGGTGGAATATCCAGGCTCCGATCCCGAGGCGTTTGCCAAGAACCGCGCCGTCGAAGACCGCCGCAATGCCGACCGCTTCGATTTCATCGACTGGACCAAGAAGGCCTTCAAGAATATCGAGGTCATCCCGCCCGGCAACGGCATCATGCATCAGATCAATCTGGAGCGCATGTCGCCGGTGATCTATGTCCAGGACGGCATCGCCTTCCCCGACACCCTGGTCGGCACCGACAGCCACACCCCGCACGTCGATGCGCTGGGTGTCATCGCCATCGGCGTTGGCGGCCTGGAGGCGGAAAACGTCATGCTGGGCCGGGCCTCGTGGATGCGCCTGCCCGACATTATCGGCGTCGAGCTGAGCGGTCGGCCCCAGCCGCACATAACCGCCACCGACATCGTCTTGGCCCTGACCGAGTTCCTGCGGGCGCAGAAGGTCGTCGGCGCCTATCTCGAATTCTTCGGCGAAGGGGCCGCGGCGCTCACCATCGGCGACCGGGCGACGATTTCCAACATGACGCCGGAATTCGGCGCCACGGCGGCGATGTTTTACATCGACCAGCAGACGCTCGACTATTTGACCCTCACCGGCCGCGCGCCGGAGCAGGTGCGCCTGGTCGAGACCTACGCCACGACCACCGGCCTGTGGGCCGATGCGCTCAAAACCGCGCAATACCCCCGCGTGCTGAGCTTCGACCTGTCGTCGGTCGTGCGCACCATGGCCGGGCCGTCCAATCCGCACAAGCGTTTGCCGACTTCGGATCTCGCCGCGCGCGGTATCGCTGCGCCGTGGTCGCAAACGCCCGGTGAAATGCCCGATGGCGCGGTGATCATCGCCGCCATCACCTCGTGCACCAATACGTCGAACCCGAGGAACGTCATCGCCGCCGCGCTGCTGGCGCGCAACGCCAATGCCAAAGGCCTGACGCGCAAGCCGTGGGTCAAGTCGTCGCTGGCGCCGGGGTCCAAGGCCGTTCAGCTCTATCTCGAAGAAGCCGGCCTGTTGGGCGAGCTGGAAAAACTCGGCTTCGGCATCGTCGCCTTTGCCTGCACCACGTGTAACGGCATGAGCGGCGCGCTCGATCCGCAGATCCAGCAGGAGATCATCGATCGCGACCTCTATGCCACGGCCGTCCTGTCGGGCAACCGCAACTTCGATGGCCGCATCCATCCCTATGCCAAACAGGCCTTTCTGGCCTCGCCGCCGCTGGTCATCGCCTATGCCATCGCCGGCACCATCCGCTTCGACATCGAAAAGGACGTGCTGGGCCACGACGCAGCGGGCCAGCCGGTGCGTCTGGCCGATATCTGGCCCGACGATGCCGAGATCGACGCCATCGTCAAACAGGCCGTCAAGCCCGAGCAGTTTCACCGCGTCTACGATCCGATGTTCGCCCGCTCCAGCAGCACCGGCCCCAGGGTCAGCCCGCTCTATGACTGGCGCCCGCAATCGACCTACATCCGCCGCCCGCCCTATTGGGAAGGCGCGCTGGCCGGTGAGCGCACCCTGACCGGCATGCGGCCGCTGGCCGTGCTGCCCGACAATATCACCACCGACCATTTGTCGCCGTCGAACGCCATCCTGGCCGATAGCGCCGCCGGCGAATACCTGACGGTCATGGGCGTGCCGGAAGAGGACTTCAACTCCTACGCCACCCACCGCGGCGACCATTTGACCGCGCAACGCGCCACATTCGCCAACCCGACGCTGATGAACGAGATGGCGGTCGTCGATGGCAAGGTGCAAAAGGGCTCGCTGACGCGCCTCGAGCCCGACGGCACCGTCATGCGTATGTGGGAAGCGATCGAAGCCTATATGGTTCGGCGCCAGCCTTTGATCATCATCGCCGGCGCCGATTACGGCCAGGGTTCCTCGCGCGACTGGGCCGCCAAGGGCGTGCGCCTGGCCGGGGTCGAGGCTATCGCCGCCGAGGGCTTCGAGCGCATCCACCGCACCAATCTGATCGGCATGGGCGTGCTGCCGCTGCAGTTCGAGCCCGGCACGACGCGGCTGACCTTGGGCATCGACGGCTCGGAAACCTACGACGTCGATGGCGATCTGGCGCCGCGCGCCACGCTGACCCTGGTCATCCATCGCAAGAGCGGCGAGACCGTGCGCGTGCCGGTGATCTGCCGCCTCGACACCGCCGAGGAGGTCTCGATCTACGAAGCCGGCGGCGTGTTGCAACGCTTTGCCCAGGATTTTCTGGCTTCGGCCGCGGAGTAAGCCCATGTCCCACGCGCCTCAAATCCGCATCCCGGCTACCTATATGCGCGGCGGCACCAGCAAGGGCGTGTTTTTCAAGCGGGACGACCTGCCCGAAGCGGCGCGCGTGCCGGGTCCGGCGCGCGATAAGCTTTTGATGCGCGTCATCGGCAGTCCCGACCCGTACGCCAAGCAGATCGACGGCATGGGCGGGGCGACGTCCTCGACCTCCAAGACCGTGATCCTGGCCAAAAGCGACCGCCCCGACCACGATGTCGACTACCTCTTCGGTCAGGTGGCGATCGATAGCGCCTTCGTCGACTGGAGCGGCAATTGCGGTAATCTGTCGGCTGCGGTCGGCCCGTTCGCCATAGCCCATGGCCTGATCGACCCGGCGCGTGTGCCGTCTGACGGCGTCGCCATTGTGCGCATCTGGCAGGCCAATATCGCCAAGACCATCATCGCCCACGTGCCGATGACCGCCGGCGCGGTGCAGGAAACCGGCGATTTCGAGCTCGACGGCGTCACCTTCCCGGCCGCCGAGGTGCAACTGGAGTTCCTCGATCCGGCGGATGAGGGTGAGGACGGGGCCAAAGAACAATCAGGCATGTTCCCAACGGGGAATCTCGTCGACAATCTCGACGTGCCGGGCGTCGGCACCTTCCAGGCGACCCTGATCAATGCCGGCATTCCGACGATTTTTCTGAACGCCGAAGCCCTGGGCTATAGCGGCACCGAGCTTCAGGACGTCATCAACGGCGATCCGGCGGCCTTGGCGAAGTTCGAGACCATCCGTGCTCACGGCGCCTTGCGCATGGGGCTGATCAAGGACGTGTCCGAAGCTGCCGCGCGCCAGCATACGCCCAAGGTCGCCTTCGTCGCCCCGCCCAAAGGTTATACCGCCTCGTCAGGCAAGGTCATCGCGGCCGGCGATATCGATCTGCTGGTTCGCGCCATGTCGATGGGCAAGCTGCACCACGCCATGATGGGCACGGCGGCGGTGGCCATTGCGACGGCGGCGGCAGTGCCCGGCACCCTGGTCAACCTGGCGGCCGGCGGCGGTGAGCGCCACGCCGTGCGTTTCGGCCATCCTTCCGGCACTTTGCGCGTCGGCGCCGAAGCCAAGCAGATCGACGGCGCCTGGACGGTGACCAAGGCCGCCATGAGCCGCAGCGCCCGCATCCTCATGGAAGGCTGGGTGCGCGTGCCGGGTGATAGTTTCTAATGCGCCTTCGCCATTGACCTCGCGTTCCCCGGTGCTAGGTTTGCGCGCCGTAAGGTAGCGATGGAGGGGATCGTGAGGGGGCCGTTCGCGAGCGTGGCCGCATTGGCCATGGCACTCACGGCCATGCCGGCATCGGCTGCATTGCCGTCATGCACCGATGCCATGACAGCCAATCTGCCCTCGCCCGCCATGAGTTGGGGTAATTCCGCCCCCTCCACCGACCGTTTTTTCGCTCGGACGGGGATGCAGGCAATCCACCTATTATTCCAGCCGCCGGTATTGCAATACTCTTTTGGCACCCGCGATCGTTTCGGCATCGACGTTACCTTTGTCGTTGGACCCGACGGCCACGTCACCTGCGCTTCCCTGCAATCGTCCAATCAGACCCATCCAGTCGAACTCACTGATCAACGCCGGGCTTTGCTCGACGCCATCCCGGATTGGCGCTTCGAGCCATTCCTCGATGATGGCCACCCTGTTTCAGTGGTCGAGACCTTGTCCATCTCCGAAGAAGAACAGCCGCTGCGCCACATCGATCCGCCTGTCGGCGATCCGAAAGAGGTGACGATTACCCAGGATGTTCATCCTCAGATGGCAAGCTATGGCCCTTATCACGTCGAATTGCATGGCGATGGTACAGCGATCTATTCGTCATTCGATCCCAATGATGTGCTCGGCCCGCAAACCTATCACATCGACGCCGCTCGGGTTCAGGCACTGGTCGCCAAGTTGGCAGAAGCCGACTTTTGGTCTTTGCGAGATCGGTACCGCGATATCGACGACCTAGGCGACGGCCGTGACTTCGACCGCCTGAATGTCACGCTTGGTGGTGTCACCAAATCCCTGACAGATGATGGGGGCAACATGTCCGGTCTGTCGAGAAATGCCGTGAACCTGCAAGACTTGGTCATGAGCGCCGCCAATATCGATTTTTGGCAAAAGCCAACGCCCGCGACGCTGGATCAACTCAAGACCAACGGCTTCGATTTTCACGGCGACAATGCCAAATATTTGCTGCTGCAAATGATGCAGAACCCCGGCGTCAAGGACGACGCCATCACAGCCTTAATAGCTCTCGGCGCGCCTCAGGATGCCAGCGGTCGCGACCCATGGGACGATAATCGCTGGCAAACCCTGCTTGATGCCGCGTTGAGCAACGGCCGGGTCGATATAGCCCGCCAATTGATTGCCTCAGGTGCTCTGAAACCCGGTACGCCCCTATATTCCGGCCTTGTCGATCGCGCTTTCCTCAACGCCGTTCGCTCCGGCAAGGTGGCGGCGGTCGATGAAATCCTGCCTCTTCATCCGAGCATGACCTATGCCGAAGATGGCGATCCCCGTCACCGTCTGTCGGTCCTGCTCGAGGTCAGTCAATGGCGGGGTCCGGAAGAAGATCGCATCTCGGTGGTTCAGCGGCTGTTAGCGCATGGCGCCGACCTCAATGCTCGAAAACCCGATGGCGAAACCCTGCTTTACAGCGCTGGCGGCGTGAAATTCGCGCTGTTCCTGATCGCTCATGGCGCCGGGATCAATATTGTCGACAAGATCGGTCAAACCCCACTCAGTCAGGCGTTCGATGAGAACGTCGCCTTGCTTATGCTGACGCATGGCGCCAATCCGCGCCTTGGTAGCACGGGGCAATCCTTGCGCTTCAACATCAAGTACAATCACTGGATGGTCGTGAGGGCCTGGCTAGAGCAACACGGCCACGCCGATGTGCTCGCACCTCAGCCAGGCGATCACTGAGTTACTGCCCGCTCGTCCTGAGTGGCAGGGCGAATTCCTGGGTCCAGTAATATTCGTACGGCATCGACTGGCCGCGCATCGGCACGTCGTCCTGGGCGTCGACCAGGGCAATGCCGGTTTCCTTATAGGCGCAGGTCAGGATATTGGCGCGGTGGCCGGGGCTGTTCATCCACACCCGCACGGCTTCCTCGGCCGTATCGGTTCCGGCCTCGATATTCTCGCCCATCATCTGGAAGATATAGCCGGTATCGTGGACGCGCTGTCCCGGCGTGGTGCCGTCGGGATCGCGGTGATCGAAGAAGTGCTGTTCAGCCATCGCTTCGGATTGGCGCAGCGCCGCCTTGTTGAGCGCGGGATTGAGGGTCAGCGGCCCGCAGCCGTGTTGGGCGCGTTCGGCGTTGATCAGGTCCAGCACCCGCTGCTGCATCGCCTGCGGATCGACATTCGCCCGCGCCGGCCCCGACGCCGCGCACACAGCCACCACCGCCAAGCCCAAAATCCGCCCGATACGCATACCCACACCTGCTCGCCTAATTTGGAGAGTAACAGAATGCGAGCGGCGCGTTAACAACCGTTAAAAAGACGGCGTTGCCGCCTGATAACTATGTCGTGTCCTCAGGCGCCGCGGCGGATGCGCTCGATCATGTAGGAAAAATCCTGGCCGGCATGGCCCTGGGCACAAAGCGCCTCATAAAGCGCGTGCGCCTTGGCGCCCAAAGGCGTGTCGGCGCTGGCCTGCCCCGCTGCCTGCATGGCCAGCGTCAGGTCCTTGAGCATCAGGCCGGCGGCAAAGCCCGGCTGATAGTCGCGATTGGCCGGCGACGTCGGCACCGGGCCCGGCACCGGACAATAGGAGGTCATCGACCAGCTCTGACCGGACGCCTTCGAGGCAATATCGAAAAAGACCTGATCCTTCAGGCCGAGCTTTTCCGCCAGAGCAAAGGCTTCGCAGGTGCCGATCATGGTGATGGCCAACAGCATGTTGTTGCACACCTTGGCCGCCTGCCCCGCCCCCGCGCCACCCGCGTGAACAATGGTCTTACCCATGTTTTCGAGCACCGGGCGCGCGCTTTCGAACGCCGCGTCCTCGCCGCCGACCATGAAGGTCAGGGTGCCGGCCGCCGCCGCGGCGACACCGCCGGAGACCGGGGCGTCGACCATGGCAAAACCGGCCTCAGCGGCCAAGGCGATCGCCTGACGCGCTGACGGGCCGTCGATCGTCGAACAGTCGATCAGAATGGCGGATTTGGGCGCATGGCGGCGCACCTCCTCATAGACGCCAAGCACCTGCGGCCCGGCCGGCAGCATGGTGACCACGGCGTGCGCGCCCTGACAGGCTTCGAGCAGGTTGGCCGCCACCGCGCCCGCCGCCACAGCTTGCGCCACGGCATCGGCACTAAGGTCGCAGGCGCGCACATCGTGGCCCGCCTTCACCAGGTTGGCGGCCATGCCCGAGCCCATGTGGCCCAGGCCGATAAAGGCGATTTTCATAGGCACTATCCAGAAAGGGCGGCGCGCCCTGAGTTACAAAGCGCGCCTGCCAGACAGAGCGATTTTCGCTGGAAAAACCGTTCCGAATCTTCAGTTAAACGTCAGTTCCAACGCCTTGTCGGCGAAGGGCTCGAACATCGCGTCGACCATGGCAGGCTTGACGTGGCACAGGCTGAGCGGGTTCCAGCGCGGCCGGAAATCCTTGTCCTCCAGCACCGCGCGCACGCCTTCGAGGAAATCGTGCGAGCGCGTGATGCGGCAGGCAATGCGGTATTCCATGCGCATATTGTCTTCGAACGACGTCATCTGCGCCCCTTCGCGCAGGGCCTTCAGTGACACGCTCATCGACAAAGGCGAGCGGCGCGCCAGAATGTCGGCCTGGTCCTGCGACCAGTCGCCGTCGTCCATCTTCAGCGCAATGATGATGTCGGTCACCGTCGCCTTGCCGAAGCAACGATTGATGATCTCCATATGTTCGGCATAGGCGGGCTTGGTCGCCCGGGTCGCGAACTTGGCCAGCAGGGCATTGAGCTTGGCCGTGGCGTCGCCGCTGTAGTCGCCGGCGAGGATGGCCTGCTTCATGGTCGAGACGTCGCTGACATAATGGGTGGCGATGCCGGCGGCCAGGACGTCCGAACCGCGCAGTTGCGCGCCGGTCAAGGCCAGCCACGTGCCGAGTTCGCCATCAAGGCGCGGCAGGAACCAGGCGCCGCCGACGTCGGGAAACAGGCCGATGCCGGTTTCCGGCATGGCGAAGACCGTGCGTTCGTTGGCGATACGGTGCGAGCCGTGCACCGAAATGCCGACCCCACCGCCCATGGTGATGCCGTCCATCACCGCGACGAAGGGCTTGGGGAAATTGCGAATGAGCGTGTTGAGGCGATATTCGGTGGCGAAGAACTGGGCGGCTTCGCGCCCGTCGCTGCGGCCCGATTGCGCCACGCGGCGGATATCCCCGCCGGCACAGAAACCGCGCGTGCCGTCCTCATGATCGATCATCACGATCTTGACCGCGTCGTCGCCAGACCATCGTCGCAGGGCCTCGGCCATCAGGCCGCACATGTCGGTCGTCAGGGCGTTCAACGCCTTGGGCCGATTGAGTGTGATGCGTCCGATATGACCGTCCACCCGTACAATCACGGGGGCGGTCTCAACCATAAGATCGTCCATTAGTACCTCCCGTTTTTATTCATGCCTTCCCCGTCATTGTGCGGGAAATGATTACGCGCATGATTTCATTTGTGCCTTCGAGTATTTGGTGGACTCGAAGATCCCTGACGATACGCTCGACGCCGTAATCGTGCAAATAGCCATAGCCCCCATGGATTTGCAGGGCGTCATTGGCGACTTTCGACCCGGTATCGGTGACGAATCGCTTGGCCATGGCGCACCACTTGGTGGCGTCGGCCGCCCCGGCGTCGAGGCGGCTCGAAGCTTCGTATAGCAAGGTCCGTGCCGCGTTGAGCTCGGTCTCCATGTCGGCCAGCTTGAACTGCGTCGCCTGGAAATCGCCGATCTTCTTGCCGAATTGCGAGCGTTCGCCGGCATATTGGGTGGCGCGATCGAGCGCGTCCTGAGCGCCGCCCAGCGAACAGGCGGCGATATTCAGACGCCCGCCGTCCAGCCCCTTCATGGCGAACTTGAAACCCTCGCCCTCCTCGCCCAACCGGTTGGTAGCGGGAATGCGGACATTGTCGAAGGAGACGACGCGCGTCGGCTGGGCGTTCCAGCCCATCTTCTTTTCGTTGGCGCCGAAGCCCAGGCCCGGCGTATCCTTGGGCACGAGGAAGCACGATACGCCTTTGGGGCCGTCCTCGCCGGTCTTGGCCATGACGACGTAGAGGTCAGACGTGCCGGCGCCGGAAATAAACGCCTTGGAGCCGTTCAGAACGTAATCGCCGCCGTCGCGCACGGCGCGCGTCTTCATCGCCGCGGCGTCCGAGCCCGAGCCCGGCTCGGTCAAACAATAGCTGGCGATCAGTTCCATGCCGGCCAGTTGCGGCACCCACTGCGCCCGCTGATCGCTTGAGCCGAAACGGTCGATCATCCAGGTGCACATATTGTGGATCGACAAAAAGGCCGCCGTGGCGATGCAGCCGCGCGACAATTGCTCGAAAATCAGCACGCCGTCGAGCCGCGTGAGGCCCGAACCGCCGTGCTCTTCGTCGCAATAGATGGCGGCAAAGCCGAGCGAGGCCGCTTCGCGCAGCACATCGACGGCAAAATGCTTCTGTTCATCCCACTCACCGGCAAACGGCCGCATGCGCTCATAGGCGAAGCGCTGCGCCATATCGCGGATCATCTCCTGCTCGTCACTCAGAGCCATCTCAATTCCCTGTCGCGCCCGGCGATCTTCGCCGCCGGGTCATTCGATTATCACGTTCTAACGATCGTTAAACTGAGCGTCACGCTTGTCGGCGAACGCTTTCATGCCCTCTTTTTGGTCTTCGGTGGCGAACAGCGACATAAACAGCCGCCGCTCGAAGCGCACGGCTTCGGTCAGCGGCAGCTCCTGCGCCCGGCCGACCATTTCCTTGGCCGCCATCAGCGCCGGTAGGCCATAGCCGGCAATGGTTTTCGCCGTTTCCAGCACCACGTCCATCAAAGCGTCGTGCGGCACGATGCGACTGACCAGGCCGATACGTTCAGCCTCGGCCGCCTCGATCATCCGCCCGGTGAGGATAAGATCCATCGCCCGGGCCTTGCCGACGGCGCGCGTCAGGCGGACGGAGCCGCCCATGCCGGGCGTAACGCCGAGCTTGATCTCCGGCTGGCCGAACTTGGCCTTGTCGGACGCGATGATCAGGTCGCACATCATGGCCAGTTCACAGCCGCCACCGAGCGCAAAGCCGTTGACCGCGGCGATCACAGGCTTGCGCATCGCCGCAAAGCGGTCCCACAGCGCGAAATGGTCGCCCGTGTACATGTCGGCGACCGACTTATCGGCCATTTCCTTGATATCGGCGCCAGCGGCAAAGGCTCTGCCCGCCCCGGTGACCACCAGGACGGCGGTCGCCTGATCGGCATCGACCTCGCGCGCCAAGGCGGCCAGATCGCTCATCACCTGAGCGTTCAGGGCGTTCAGCGCCTCGGGCCGGTTGATCGTCGCCACCGCGACCCGGCCGTGATGCTCGACGATCAGGGTGGGATAGGTCATCAGCGCATCGTCGGGATGATAAAGGCCTGGTCGCCGAGATCGCCGTCGGGCCAGCGCTGGGTCACCGTCTTGACCTTGGTGTAGAAGCGCACGCCGTCTTCGCCATACTGGTTCATGTCGCCAAAGCCCGACCGCTTCCAGCCGCCGAAGGAGTGATAGGCGACCGGTACCGGGATCGGCACATTGATGCCGACCATGCCGACATTGACCTTCTGGGCGAATTCGCGGGCCGCAAGGCCGTTGCGGGTAAAGATGGCGACGCCGTTGCCGTACTGGTGCTGCGACGGCAGGGCAGCCGCCTCTTCCAGCGTCTCGGCGCGCACGACCTGAAGCACCGGGCCGAAAATCTCGTCCTGATAGGTCTTCATCGATGGTTTGACGTGGTCGAACAGGGTCGGTCCGACGAAGAAGCCGTTCTCGTGGCCCTGAAGCTTAAGCCCGCGCCCGTCGAGCAGCAGCTTGGCGCCCTCTTCGGCCCCCAGGCGAATATAGTCCTCGACGCGCGCCTTGTGGGCGGCGCTGACCACCGGGCCGTAATGGGCCTCGGCATCGGTCGAGACCCCGACCTTGAGCGCGCGGGCGGCATCGATCATGCGTTCAACAAAGGCGTCCGCCGTCTTTTGGCCGACCGGCACCGCGACCGGCAACGCCATACAGCGTTCACCGGCGGAGCCATAGGCGGCACCGACAATGTCTTTGACGACCTGGTCCATGTCGGCGTCGGGCAGGATGATGCCGTGGTTCTTGGCCCCGCCCATGGCCTGGACGCGTTTGCCGTGAGCCGTGCCCGTGGCGTAGACGTAGGCCGCGATATCGGACGAGCCGACAAAGGACACGGCCCGGATCAGATCGTGGGTCAGCAGCGTGTCGACCGCCACCTTGTCGCCGTGGACGACCTGGAGCACGCCCTCGGGCAAGCCGGCTTCGAGCGCCAGTTGCGCCAGGCGCACGGGGACGCTGGGGTCCTTTTCCGAGGGTTTGAGGATAAAGGCATTGCCGCAGGCCAGCGACACCGCCGACATCCACAGCGGGATCATGGCTGGGAAGTTGAACGGGGTAATGCCGGCGCAGACGCCCAGCGGCTGACGCATCGAATAGACGTCGATGCCCGGCCCGGCGCCATCGGTATAGTCACCCTTCAGCAGGTGCGGGATACCGCAGGCGAATTCGACGACTTCCAGCCCGCGCTGGATATCGCCCTTGGCATCGGCGATGACCTTGCCGTGCTCGGATGACAGAAGTGCTGCCAGTTCGTCCATATGGGCTTCGATCAAGGCCTTCCAGGCGAACATGACGCGGGCCCGGCGCTGCGGGTTCATCTGCGCCCAGTTGATTTGCGCCTTTGCCGCCGACTGGATGGCGGCGTCGATCTCGGCCGGGGTGGCGAAGGTCACCCGCGCCTGAACCTGGCCGGTATTGGGATCGAAGACGTCGCCGTGACGACCGGAGGCACCGGCAAAGGCCTTGCCGTCGATGAAATGGGAGATGTCGCGCATGGGGATCAGGCCGCTTTGAGTTTCCGAGCTGCGCGAATCTTATCCTGCGCCATCAAATCGGCAACCTCATTTGTGATTGATTGATCAGATTTCGTGCGCTGAAATATGTCACCCAAGCGGTTGCCGATTTTATCGACGGCGGCCAGCACGGCGCTTTCGGCATTGTTGCCCGAGATTTCCCCTGCGACCATGATGATGCCGCCGGCATTGATGACGTAGTCCGGGGCATAGAGGATGCCGCGGCGTGCCAGAATGCGACCGGCCTCCGGGGTCAATAGTTGATTATTGGCGGCGCCGGCGACGATCTTGGCGTCAAGCGCCGTGGCCACGGCTTCGGTGATGGTGCCGCCGAGCGCGCACGGGGCGACGATATCGACGGCCTGCATCAGGATGTCGTCGACGTGCACGGCGGTGGCGCCGAAGCGGTCCTGAGCTTCGTTGACGCGGCCGGCATTGATGTCGGCGACGACCAGCTTGGCGCCACGCGAGGCCAGTTCGTCGCACAGATACATGCCGACGTGGCCCAGGCCCTGAACAGCGATCTTCAGGCCCTCGAGATCGTCACGGCTGAAGACCGAACGCACGGCGGCTTCGATGCCGACACGCACGCCGCGCGCGGTGAAAGGCGACGGATCGCCCCCAGATTTGCCTTCGCCGCCGGACAGGCCCGAGACGAACTTGGTTTGCGTCGCCACGATCTGCATGTCGGCGACCGACACGCCGACGTCCTCGGCGGTGATGTATTGCCCCTGCAGCGCATCGACGGCGCGCCCGAAGGCCTCGAAGATGCGCGTGCGGTTTTCCGGTGTCACCGGGCCGCAGATCACCGCCTTGCCGCCGCCCATGGCCAAATCGGCCATGGCGTTCTTGTAGCTCATGCCGCGTGACAGGCGCAGCGCATCGACCAGAGCTGAGGAATCGCTGTCATAGGTCCACAGCCGGCACCCGCCCGCCGCCGCGCCCAGCGCGGTCGAATGGACGGCGATAATGGCCTTTAAGCCAGTCTCGGCGTCCTCGACCATGGTCACTTTTTCATGGCTGTCATAGGCGGGCAGATCAAACATTCACGGATTCCTTCTTACGCGTGGCAATCGTCCATTGGCCGGACGAGTCGGATTGGGCGGCCTCGAATGCCGCCATGAGATCGGGGAGACGCGCCGCGGCCGTGTCGGCATTGGCGAGCTTGATGTGGCCGAAGCCGCGGATATCCTCGGGCTGGCGCGCGACGGCGGTGGCGGCGTCGAGATTGCGGGCGCTGAGCGCGGCGGCCACCTGCTCGATGCGCGTGGCGTAGTCGGCAGCCAGGCGGCGTTCGAGCTTGCGTTCGGCCGTATAGCCGAAGACGTCGAGTGCCCCGCCGCGCAGGCCTTTCAGCCCCTTGAGGACGGCAAAGGCCTGGAACACCCACGGGCCGAACTTTTGCTTCTTCGGCAGGCCGGTATGGGCGTCTTTCCTGGCAAACAGGGGCGGCGCCAGGAAGACCGAGATCTTGTCCGGGTTCTCGAATTGCTCGGCCAGCGACTTTTTGAAGTCCGGATCGCAGTAAAGCCGCGCCACTTCGTACTCGTCCTTATAGGCCATCAGCTTATAGGCGTTGCGCGCCACGGCTTCGGTGAAGGCCGTCGAATTCAGCGCTGCCTCGGCCGTGCGGGCGCGTTCGACCAGGGCGCGGTAGCGTGCGGCGTAAGGTTCGTCCTGATAGGCGACCAGATCGGCCTCGCGCGCCGCAACGAAGGCGTCGAGATCGAACGGCGCGTCTTCGGTCTTTTCCGGTGCCAGACGGCCGGCGACATAGGCGCGGCCGATATTGAAGGCGCGCAGATTGGCCGAAACCTCGGCGCCGTTGAGCTTGATCGCCCGCTCGATACTTTCGCGCGACAAAGGCAGCGTCCCGGCCTGCCACGCCGCGCCCCACATGATCATCAAGGCGTAGACGGCGTCACCGAGATACTGACGGGCGTAGCCCGCGGCATCGAACAGGGTCAGCGTCTTGACCGCGCTCTTCACCTTGCGCGTCATGCTGCCCTGGTCGAACACCGTATTGGTGTTCATGGTGAACTCCGCCGTCGGCGTCAGGCGCGAATTGAGGAAGCCTGTGGTGTGGCCGGCATCCATCAGCGGCAGGGTCGATTTGCCGTGCGCCGTGACCATGTCGGCGGCGATCAAAACGTCGGCCTCGCCCAGCGGAATACGCCCGCCCGGCACGGTCGAGCCTTGCTTCATTAGGCGGATATGGGCGTCGACCGCCCCGCCGCGCTGCGCCAGACCGATCTGGTCGACGCACAGCACTTCGAGTTCATCGATATGCGCCGCCATGCCGAACATGGCGCTGAGCGACGTCACGCCCAGCCCGCCGATCCCGGTCAGGACGACATTGAACGGGCCGTCCTTGAGCGAAGGTGGCACGATATCGGGCAGATCGGCCAGCATCGGGTCGATCGCCGCCGGCTGAACCTTTTTCAGCTCGGCATCGGCCAGCGAGACGAAGGACGGGCAGAAACCCTTGACGCACGAGGTGTCGATATTACACGCCGACTGGTCGATTTCGCGCTTGCGGCCATAGTCCGTGTCCTTCGGGCCAACCGCGACGCAATTCGACTTCAGCGAACAATCGCCGCAGCCTTCGCAGACCTTGGCGTTGATGAAGATGCGTTCCTTGATCTTGGGCGCCAGGCCCCGCTTGCGGCGGCGGCGCAGTTCGGTGGCGCACATCTGGTCGTAGATCAGGACGGTGGCGCCCTTGGTCGCCTTCAACTCGGCCTCGGCGGCTTCGATCTGGTCGCGGTGATAGAAGCTGACCTTGGCCGGCATGCCGGGCGCATTGCGCCAGCGATCGGGCTTGTCCGACACCAGGATGATGCGCTTGACGCCTTCGGAGGCGACCTGCTTGGCCACGGTGACCGGGTGCAGTTCGCCGTCGACGTGCTGGCCGCCGGTCATGGCGACGGCGTCGTTGTAAAGGATCTTGTAAGTGATGTTGACGTGGGCGGCGACCGCCTGACGGATGGCCAGAAGGCCCGAGTGGAAATAGGTGCCGTCACCGAGATTGGCGAAGATGTGCGGTTCGTCGGTGAACGGCGCCTGGCCCACCCAGGTGACGCCCTCGCCGCCCATATGGGTGCAGATTTCGCTGTGCCGCGCCGGCATGAACTGCACCATGTAGTGACAGCCGATGCCGGCCGTGGCGCGCGAACCTTCGGGGACGGTGGTCGAGGTGTTGTGCGGGCAACCGGCGCAGTAGAACGGCTTGCGCGCGTGCAGCGGCACGACATTGTCCTTGGCCGTGGTGCGTTGGCGGAGTGTCTCGACCTGAGCCTTGCGGGCTTCGGTGCGCGCGGCCTCGGGCAGGACCTCGAACAAGGCGAGCGTCACATTGACGGTGTCGAGATCGAGCGTGTCGCGGATCAGCGGCGCACCCGACGTGTCGCGTTTGCCGATAACCACCGGGCGGCGGCCGTCGGGCAGGCCGTAAAGCACGGTTTTCAGTTGATATTCAATGAGATCGCGGCGCTCTTCGACGACCAGCACGGTTTCCAGGCCGTCGGCGAAATCGGCGGCGGCGGCGGGATCGAGCGGCCACACCATGCCGACCTTCCACAGGCGCAGGCCGATATCGGCGGCCTCGGCGTCGGAAATACCGAGCAGACGCAGGGCGTCCAACACGTGCAGGAAGCCCTTGCCCGAGGCGGCGATACCGAAACGCGGGGCCTTACTATTCTTGACGATCGGGTCGAAGCCGTTGGCACGGGCGAAGGCCTGAGCGGCCGGCAGGCGGAAGTGGCGGTGACGGTTTTCCTTGGACTCGGCCAGATCGTTCAAACGGATGTTCAACCCGCCTTCGGGCAGCTCGAAATCCGGAATACGGGTGTAATATCGCTCGATGTCGATATGGGCCGAGGTCGAGGCATCCATCAGATCGGCAATGGTTTTTACGCCGATCCAGCAGCCCGAATAGCGCGACAGCTGGATGCCCTTGACGCCGAATTCGATGACTTCATCGATGGTCGACGGCGACAGCACCGGCATTTCGGCGTCGGCAAAGGCGAACTCCGATTGGTTAGGCAGGGTCGACGACTTGCACGAATGGTCGTCACCGGCCAGGGCCAGAACGCCGCCCAGAGCGGAGGTGCCGGCGAAATTGCCGTGCTTGAAGACGTCGCCGGTGCGATCGACGCCCGGCCCCTTGCCGTACCACAGGCCGAACACGCCGTCCTTCTTGTGGCCTTCGAACAGCGGCACGTGCTGCGTGCCCCACACGGCGGTGGCGCCGAGATCTTCGTTGATGCCGCGCTGAACGACGATGTCGTGGGCCTTGAGCTGCTTTTCCGCCATGGCCAGCTGCATGTCGTAGGTGCCGAGCGGTGACCCGCGATAGCCGGAGATAAAGCCTGCGGTGTTCAGACCGCGCTTGCGGTCGATGTCGCGGATCAGCATGGGCAGACGAACCAGGGCCTGCACCCCGGTCATGAAGGCCCGGCCGGAGTCCAGCTCGTACTTGTCGGCGAGGGTAACCTCTGCGCGCATGATATGCCCTGTATCGTTTTCGATGTCCCATGCCGCGAACGCGCCACAAGACTCTGATTACAAATGAGACTACTCCATCCCGCAGAAAAAGGCTTCCGAAGTGCGTCCGCCAGACGCTAGGTTTTAGATAGAAATTCTGCGATACTACGCAAAGACGGATAATAATTCTGCTGCAGGGCACAAATAGCGATGGCACGAACCAAGGGCGCCTATAATCTCGATGATATCGACCGCAAGATTCTGCGCCTGTTGCGCGATAACGGCAAGCTGACGACGCAAGAAATTTCGGCCGAGGTCGGGCTGTCGGCGACGCCGTGCTGGTCGCGCATCAAGCGGCTGGAAGACAATGGGGTGATTGCGAACTACGTCGCCCTGCTCGACCCCGAACGCATCGGCCGGCCGTTGTCGGTCATCGTCGAGGTCAATCTCGAACACCACGACGACGACAAGATCGAGTCGTTCTCACGCCACCTGGCGCAACTGCCCGAAGTTACCGACGCCTATCTGACCACCGGCGAATACGACTATGTCATCATCGCCGCGGTCGAGGATACCGAGGATTACGAGGCCTTCCTGCGCAAGCGGCTGCTGAAATTCCCGGGCATCCGTCACACGCGCTCGACCTTTTGCCTGCGCCGCCTCAAGCGCGACGCCTCACCGAGCATTTGAACGCTCAGGTCCCGCTGCCTGCTGGTTGGCCGGCTGACGACGGGGGATCGCCCAGGCTTTTCGGGGCGTTCCCCACCGGTTGGGTATTGCCGGCATCGGCGCCTTTGCCATCGGCGGGTTGCGGCGATGGCACGGGATTGCCGTCATAGGTCAGCCCTGCCGACGCCATGCAGGCCGCGCCGAGATCGGGGGTCTCATGAGCTTTGCAGTCGGCCGCCGCGGCCGCGGCCTCGTCGGTGCGTTTCAGTGCCATCAGCGACGCAATTTTCAATGGCAAATATGAGCCCTTCGACGGAGCCCGCGTCTCGGCTTCGGCAATGTCGGCCAGCGCGTCGGCGTCGCGGCCGCGAAACTGTTCGGTCTGGATCAGAGCCAGATAGAAGCTCGTATTGCCGTCAGGCCCCTGGACCGCGGCCCGGAACAGCGGAATGGCGTCATCCCACTTCGCCTCGCACAGATCGTAGGCGCCAAGCGCGAAGTTTTCCCGCTGGGTGCGGCCGGTCTTGACCTGCTCGTCGCTGACGAATTGTGCCAAATCCGGCGGCAGGGTGTCGCAATTGCCCTTCGCCAGTTCATCGAGCAACTGCCGCGCCTGAATCTGAGGCAGAACGGCCGTCCTGAGCGCCTGACCATCCCAGATACTGCTCGTCGATTTGGGGCGATCCGGATTCGGACCGGCTGGCGGCGGCGAAGCGTTGAGATACCTGGTGAAATCGATCGCCTGCGCGCTGACTGGATAGCGTAGCCTGATGTAGTCGGCGATGGCCTTGCTGCGGTCGGCATACCCATCGTGGACGCGGCCAATGGCGTTCTGGCGCCACTTGGCATAGGCGAGAGCAGCCGTCTTTGTCGACATGAGGCCCATCAGGTCCTTGCTGTCCTGGGTGTCGCCCCTGTCGCCCTTGTCGTCGTTGTCGCCCTTGTCTTCGCCAGTGGCTTTATCGGCCGGTTGCTTCGTCTGTTCGTCAGCCAATGCCTTGTCGGCGTTCAGCTTCTTCTCGGTTTCGGCCATCCTTGTAAGGATGTCGCTAGCGCCGCTGTCATTGATGGCGTTGGGATCAGTGGCATCGCCCTGGGGCAGCATATGAATCAGGTCGATGGCCATCAGGTCGGCCTGTTCTTCCTGTTGGCGCGCCCATTTGGGCCCGGCGACGGCAAGGTTGTATTCGTCTATCAGATAGGCCGCCAGGAACAGCTTGCTGATGTCTTTTCCGGCTTCCTTGGTCGGCGTGGCACCGATGGCATTGCCGGACGGATGGAGCGCAATGGCCCTGTTCCAAGCCGTCACGCCGTTACGCAGCACCTGAGTAAGCTGGATTTGACGCTTCAGCCTGGCCTCACTGCTATTAAAGTGGCCAAGCAGAATATGCGACAATTCGTGGGCCAGAATGAAAGCAACCTCATTACGCCCCTCTGCGGGAGCATCGGGATCGCCGATATCCTCGAGCGCCAATTCGGTGCAGCGCAGCTCCAGCCGGGCCGGTATTTCGGGCTCGACCTTTGCGCCGGTGCCCGGGGACACCGGATTTGCCGGCTGTGCGCCATCAAACCCCAGGCTCCCCGTCTGCGCTCGCGGGTCCGGATCCTCGCTATCCTCGGCCTGGATGACGCAATTGATGTCGGGATCGTCGACAATATAGATCGGAATCGAGCCCGGCAAAGGTTTCGGTCCCAAGGTATAGGCTGAGAGAAAGCGGTCGAACAGGCTTTCCATATCGTCGATCCACGGCTTCATCACCGTGCGATCAATAATCATGGCGTTACGCGGCCACACGCGCGGACCGTCGCGAAACCGGAGCGACATGTCGGTCGCATCGTCGGTTGGAACCTGAGTGTTGAGCAGGTCGACGAACGTCTTGCCCTCGGGAACGACGAACCTCGGCGGCAGCGTCTTGATCGCCGGATTTGCGGGATCTGCGGCGCAGACCCCGGCGACAAGCGTCGAGGACATGGCCAGTGCGGCGACCGCCGGCACCCAAATAGTCCGCACGGGCCTTATCGTCGTAAACCACAGCCGCATCACTCGGCCTTACGTCCCGCTGTTCGACGAACTGCCGCTTGACGCGGCGCCCGACGATCCTGTGGCCGGGGCCGTCTTGCTGTTCTTCATCAGGCCCTTGAGGAAATCGACCGCCGACGGATTCTTGGTGGTGTCGCCGCCGGGCTGGCCGGTGCCGTCGTCGGGCTTGGGCAGCGGATCGCCGTCATAGGTCATGCCCGCCGACGCCATGCAGGCGGCGCCCAGATCCTGGTCCTGATTGGTCTTGCAGTCGGTGGCCGCGGCCTTGGCCTCGTCGGTGCGCTTCAGCGCCATCAGCGACGAAATCTTCAACGGCAGGTACTGGTTCTTCGGCGGCGCGCGCGTCTCGGCTTCGGTAATGTCGGTCAGGGCGTCGGCGTCGTGGCCACGGAACTGCTCGGTCTGGATCAGCGACAGGTAGAAGCTGGCCTTGGCCTGCGGGCCCTGGGCAGCGGCGCGGAACAACGGAATGGCGTCGTCCCACTTGGCTTCGCACAGGTCATAGGAGCCCAGCGCAAAGTTTTCCTGCTGCGTGCGATCGGTCTTGGCCTGCTCGTCCGTGACGAACTGGTTCAGATCGGGCGCCAGGTCGTCACAATTGCCCTTGGCCAGTTCGTTAAGCAGGCGGCCCGCCAGGACTTGCGGCAGGGCGGCGGTCTTGAAGGCCTGGCCGTTCCAGGCGCCACTCCTCAGCTTGGCCGGATCGGGATAGTGCAGCGTCGGCCCGGTCGGGGCCGCCGCGCCATATTTCGTAAAGTCGATGGCCTGGGCGCTGACCGGATAGCGGGCGCTGATATAGTTGGCGATGGCGATCGTGCGCGGGCCGGAATCGTCGTGAACGTGACCGGTCGCATTCTCATGCCACTTCTGGAAGGCAAAGATCGCCGCCTGGGTGCCCATGGCGTTGATCATGTTCTTGCGGCCCTGGCCGGCATTGGCGATGGCGGTATTGGCCATCAGCGTCGCCAGTTGTTCGGCAAAGCCGGGCTTTCCGGCATTCAGCTTCTTCTCAGTTTCGGCCAGCTTGTTGATGATCACCGGGGCGCCGGCATCGGTAATGCGATTGGGGTCGTTGGGATCGCCCTGAGGCAGCATGTGGATCAGGTCGATGGCCATCAGGTCGGCCTGTTCTTCCTGTTCGCGGGCCCATTTCGGCCCGGCGATGGCGACATTGTATTCGTTGATCAGATAGGTCGCCAGGAACAGCTTGGTGACGTCCTTGCCGGCCTGCTTGGTCGGGGTGACGTAGATGGTATTGCCCGACTGATGGTAGTGCGAATTGGCCAGGGTCAGCACCGTGGCGCCGATGTGCAGCAGCCGGTTCAGATCCTGCTGGTGCTTGAGCTGAGCCTCGGCGCGTTTGAAGTGGCCGAGCAGGACGTGCGACAACTCATGCGCCAGGATGAAGGCGATTTCGTCACGGCCCTTCGACGGATCGGCCGGATCGCCGATGTCCTCAAGCGCCAGTTCGGTGCAGCGCAGCTCCAGCCGCGCCGGCAAGGCCGGAGCGGCGGCGGTGCCGTCGGCCGCCGGCATGGCCCTGGGATCAGGCGGTGGCGCCTTCTTGGCGACGTCGAAGAAGCCGAACGCCTCGGTATTGGTCTGCTTGTTGGGGTCGTCGCTGTCTTCGGTCTGGATGATGCAGTTGATGTCGGACTCGTCGATGACGTAGATCGGAATCGAGTCCTGCAGCGGCTTGGGCCCCAGGGTGTAGGCGCTGAGGAAACGGTCGAACAGGCCTTCCATATCGTCGGCCCACGGCTTCATCACCGTCTTGTCGAGGACCTCGGCATTGTGCGGCGGTATGCGCGGCCCGTCGCGGAAGCGGAACGACATGTCGGTGGCGTCGTCGGTCGGCACGTCGGTATTCAGCAGGTCGATGAACTTCTTGCCTTCGGGGACGACGAAGCCATTCGGCTTGGGCTTGGCGGCGCACGCGCCTGCCGCGGCCAGGCCGATGCCCAGACCTAGGCTTAGCGCCGCTCCCATCAAAAGCCAGACCCTGTGCCCCCGCCGCCTAGTCATCAGCCGCACAACCCGCCGTCACCCAGCCCGTTGCCGGCGGCCTTGTGCTCGTCGCCGGCGCGGCACGGCTTGGTCTTCATCGCCTGATCGGCCTTGACCACCTGCGACTGCGGGATGGCGTAGATGGCGCCGTTATAGCGCACGATAAAGAACGGGCCGTTGCAGTCGAGGACTTCGACACCGGCCATGGCGCCCGAGGCCGACAGCCCTTTCAGCGGCGCCGTCTGGTGGTTGCTGTCGGTCGCCATCAGCGGATCGCTCAGGGCATGATCGAGCTTGGTGCCCGCACAGCTTTGCGCCAGAACGGGCGAGGCCAGTGCGGCGGTGAAAGCCGCGGCGGCGAACAGAAGCGAGGCACGCTGAAAAAGATGGGGCATCATTTTTTCCGGGGCTTGGGTTTGGCCTTGGCAGGCGTTGCGGGTGGCGGCGCCAGGTCCTTGAGTTCGATCGCGACAACGGCGGTGCGTTCGACGGCGGCGCGGCCGCCCCCGTAGAACGAGGTGAAGGTCACCACCTTGGCCATGGCGTCGGGGTCGAGATAGAAGAAGTATGGATCGCAGTCGGCGATGGCCATCTTCAGGCTGCGCGGCGCCTGCTTGTTGTCGATGTGACCGAGCTCGCGGCGGTTCTCGTCATACAACGGCGTGGTGGCTTCGACCGTGTGGTCGATGACGCGCGTGGTGCAATCCTCGGCCGGCGCGGGCGGCGGCGCTGTGACGCTGGCCGTCGCACTCGAAGAGACGCTGGAGGACGTGGCTGCGGGCGTCGTTTGGGCATGGGCCGATGGCGCCAGCATCAGCGCCGCCACGGTTGCCATCGCATAAAGGCCCCTGCCCGTCATGATCCCGCCCCCGCGATCATTGATCCCACGGCACAGCTTGCCACGGCTTGACTGGAATGGCCAAGGGTAAAGATGCGAGCCGTGGTAAAAAGATGCCATCATGTCACAGCAGAGAGTAGAGCCAGAGGCACGACAGAATAGCCAGGACGGCCCCGGCACCGCCCAGGATCAGACGATATTTCGACGACAGACGATCGAACTCCATGCCGCCGATCAGCGTCACGGTGCTCAACAAAACGCCGGGCGAATTGTTGGGCGGCCAGTGGAACCAAAAGGTCTGGAGGGCGGCAATTGCGAGACTGACGAGGAAGGTGCCGGCAAAGATCGTCGCCAGACGACCGGCCAGGACCCAGCCTTCCCCCCGTTGCTTTGATGGGCGATTGCGCACGGTCAGCCAATATTGCGCGATCACCGCCGCCGCCAGGGAAATAAGCCATTCGACAAAGAAATTGACCCGAACGGAGAACGTCCCCTGGCCAAGCTGCATTTCGACGGGCTGCGGCCAGCGGGTGTAGTCGCGGCCGTCGGCCAGCAAGTGTTGCAAGGCGACCGCGTGCTGGAAGACACCGTCGATCTGACCGAACGCCGGCGCGTCGTACAGGTCGTTGCCGAGGTCGTCGCCGATCATCACCACCTTACCGGTGACTTCGTCCGTCAGGAAGGCGTCGTCGGGCGTGAAGAAGGCAGCGGCGTGGACCGCGGCCGCGTCGGCCAATGAAAAATACGGCACCGGTAAGCACTTGGTCGAGGCCGTGGGGGCAGCGCGGCGCATGAGATTGTCCGCCAGAACCGCTCCCAATCCTGAAGGCCCGTTACGACGCGCAGACCTCTTCTCAGCGACGCAATCCGGTGTGGCCAGATAGCGTTTGTCCACGCCGGCATAACGATCATAGGTCATGAAGAGTGGCGGCAGGCGCTTTGGGGTGGTGACGCTGATCTGGTCCGCCAACCGGCAGTCAAGGTCGGTGGCAGTTGCGTCTTTCGGGCAGAGCTGCTGATAAATCGTCGCCGCCGCGGTCAGGGCCGGCCTTGGCATCTCGCCATCGGGATTATATTGATCGTCGCCGACGAAGGGATAGGTGGCAACGTCGTTGCCGCGCCAACTGACGCTTACCGGCGTGACAAGCGTCCTGAATTCCGCAAGCTCGGGCCGGTCGTCGACCGGGCCGACATAGACGGGAACCGGCGTGCCATATTTCTTGTTTTTGTTGTCTTTTAGCACCTGAACCAAGGCAGCCAAATCCTTGGCGTCGTCTTCGGGACCCGCCATATTGCTGGCGCCCGTGCCGTGATGGCGGCGATAGATGAAGTCGAAAAACACTGCCTTGGGGTGCGCCCTCAGAATCGCGTCCAGATATTGCGCTTGCAGGGCATAAGGCAGGTAGGGTGTATCGAAATCGAGCTTGTCCCGCGCTTTGGCGTCGACCAGCAGGACCGTGACCGCCGCCTGTGCCTTGGCATAGCGCGCCTGTTGCACGGGCGTGCGTCCAGCGAGGGTGCGAATGAGCGCGTCACCCTTGCCTGGATTGGCGTGAGTCAGAGGGGCCACCAGGGTGGATTGCCACTCCGACGTTCGCAGATCGCCGGCCGTATCCAGTCCAAAACTGTCGAAGCCCGCGATAAACAAGGCCACAAGAAAACCCAGGACAAACACGCCGGCCTTGTAGAGCCCGCGTGACGTCTGTTCGCTTGCCTTGCCGTCGCTCTCGGCATCCATGACGGCAATTCCCCCTGCTCCTTGACGGAGCCACCCGCCCAAGGGTTAAGAAAAGTTAACGCAACTGTCAATAAGCCTCTACCGCATCGCAGCGTTTGATTGTACGATGCGCCATTAATGTAGCGCTTCGGCAACCGAGGGGGTGGGCGAGATGCGGATGCGGGCTTTGATCTGGACAGGAATGGCGATTGTGGCCGGACTTTTGCCGGTGCAGGCGCTTGCCCAAGCCAATGGTCAGTCCAATAGTTCGGCGCAAGCCCCCGATCAGACCAAGCCTCAGATCGTGCTCACCGCCGAAGAGCGCAAATCGGTCGACGACGCCCTGGCCGGTCAGCCCCAGGCGCAGTCCGACGTCGGCATGATGTTCTTCTCCGGCCGCGGCCTGCCGCAAAACGACGCCCAGGCGCTGAACTGGTTCCGCATGGCAGCCGCCAACGGCAATGCCGACGGCCAATACAATCTGGCCATGATGTACGAAAAGGGCCGCGGCGTCGCGCCCGATGACGCCCGGGCGCAAAAGCTGCTGACCCAGGCGGCGCTGCAAGGCCAGAGCGAGGCGCAACTGATGCTTGGCCTGATCGAAACGGTGGGCAGCAATACCAAGGCGCCGGACGACGCCCTGTCGATGGCCTGGCTCGAAGTCTCGGCGAAAAACGGCAATGAAAGCGCCTCGGCCGCGCTCGACATGATGACGCCGACGGTATCCGACGAGGTCCAGGCTGACGCGGCGCAGATGGCCGCCGTGCTGGGCGCCGGCCTCGGCGTCGATCAGGCGCAGGCGCTCAACCATTTCCGCCGCGACCTGGCCAAGGACACGCCCGTGGCCGAACCCGCCGGCGATGCGGCGCCAGATTCGTCGCCTAAGCCGTAGCCACCGTCTCCAGCGCCAGGGCGTGCAGCGGGCCGCTCAGCAGATCCGCCAGCGCCTTGTTGACCAGTTGATGCTGGCGCACGCGCGGCAAACCGTTGAAAGCGTCGGACACGATGCGCGCCTTGTAGTGATCGCCGTCGCCGGCCAGGTCGGTGATCGTCACCTCGGCGCCCGGAAAGGCCTGTTCGATGCGCGCCTGAAGGTCGCTTTGGGCAATCGCCATGATGGTTAGTCCACTGCTAATATGATGTGCGAGGCCTTTATCAGAGCCTGGGCCGGTTGGCCAACCGCCAGTTTGAGCTGTTCGCGCGATTCTGAGGTCACGGTGGCGCAGACCGTCTTGCCATCGCCGAGATCGAGCACGACCTCGTCATTGACCGCGCCCGGCGTCACCGTGGCGACAACGCCCTTGAGCCGGTTGCGCGCCGAAATCGGCAAATCGTCGTGGCCCGCGGCGATGAGGACAAAACTCGACTTGATCAGCGCCACCACCGGGCGGCCGGGCGCCAGGGCCAGGGCCTCGACGCTTTCGCGGGTGACGATGGCCACCAACTCGATGCTGTCTGAGACCTTCAACGTCACCTCGGCATTGACGGCGCCGTCGCGCACCATTGTGACCGTGCCGGCAAAGGCATTGCGCGCGCTGGTTTTCATGCCGAGGCTCCTGAGCAAGAGGGCGGGATCGACTGGCGTGCCATCGAGCACGGCGGACAGGCGTTCGGCATAGGCGTCGAGTACGGCCGCCGTCTTGTCGAAGGCGGCGATCAGGGCTTGGCCGGCCTGCGTGACCTCGGCCTTGCCGCCGCTGCGGCCGCCGGGTTGCGATGCCACCACCGGCCGCGCCGACAGGTTGTTCAGCGTCTGCACCGCGTCCCACGCGCCCTTGTAGCTCATGCCGCAGGCCTTGGCGGCGGCGGCGATCGAGCCCAGCTCATTGATGTGACGCAACAGGGCGATGCGCCCCGCCCCGATCGCGGCGGCTTCGCCGCGGCGCAGGGTCAAAAGGGCCTGAAGTGTGGAATCGCTCATGGCTCGAAGATAGGCGCGATATGGCGCCGGTGCCACAACGCGACGGAATTCCGGCAAAATTCGCACCCGCGAACGCTCAGCCCCGATATGCATGTTGACTACATAACGCGGCCGTGGTGAGGCTGAAAACAGCCCAGAGTCCCACGCCAACGACGGCGAGGCGGGCCAATTCTGATACGGAAGGTACGGCGACAACGGCGTGGCTGGACAACGCTCAGGTGCTCTTCAGCGTACATTTACCATAATCGCGCCATTATCCCCGCCCTCCCCGGCGCCGAGCGGATGCAGCCGCTTCGCCGCCGATCGCACAAGGAATTGCCATGTATCGTACCGCTTACTCACGCTCTCTCATGCTGGGCGTCAGCCTGATCGCCGCCGGCGTCGCTTTCGCCTCGGCCGCCGATGCCAAGCCCAAAGCCAAAGCGCATACCGCCACGCAAGCCGAACTGAAGGCCGAGATCCTGGCGCAGACGCAGAAGCTGCTCGACGCCCAGGCCGCCCAGTTCCAGCAGCAGGAAGCCGCCAAGCAGGCGCAGATCGACGCGCTGCAAGTCCAGGTCTCGACCCTGACCTCGCAGCTTCAGGCCACCAAGACCCAGGTCGCCGCCATCCCCGCCCCGCCGACGATCGCCCAGATCACCCCGCAGGTCGTCGCCGCTCTGCCCAAGCCCGACACCACCGTCTCCGACAAGAAGGGCGTGGCGACGATTGCCTCGACCGACAACGCCTTTACGCTGTCGGTGCACGGCATCATGCAGATGGACGCGGCCAGCTACGATCAGTCGAAGACCCTGCCGGCCGCGGTCACCAATCGCGATCTCAATTCCGGCACCAATCTGCGCCGCGCCCGTATCGGCATCAACGGCAAGCTGTTCAGCGATTTCGACTACAACCTGCTGGCCGAATTCGGCGGTTCGGGCGCCGAAGACGCCGGCCGCTTCCAGGAAATCTGGCTGCAATATTCCAAGTTCGACCACATCAAGTTCCGCGTCGGCGCCTATCCGCCGCTGGTCGGCCTCGAAGACGCCGCTTCGACCAATTCACAGCCCTTCCTCGAACGGCCGTCGTCGTCCGAAGTGGCGCGCTCGCTGGCCGCCGGCGATTACCGCATGAGCGCCGGCATTTTCGGCAACAGCGATCGCTGGCTCTACTCGCTGGCCCTGACCGGCAACAATATTTCGACCCTGAACACCCAGGCCACCGCCTTTACCGCCGCCAATAATGACGAACAGCTGGGCGTCGCCGCGCGCCTGGCCGGTACGCCGTTGCGGGGCTTCGACTGGCTGGTCCATGTCGGCGTCAACTACGTCGCGGTCATCAATCCGGCCGATGCGGGTGCTGCGGCCTCCGTGCGCTATGCCGTGCAGTTGCGCGACCGCCCGGAACTGCGCGTTGACGGCACGCGTCTGATCGACACCGGCGCGCTCAATGCCCAGAATGCCAAGGCGACCGGCTTCGAACTGGCCGGCCAGTACAAGTCGCTGTGGGCCGAAGGCGAAAGCTTCCATTATACGCTCGACCGCCTCAACCCGGCGACGGGCGTCACCAATCCGGATTTCGACGGCTGGTACGTCGAAGGCGGCTGGTCGCTGACCGGCGAAGCGCGCAAGTATAACACCCAAACCGCCGCCTTCGACGGCGTCACCCCGCGCGTCAATTTCGACCCGACCACAGGCCATTGGGGCGCGTTCGAGCTGGTGGCGCGTTATTCGACGCTTGACCTGAATTACGATCCGACCGCGACGCTCGTCGCCGATCGCGTGCTGGGCGGCCAGCAGGATATCTCGGCGCTCGGCCTCGACTGGCAGCTCAATCCGGCGGTTCGCTTCGTCTTCCAGGGCCAGAACGTCAAGATCGACCGCCTCAATACGGCCGGCGCGCAGATCGGCCAGAAGTATTCGACCTTCGCCGTTCGCAGCCAGTTCAATTTCTAATCTACCCAAGGAGTTAAGCCTATGAAGCGCCTCAAACTCGGTCTCATCGCCGCCTGCGCGGCCCTGTCCCTGGTGGCGGGCGCTTCATACGCTGGCGACGTCCAGGTGGCGGTCGCCGCCAACTTCACCGACACCGCCAAGGACATTGCCGTGGCTTTTGAAAAGAAGACCGGCAATCACGTCGTGATGAGCTTCGGCTCATCCGGCACCTTCCTCAGCCAGATCGAGCAAGGCGCGCCGTTCGAAGTCTTCCTCAGCGCCGACGCCGAACGCCCGACCAAGCTCGAGGCCGACGGTTTCGGCATCACGGGCACCCGTTTCGTCTATGCCTATGGCACCCTCGTCCTGTGGAGCGCGACGCCAGGCTTTGTCGACGACAAGGGCGCGGTGCTGGCCAAGGGCCAGTTCGATCACCTCAGCATCGCCGATCCGGCCGCCGCGCCTTACGGTGTCGCCGCCGTCGAAACCCTGAAAAAGCTTGGGCTTTACGACAAGCTGCAGTCGAAGATCGTCAAGGGCACCTCGATCGCCCAGGCCTACACCTTCGTCAATTCGGGTTCGGCCGAGTTGGGCTTCGTTGCCCTGTCGCAGATCTACAAGTTCAAGCGTGGTTCGGTGTGGTATGTGCCGCATGAAGACTACACACCGATCGATCAGCAGGCCGTTCTGTTGAAGCCCGGCGCGGCCGATCCGGCGGCCAAGGCCTATCTCGACTTCCTCAAATCCCCCGAAGCGATTACGATCATAAAATCCTACGGTTACGAGGTACATTAGAACGTCTTCCGATCTGATTGCATCAAATCGGAAGACGTTCTAGCTTTTTGTTTTAACGCACTTTTTAATCCGAAAAGTGCGTCACACTTTTCGGAAAGTGCTCGACAATGGATTGGGGGGCTATCGATGCGGCGGTACGGGTGACGGTGGCTTTGGCCGCTGCGACGACCCTGTGTCTGCTGGTCATTGCCACGCCCATCGCCTGGTGGCTGTCGCGCAAGGGGTCTTTGGTACGCGACATCGCCACTGCCATCGTCGCCCTGCCCGTCGTGTTGCCGCCGACCGTGCTGGGGTTCTATCTGCTGGTCGCGCTCGGCCCGCAAAGCCCGCTGATGGCGCTGCTGCATCCGTTCGGTATCAAAACGCTCGATTTCAGCTTTCCGGGCCTGGTCATCGGCTCGGTCATCTATTCCCTGCCCTTTGCCGTGCAGCCGATTCGCAATGCGTTTGAGAGCATTGGCGAGCGCCCGTTCGAGGTCGCCAAGACGCTGGGCGCCTCCGCCTGGGACCGTTTCTGGAGCGTGGCCCTGCCCCTGGCGCGCAAAGGGTTTCTCACCGCCGCCGTGCTGGTCTTCGCCCACACGGTCGGTGAATTCGGCGTCGTGCTGATGATTGGCGGCGCCATTCCCGGCAAGACCGAAGTGGTGTCGGTGCGCATCTACGATCTGGTCGAACAGCTCGATTGGCCGGGCGCCCATCGTTTGGCCGGTGGGTTGCTGGTGTTCGCGTTTGTCGTGCTGCTGAGCCTGTTGGTGATCGACAGAAAATGGACGAGGACAGCGCGCGCATGAGCCTCGACGTCGCCCTTAAAGGTCCGCATCTCGACGCCGCGTTTAGCGTGCCGACCGAAGGCGTCACCGCCGTCTGGGGTCCGTCCGGCGCCGGCAAGACGACCCTGTTGCGTGCCATTGCCGGGTTGACGCGCTTGAGCGGCCAGGTGCGCTTCGACGGCGATATCTGGCAGGACGGCCGCACCTTTGTGTCGGTCGAAAAGCGCCGCATCGGTTTTGTCTTTCAGGAAGCGTCGCTGTTGCCGCACCTCAGCGTGCGCGGCAATCTCGATTATGCGGTGAAACGAGCGGCCAAACGCGTCGATTTCGACGCCGTGGTGGCGCAGTTGAAGCTTTCGCCCCTGCTCAGCCGCGGCGTCGGCAAACTGTCGGGCGGTGAGCAACAACGCGTCGCTTTGGGCCGCGCTCTCCTGTCGGCGCCACGTCTGCTGCTGATGGATGAGCCGCTGTCCAGCCTCGACGGCGAGGCCAAGGCCGAGATCGTGCCGCTGATTGCCAATGTCGCAAAGACCTCGGGCGTGCCGATCCTGTATGTCAGCCACGACGCCTATGAGATCGAGCGCCTGGCCGACCGCGTCCTGCGCATTCAGGGCGGCGGGGTCAGCGCCGCGCCGGAAAAGGTGTTCGACGCCTCGCTCGACGGCAAGACCGAGGCGGAGATTCGCGCGTTGGCGGAAGCGGCGCTGAAGGCGGGGATCAGGGTTTAAGGAAGGCCCCCACCACGGCGGCGCCGAGCTCACGCTCCACTGCGTGTTCGCGCGGCCCCCCGCCCCGCATAGCGAGGCGGTATAAGAAAAAAATCTTGGCTTTCTTTCTGCTCGTACCTCCCCACTTGTGGGGAGGGGGACCGAACGAGCGAACGCGAGTTTGGTGGTGGGGGTCTTACTTCCTCTACTTAGGCGCAATCCGCCAGATCTTGCTGCCGGCATCATCCGCCGCATAGAGCGCCCCGTCCGGCCCCACAGCCACGCCCACCGGCCGGCCGGAAACGGTGTGATCGTCGATCACCAGGCCGGTCATGAAATCCTCGTATTCGCCGGTCGGACGGCCATCCTTCATCAGCACGCGCACCACTTTCGAGCCGGTGCGGCTGGCGCGATTCCACGAGCCGTGCAGGCCGACGAAGACGTCGCCATTATACTGTGCCGGAAAGGCATGAGCAGCCCCCGCCGGCGCATTGTAGAAGGTAAAGCCGAGCGCCGCCGAGTGCGACACGAACAAAAGGTCCGGCACCGTTACGTGGCCCTTAAGGTCCGGGCGCGTCCCGGCCAGGCGCGGGTCTTCGTGGTCGCCGAGATAGTACCACGGCCAGCCGTAAAAATGGCCGTCCTCGACGTGGCTGAAATAGTCGGGCACCAGATTGTCGCCCAGATTGTCGCGTTCATTGGTGGTGCAGAAAATCTCGCCCTTGGCGTTGAAGCCCAGGGTGACGCAGTTGCGGATGCCGTCGGCCCAGACATAGCGGTCCGAGCCATCGGGCTTGAAGCGCAACACCATGGCGCGCCCCTCTTCCGGGCCCCACGGCTGGCCCAGGCCATGACCGGCAATCCAGCCCGACGGCGGCGTCTTGTCCATGCCGTCGGCGACATTTGAAGCCGAACCGACCGAGACGAACATGTACTGGCCGTCGGGCGAAAAGACGATGTCGCGCGAGGTATGCGCCCCGCCGCCCGCCAGGTTGGACACGACCTTTTCCCCCGGTCCCGTCGCCACCAGATCGCCGGCGTGATAGGGGAAACGCGTCACATAGCCCGGCGATGCGACATAGACCCACCTTGGGTTCTGCGCCGGATAAAACGCCATGCCGTACGGGTCTTGCAGCCCGGTGGCGAAGACCGACTTGGTGGTTTTCACCGTGCCGTGGTCATTCTGATAGACGACGACCTGGCCCTTGCCGCTTTCGGTGACAAAGAGGTCGCCATTGGGCGCGACGCGGATCTGGCGCGGGCCTTTCGCGTCGGTGACGTAGCTGGTGACGGTGAAGCCGTCGGGCACCTTGGGCGCCGCCTGCTCGCCATGAACGACGGACGGCGCGTTACCGACCGCGGGCGTAGCATAGGGCGCCGGCAGGTCGGCGACGTCGACGTGGTGGCGCACGCCTGGCGCGTCCTTGTGCCAGTCATAATTGGCCGCGCCCATGGTCGTCGGCACCGGCGCAGCGGTCGCGGGCGCCGCGGCGGCTATCTTGCCCTTAAGCGTACCGAGATAGGCGACGACCGCCTTGCGATCGGCCGCCTTGGCCACATTCACCGGCATGATCGTGCCCGGCATGGCCGTTTGCGGATCGGCGAGGAATTTATCGAGCTCGGCGGGGGTCCAGGTACGCCCCTTGGCGCCGGCATCCTTCAGCACGTCGGAATAGGCCGAGAAACTGGACGCCGAGCCGATCTTGCGGCCGACAACGCCAAACAAAGGCGGCCCTTGCATGGCGTTGCCGGCGGGGCTTGCGTCATGGCACAGGGCGCAATTGGTCTTGAAATAGGTCTGGCCGTCGGCCGCGGCATCGGCGCGGGCCTGGACGGAGATAAGGCTGAGAACGCTGGCAATAGTGACGACGAGGCTTGTCCTGAACATGCGGGTCTCCGTTTTTCCCACCTTAGGTGGCCGGATATAGCCAGACAAAATATTGTCAGGCAATACCGAGAATGGGCCGGGGATCCGGGCAAATCAGCCGCCAGCGTTCGCGCTCGCTTTTGCGGAAGACGCCCGGGAAATCGCCGGACATCTCGCCGATGTCGAGGATGAGCTGAAAATGCAGGTGCGGCGGCCAGTTGCCATTGACCTCGGCCGTGCCCAGCGCGGCGATACGCTCACCGGCGGCAATGGTTTTTCCCGTGTGCAAACCGTCGAGGCTTTCGCGGCTGAGATGCCCGTAGAGCGACCACAGGATCAGGTCCGGCGCCAGTTGGTGTTCGAGGATGATCGTCGGGCCATAGTCGAAAGCCGCCGCATTGTCGCGAAAGCTGTGCACGACACCGTCCAGCGGGGCAAAAACTTCAGTGCCGGCGGGCGCGGCGACGTCGACGGCCATGTGCACGGTGCGCGGCTCGTCACCCGTGGTGAAGGCCTCGCCCGCATAGATGGCGCGATCCTCGTCATAACCGCCGGCGCGCAACGTGCCGGGCGGCAAACCGTCCCAGCCTTCGTCCGCCTTGCCGTCGGTGCCCAGGCGCAAGGCGCCGACCGTGCCGTGCAGGCCGCGAATAACTTCCGGGGCGCGCGGCATACGGCCTTGCCATTCGAGAAAACGGGCGTGGCGGGCGGCGGCGTCAGTCATGAAATCACCCAGCGGTCGGCATCGAGGCGGACGGTCAAATCGGCGCGCGCCGGCATTTCGGCAAGGATATGCTGGGTCAGGCGCTGATAAAACTGAATAAAGCGGACAACCTGATCGTCGCTCATCGCCTGGCCCGTGCGCTTGCCCGAGGCAATATCGGCGGCCAGTTGATGCTCCTGCTGCGTGCGCCAGGCGCGCACGACGTCGAAGCCCGGTGCCGCCAGCAGGATCAGAGCATCAAGCGCGAACAACGGCGGATAACGCTCGCGCAAGGCATCGTTGACGTAGCGCCGCCAGATGCCGTCGGCGTCCTCATCGGCTTCAAGCGTGTTGACGGGCTCAGTCAGCGCGGCATCGGCCTGCGCCACGGCGCCGACGCACCAGCCCTCGAAAAGGACCAGCTTTGCGCCTTCGACCTGCGGCCAAACGTCCGTCGGCACGCGGTCATCCCTCCCCTTGTCGAAGCGCGGCAGGGCGACGGGCTTTTCGGCGCGCAGGGCGTTCAACACCGCCTCGCCCAAGGCCACATCGTGCGTGCCAGGCACACCGCGCGTCGCCAATAGCGGATGGACGTCGCGCGCCAAGGTCTCGCGCTCGGCCTTGGTCAGGTAAAGATCGTCGAGCGACAGCACGACGGTGTTCGGAATGCGCTCGGCCAAGGCCTCAGTCACCGTCGACTTGCCCGATCCCTGCGCCCCGCACAGGCCGATGATCAGCGGCGCCGTGGCTTCTGCCAGCCGCGCGCGGACAAAGGCCTCGATGGGCAAAAGCGCGTCAGGTAACGGGGTCAAGCAGGGCCTCGCCCGCGAAGAAGCGATCGATATTGGCGGCGACGCGCATCCCCATCTTGGTCCGCGTCTCGACCGTGGCCGAACCGAGATGCGGCAGCAGCACGGCGTTTTCCAGCCCCATCAGGTCGGGATGGACCTTGGGTTCGGCCTCATAGACGTCGAGCCCGGCGGCGGCGATGACATTGTCGCGCAAGGCGGCGGCGAGTTCACCTTCATTGACCACGGAGCCGCGCGCGGTGTTGATCAGGATGGCCGTCGGCTTCATCAACCGCAGACGTTCGGCATTGATCAGATGCCTCGTCTCGGCGCCGCCCGGACAATGCAGCGACACGACGTCCGCCGTCTTCAGCAACTCATCGACACTTTCGACATAGGTGGCGCCGAGCGGCCCTTCGACCTCGACCGGCTGGCGATGGCGGCTCTGATAGGCGATCTTCATGCCAAGCGCCGTGTGCGCCCGGTGCGCGGTCGCCTGGCCGATGCGGCCAAAGCCGATCAGGCCCAGCGTCTTGCCTTGCAGCGATTGGCCAAGCAGATGCGTCGTACCCCAGCCGCTCCATTGACCGTCGCGCAACTGGCGCTCGCCCTCGCCCGCCCGCCGGCTGGTCATCAGCATCAGCAACAGCGCGATGTCGGCGGTGGCGTCGGTCAGCACGTCGGGGGTGTTCGACACGGCGATGCCGGCGGCACGGGCGGCCTTGACGTCGATATGTTCGTAGCCGACGCCGAAATTGCCGATCATCTTCACCCGCGCATTGGGTGTCGCCAGGATTTCCGCGTCGAAACGGTCGGTGACCGTTGCACAAATGGCGTCATAGTCGCCCATGGCCGCGACCAGCGCTTCGCGGCTCAAAGGTGCGCCGCTGTCATTGACCGTGACGTCGTAACGCCCCTTGAGATAGTCTTCGGCGGCGACGGGCCACGGGCGGGTGATCAGGAGGCGCGGCATTTTGGACATTTCCTTCGGCGATGGCCGCTTTTGGCCGCCGCGTGACGCCGTGTAAAGGCGAAAAGATTGACGCCCGCTTGCTTACCGCATACCCCTTGCACCCGGCCATGGATTTCACAGGAGACGCCCGCATGACCGACGCCCTTTACGACATACCGCTGCGCCGCATCGACGGCACGCCGGGCTCGCTGGCCGCCTATCGCGGCGAAGTGCTTTTGATCGTCAATGTTGCCTCCAAGTGCGGGCTGACGCCGCAATATGACGGCCTGGAAAAGCTCTATCGCGACAAGCATGCGCAGGGCTTCGAGGTCCTGGGCTTTCCGGCCAACAATTTCATGGGGCAGGAGCCGGGCACCAATGGCGAAATCGCCGAATTCTGCTCGGTCAATTTCGACGTTACCTTCCCGCTGTTCGGCAAGATCAGCGTCGCCGGCCCGGACAAGCATCCGCTGTACAGCGCCCTGATCGCCGAAAAAGCCGAGGCGACCGGCGATGGCCCGATGCGCGAACGGCTGGCCGGGCATGGCATCACGCCCAACGGCAAGGGCGAAATCGTGTGGAATTTCGAAAAGTTCCTCGTCGGCCGCGACGGCCGCGTCGCCGAACGCTTCGCGCCCGACGTAACGGCCGAAGATCCGCGCCTCGTCGCCGCCATCGATCGCGAGCTGGCGAAAAAATGACCCGGATCGCCGTGCTGGTCGGCTCGCTGCGCCGAGAGTCGATCAACAAAACCTATGCGCGGGCGCTGGAAAAGCTGGCGGCCGGTCTGTTCGACTTCGACGTCGTCGATATGGACTTGCCGCTCTACAATAACGACCTGTGGGACGATCCGCCCGCCAAGGTTTTGGCTTTGAAAGCAGCGATCAAGGCGGCCGACGGCGTGCTTATCGTCACGCCGGAATATAATCGGTCGACGCCGGCCGTGACCAAGAACGCTATCGACTGGGCGTCGCGGCCGTACGGCGAAAACGCCTGGTCCGGCAAGGCGGTGGCGATCACCGGTGCCTCGCCCGGCAGCCAGGGCACGGCGGTAGCGCAATCGCAACTGCGCAGCACGCTGACCATCCTCGGCACCCACGTGCTCAGCGATCCCGAAGTCTATATCAGCTTCAAGCCCGAGATCTTCGCCGCCGACGGCACCGTGCTCAATGAGGGCACGGCCAAGTTTCTCAAGGGTTTCCTGAATGCCTTCGCGGCACTGATCGAGAAGGTCAATTAAGCCAAAAGCCGGTTCTTAGCCGAGGCGAATTCGCTTTCCGACAACAGACCCCGTTCGCGCAGATCCGACAACCTGGCCAACTGGTCGACCAAAGACGGATCCGACGGCAGCATCAGCATAGCGCGCTCATCGGCCAGGGCCTGGTGAAACGCCGTCATCTGGCTGTTGAGATAGCGGTTGAAGACGAAACACCCCGGATGCTGGGTCGCTTCGAGAAAGCCGCCGTGGAAAATGTGTTCGCCGGCGCAGGAAAAGACGACCCAGCCGGGCGACAACACGCCGCCGAGGTGAAAATCGACGGCAACAATGTTGCGTAACAACAGGACCTTTTCCTCAGGCGGAGCGCCGTCTCCCGGATGGCGGCGAATGATGACGCGATCGTCGCTGAGCTCGATCTCATCGTTGTGGGACTGGACTTTCATCGCGACTCCCTCGGGTTGTTCCGTGTACAGATGAGGATGCGCTCACTTTTGCGATTGTCAATGCATGCGCCGTTACCTTCGCTTGTCGCTTGAGGCGATTTCGGTTGCCTTTCCTTCATGCTCTCGCCTTATACTGCGCCCTATCATGAAGTTTTCCGTCGTCACTATTTCGTTCAATCAGGCCGAATTTCTCGAGCGCACCATCCAGTCGGTGCTGGCTCAGCGCGAGGACGGCGTCGAGCTCGATTACGTCATCGTCGATCCGGGCTCGACGGACGGCAGCCGCGACATCATCGAAAAATATCGCCCGGAATTTTCCCATGTCCTGCTCGACAAGGACAAGGGCGCCGCCGACGGACTGAACAAGGGGCTGGAAAAGGCCACAGGCGAGGTTTTCTACTACCTCAATTCCGACGACATGGTGGCACCAGGGACCTTCAAAAAAGTCGCCGACTTTTTGGGCGCGCATCCCCAGGTCGATGCCGTCTTCGCCAATGGCCGCTTCATCGATACCGACGACCGCACCATTCGCCGCATCTTTTCGCACAAGTTCGTCTCGCCGCTTCTGCACTTCCTCGACCTGACGACGCTGATCCAACAGTCGACCTTTGTGCGCATGACCGCCGTCGGCGATATCCGCTTCAATATCGACAACCGTACCTGCTGGGACGGAGAATTCTTCAACGATATAGCTGCCCGCGGCGCGCGGTTTCAGCGCGTGTGGGACGATTGGGGGCTGTTTCGCCTGCATCAGGGCTCGATCACCGGCAGCGGCCGCCTGATGATCCAGTATGACGCCGACATGGAACGCATACGCCGCACCTTTTCGACCATGCCGTCGGCAGTCCGCAAGGCCTTGCGCTTCATCGCCATGCCGGTCGCCCGTGCGCTCGATCCGCGCTACGTCGTCAACCGCGTCCAGACTCATGTCGCCAACGGCAAATGATGGGGCATCCGGCTATCTGTGCCGTGTCTCCATGCCGGCAATCAGCAGGCCCAGCCCGTTGAGAAACTGCGCCTGCGGGCTGCTGTCGCGATAGAGCGTCAGTCCCGCTGCCAATTCCGGATGCGTCCTGGCCGTACCGTCGAGTGCGGCGACCTGTTCCGCCGACGGGGCGTCGCTCTGCTCCTCCAGCACGCAGCCGACGACATAGCGGCCGACGGCGATCATCAGTCCCATCACCTCGGCGGCGGAAAAACCCTGCCCGGTCATGAACACCATCATCCGCTGCAGCTTTTCGACATCGCCGGCCTCGGCCTCGGTGCCGGCGTGGACGCGGGCGCCATCACGCACGCTCAGCAGGGCGTGGCGAAAGCTGAGCGCATTGGCGCGGACGAAATCCTGCCAGCTTTGGCCCGGCTCCGGCGCTTGGCATGTATGGTATTGACGCAACATGGCGGCGTTGACGGCGTTGAGCAGGTCGCGCTTGTTGCGGAAGTGCCAGTACAGGGCGGGTTGCTGCACCCCCAGCTTCTGCGCCAGGCTCCTTGTGCTCAAGGCATCGATGCCGACCTCGTTGAGCAGCGCAATAGCCGCGGTGACGATGGCGGGCTTGTCCAATTTCATGCTTGACGTCTCCTGACCATTTCCTTATCACCGATAAATTCCTTATCGATGATAAATTTCCATGAAGACGTCCCCTTTCGCCCTGGCGGCCATTTTTCTGACGGTCGTCCTCGACGCCGCAGGCATCGGCTTCGTCCTGCCGGTCATGCCCGACCTGTTCGGCGCCGCGTCGGCAACGCGAGCGGCCGGTCCCGCCTACGGCCTGTTCCTGTCGCTTTATGCGCTGTTACAGTTCCTGTTTTCGCCGCTTCTGGGGAGCCTGTCCGATCGCGTCGGCCGCAAGCCGGTGTTGAGCGTGTCACTGGCCGGCACCATGATCAATTATGCCGTCATGGCGACCTTGCCGCCATTGTGGCTGCTGTTCGTCGGCCGCGCGATCGCCGGCGTCACCGGTGCCAATATGTCGGTGGCATCCGCTTATCTCGCCGACGTGTCGACACCGGAGCAACGCGCGGCGCGGTTCGGCCAGTTGAGCGCCTGCTTTGGCATCGGCTTTATCCTCGGCCCGGCCGCCGGCGGACTGTTGCGTGAAATCGGCCTCAACTGGCCATTCATCGCAGCAGCGGTCCTTGCAGGCCTGAACCTGTTGTTATGCCTGCTTGTCCTGCCGGAATCGCGTTCCGCTGAGCCGTCGATGGGCAGGATCGATCCGTTCGTCGGTGTGCGTGAGATCGGTCATTTCCGTTTTCTGGCGCCACTGTTGATGACCTCTTGCCTGTTCGCTCTGATCGGTGAAGTCGGCGGCAGTATCTGGATCTTCTATGTCCGCCAGAAATTCCACTGGCAGGGGCTGACGGTCGGGCTGAGTGTGGCCCTGTTCGGCCTGTTCCATTCGCTGGCCCAGGCCTTCGTCGTCGGTCCGCTAAGCCGGCGATTGGGTGAGCGTAACGCCCTGCTGCTCGGCGTAGCGTGCGACATGGCCGCCTATATCGCCCTGGCGTTGATCGAAGATGGCCGCCTCATCTTCGTGCTGATTCCCGTTCTGTGCCTGGCCGGAATCGGTCCGTCGGTTCTGGCCGGCGTCATCAGCCGCAAGGTCGGCGAAGATCGCCAGGGCCAACTTCAAGGCGTAATCGCCAGCCTGGCCAGCCTGGCGGCGATTATCGGTCCGACGGTATTCCTGACGCTATACTTTGCTTTGCGCGACGTCTTTGCGGGCGTGTCTTGGGTCGCGGGGGCCGCCTTGTATCTCATCTGCCTGCCGGTCTTGCTGAGCCGCAAGACTTATGAATAGGTAAGGCATCTGCGCTAAGGTCGGGATCGCGTTCCATCTGGCGACGCATGGATTCTGTTGAGGCGATCGATTTGCACAAGCGCGCTGTATTTCTATGGCATCAGTTCGGTCCATACCACCTGGCGCGATGCGATGGCGCGGCTCAAGCGCTGCCCAACTGGGAGATTCGTGGTCTGGAGATCGCTAGTGCCAGCGACGCCTATGCCTGGGACGCCACCGGATCCGGACAGCATTTCCAAAAGGCGACGTTGTTCCCGAACCGCAAGGTCGAGTCGTTAAGCGGTTTGGCTATTTTTAAAAGCGCCGTGGCCGCGATCTGGCGCATGAACCCTGACATCGTCTTTCTATGCCACTATCAGGAGCCGCAAATCTTTGCGCTGGCCGCGGTTTGCCGGCTTCTCGGCAAGCGCGTCATTGCCATGTGCGAGTCGAAGTTCGACGACAAACCGCGGCGGCTCTTCACGGAACTGGCCAAATTCCTGGCGCTCCTGCCGTATAACGGCGCCATGTACGGCAGCGACCGCACCAAGGCCTATCTGTCATTTCTGAAGTTTTCCGAAGCGGATCTTTTTCCGGGTTATAATACGGTCGGCGTTGCCGCCCTGCGTCAGATGACAGCGCAGATGCCTGTTACCTCCTTCGCCGACCGCCACTTCACCATTATCGCGCGCCTTGTGCCTAAGAAGAATATCGGGCTGGCCCTGCAGGCCTACGCGATTTATCTCGCCGAAACGGGCTCTGAAGCGCGCGAATTGCACATTTGCGGTTCTGGCGAGTGCGGCGAGGCCTTGCAGGCGCAAGCGCGCGACCTCGGCATCGCCCACAAGATCGTCTTCAAAGGCTTCCAGCAGGTTCAGGCCGTCGCGGAAGCCCTGGTGTCGAGCCTGGCTTTGATCCTGCCGAGCACCGAGGAGCAGTTTGGCCTTGTCATCAACGAAGCTCTGGCATTGAATGTTCCCGTCCTGGCCAGCCAGGCTTGCGGCGCGTGCGATCGGCTTGTGCGTAGCGGCGTCAACGGCTACGTTTTCGAGCCGGACAATGCCGCGGGCCTCGCCCATTTCATGGAGTTGGTATCTGACGAAAGCTCATGGGCGGCCTTATCGGCGGCCACGCCCGCCTTCGCTGAGGCGGGAGCCGAGGTACGCTTTGGAGATGGCGTGAAACGGACCATCGCCCGGTATTTCGGGCTTTGATCTGAACGTTTGATTTTAAATATTTGCCACTATGTCGAATAGAACGCTGCCGGTAACGGTTAAATGGAAGCTACGCCAGCCGTCATTTCAGCCGCAGAGCTTCCTCGGTATCGTCCGATGCCCCTTAATAAAGTTACAAGTTGCATATTCGGCGGATACCATCAAAGCCGATTTACCAAGAACGGTTAAGGCCTGATGAGCTTTCGACTAACCTGTACTCACAGTGACCAATTTCGAAATTATCATTAATTTCTAGATTGACGCCCGGCCTGATGGCTCTCTTAACCTGAAAAGTTCGTGGGTAAGTGCTTGAGCTACGTGCTATACAAAACATCCATTGCTTTATTATGAAACTCATCATGGATTATAAAACCATAGTCGGCCGCATTCGATTGAAATTGGGATTCCTCAGAGGTATTCGCGTTCCGCTGATGAAATTTCAAAAATGGATAACACCTTATTGGGTAGCACCTTTGTTAGGCCTACATCCTATTCCAAAATTCGTCGCGGATTGGGACGAGTTCGCCAAATTGCCAGGCGTAAAACTTCATACCTTAGCACCCAAAAGCGAAAGAGGTATGGCTCACCTCCCCGACACCCTTCCCTTACCGCAATATGCGGTCGATCAAATTCAAGGAGAAGTTTTTGGTGTTTTTACGCTCGAAATTTCAAACGGTCGCTTGTGGGGGGGGCAGGCTTGCACAATTATATCGGAAGGTGGCGTTGTACATGGCCCGATGTCTCGAGAGCTATACGATCCAGAATATAACGAAATATTCAGAAGAGTAGGGATTTCGAATCCAAAATACTACGATGGAAAAGTAGTTCGCCTCGCATCCAGGTGGTCAAGCTCTAATTTTTATCACTTTCTTTTGGACGTTATCCCTCAAGTCTGGTGTCTAATTGAAAGCGGCTTCAGCATAAATGATATTGATTTATTTGTAGTATCTGGGCAGAATTTTAAATGGCAAAGAAACCTTTTGAGTACTGTAGGCGTTCCGCTGGATCGTGTACAATGGATTGATGGAAAAGTTAATTTGGAAGCAAAGATATTACTGTGTCCATATGTTAAGGACCCGATAAACCCGCCCCCATATTGGGTTATTAAAAAATTTTCAGACTTTGCAAAATCATATCAATCAAAATCCAAAAAATATAGATTGTATATCGAAAGGAAAGGCAGTCGAAAAATAAAAAACTCTGATGAAATATTTTCTACTCTCTCGAAGTACGGCTTTATCCGTTTTTGCCCAGGAAATTTTTCGATAGAAGAGCAAATTGATAAATTTGCCAATGCTGAGATGGTAATAGGACCGCATGGAGCGGACTTGAGTAATACAGTTTTTTGCGATCAAGCCACGACTTTAATAGAAATTTTTAATGGAAAATACTTTGACGCATCGTTTATTAGAATATCCCTTCAGAAATATATGAATTATGACTTCTTAAATATCCCTAAAGCCGAAGAAACGGACCGGTTAATGCATAGGCTCTCTGACTTCGAAATTAGTGCTGTCGAGGTTGAGGCCATGGCGCGAAAGCATCTTGGCCTCAGTCAATGAACTAACTTCGTTGGTACATATCGATACCGCCCGTAGACATACAAAAAGCCCCCGCTCTTCGCGGGGGCTTTTTGTATGTCTGTGGTTGCGGGAGCTGGATTTGAACCAACGACCTTCAGGTTATGAGCCTGACGAGCTACCGGGCTGCTCCATCCCGCGGCAC
>FTCZ01007074.1_pt1 | contig 48550 bp, 28 predicted proteins | sample 1658871 | NCBI WGS metagenome assembly FTCZ01 (sample SAMEA3914864, study PRJEB12502) | metagenome | biome: forest; material: soil | place: USA | collected 2012-03-12 | depth 0.3 m | reverse complement strand
TTGAAGCCGGCGCGCGCCTCGGTCGAGACGACCGTGCCGACGCTTTTCAGCAGTTCCGGATCCCACGTCGCCGCCAACCCGATGGCCTGCGGGAAAACGGTCGCGTCGCCGTTGCGCGCCAGGCCGTGCAGGCCTTCGTTCCACCAGTTGTAGCCCCGCACATGGAGGCGCGGGATGGCCGGCGCCGCGGCCTGCAACTGAGCGATCTTTTCGTCCGCCGTCATGCGCGCAGTGACGGGAACTTTCGCCGCCACCGGCGTTGCCAGGACCGCCAGAAGAAGGATCAGGCGCCTCACTTCGCCGCCCCGTAGAGCGACCGGACCGTGAGCGCTTTTTTCACGGCGGCCAAAGTGCTAGCCGACGTAAAGGTCAGGGTCACAGGCTCACCCGGCAGGAGATCGAACGCATTGTCGGACGGGCGGATATCGAGCGCCCCGAAATCGACCCAGACCTGCCGCGCCAGCGTCGCCGAACTTAAGCTCAGCGTATAGCCGCCGGACACGGCCTTGAGCTCGGTCTTGATCTTCGGATCGGCGAGCTTCAGCGCCTTCGACGGCACGAAATAACTGACCGCACGCGAGACGCGTTTGCCGTGATCGAGCAGGTCGACGACGACGTAGGTCCGGTCGGGTGACGCACCCTTCAGCAGCTCCGCATCGGCCAGCGCGTCGAGCTTCAGGCTGGTGCGCGCCGCGACCTGGACGCTACGCGTCGCATCCGAGATCACCTTGCCGTCGACATCCATGACTCGCAGACGATAGTCGAAAGTCCGCGCAGCCCCCTCGTCCGAAACCAGGCTGATCGTCGTGACGTTCTCTTTACGCAACGCCGTCATGATGACCGGGGCGTAGAAGCGCCTGGCGTGGAATTGCAGCGCCTTCCAGCGGCCGAAATAATCCATGCTGGCCCAAGAGGCGCCCGGCCAGACGTCGTTGATTTGCCAGTACATCGAGCCCATGCTTTGCGGCATGGCCGCGCGCAGATGCGTCGCCGCCAGCTCGATGCCCTCGGCCTGCATGACCTGCGACAGGTAGACGAAGCTGTCGAAATCCTTGGGCTGGCCGTAATTGTTGTTGATATAGAGCAGCAGGCGCTTGTTGCCGTTGCCCTTGTCGTACTTCTGGTGGGCGCGCATGACCGGGCTTTCCGGCTGCATGTCGGCGGGCCCGGCGAAGGCCTTGATCGTCTGCATGACCGGGAAGGATTGCAGGCCGTATTCGCTCATGAAGCGCGGCGTGACGTTCAGATATTCCTCAACCGGCTTGCCGCCCCAGACGCTCCAATAGTGGCGGTCGCCGTCGGTGTCCTGGTCGGCCGCGCCGTCGTAATCGGTCGACGGCGTGCTGGCCCAATACGGCGTGCCCGGCGAATTCTGCTCGACCGCGCCGCGTAAGACCTGGTCGAACATGCGCACCATGCCGGTGATGACGCGGTCGCGCTCTTCCGGCGACAGCTGCGCCTTGACGTCGCGCGTGGCGCCGCCCCAGTTTTCCCAGTCGGTCTGGACCTCGTTATTGCCGACCCAGATGACGACAGACGGGTGGTTCCGCAAGCGCCTGACCTGCTCGGCCGCCTCGACGCGCGTATTCTCGCGAAAGTCGCGGTCGTAGGGGATGATGGCGCCGCCGAACATGAAGTCCTGCCAGATCATCAGGCCCAGTTCGTCGGCCTTGTCGTAGACGTGGTCGTCCTGATAAGTGCCGCCGCCCCAGATGCGGAGGATATTCATATTGGCGTCGACCGCCGACTGCAGGACGCTGTCCTGTTGCGCCTGCGTTACCCGCGTCGGGAACATGTCGAAGGGGATCATGTTGGCCCCTTTGGCGAAGACCGGCACGCCATTGACCACCAGTTCGAAGCTCTTGCCCCACTGGTCGGCTTCGCGGCGGATCTCGACCGTGCGCAGGCCGATGCGGCGCGTCATCGTGCCCACGACCTCGTCGCCCTGTTTGACCGTCGCGGTCACCGTATAGAGGTCCGGCTTGCCATAGCCCACAGGCCACCAGCGTTTCGGATTGGAGATTTGCACGGGGACGCGTACGGGGACCTTACCGGCGAACAGGCTGGCCTCTTGCGTGACGCGCGCGTGGCTACCGTCGGGACCGGCAATGTCGACCGTCACGGTGGCGGGCTGGACGCGGTCCGACACGATGTCGAAGCTGGCATTGAGCGCGGCCACGCTGTCGTCGAGGTGGACCTGCGCCACGTGGAAATCGTCGAGACGGACGCTGTCATAAGCCTCGAGCCGGACCGGCTTCCAGATGCCCAGCGTCACGACGCGCGGACCCCAGTCCCAGCCATATTGATACCCGGCCTTGCGCACATAGGTCGAGCTGTTCCGCCCCAGGGGCTCGTCACCGAAGGCGGAATCGTAGGCGCCTGGCATGACGTAGGGCATGGCCGCCACCTTCGGCGCCATCGCCTTGATCGGCGACGCCAGATCGACCTCGATGACGTTCTTGCCGGCATGCAGCACGTCCTTCACAGGCACGCGCCAGGCGCGGAACATGTTGTCGGCCTTGAGCACGCCTTTGCCGTTGACCCGGACTTCGGCGAAGGTGTCGAGCCCGTCGAAGACGAGGTCGACATGGTCGCGGGCAAGCGTGGCTTCCGAAACGTCGATCTCGGTCCGGTACTGCCAGTCGGACAGGCCGACCCACTGCACCTTTGCCTCGTTGTCGCCCATATAGGGGTCGGGCAGCTTGCCCGCGTTCATCAGATCGGTCTGGGCCGTGCCGGGCACGACAGCCTTCAGCCAGCCGGCAGCTTCGGGATGGTCCTTGACCGACGCGTCGCCCGGCGCCAGGCGCAGATGCCAGCCCCCGTCGATAACGTGGATTTCAGGCGCGGCGGCGACGGCGATGGCGGCGTGGACGGAGGCAATGACATACATGAGGGTCGCGAGGACGGCTCCCTTGAAAACGATCTTCATCCCGCGCTCCTATTTGCGAACCAGGTTGACGGTATCGATGGCGTAGAACGGACCGGCGATCGGCGCCGTGAACAGAAGGCAGAGGTCGTGGGCACCGGTCGTCGCCGGTATTGGCGCCGTCAGGGTCTTGCGGTTGGGCGTCGTCGCCGGGTCGGTCAGAGGCAGGCGCGCGATTTCCGCCCCCTGGCAGCCGTCCTGAAGGATGACCAGCTCGCCGAACTGCGTCCTGGCCGGATACTGCGTGACCTTGGCCTGGTCGTTGGCCAGGCCGTAATTGCGCGACAACCGCGCGATATCGACCCTGACCGAGGCGATGCCGGTCAGTCGCGCCTGCGGGTAGACGTGGCACATATGGAAGATGTCGATATCGTAGGCCGGCGCTGCCGCCGGAGAGTCGGCCGTCAGCGGCACGCGCAGGCCAAGATCGCCGTCCGGACAGGCGCGCAGCTGGTTGCTCGACCGCGACAAGAGGGTGTCGGCGCTGAAGTCGTAGGCGCGCGCGGCGGCAAGCGGCAAGCCGGCATCGCTGAAGGCGGCCGCCTTGATGTGTGCGCCGAGCGTGAGCGTCAGCGGCGCCGTATAAAGTGCGGACTTCGGCGTCGGTTCGCTGCCGTCGAGCGTATAGCGGATCTGGCCGAACGCCGTCTGATTGACCAGTGTCAACACGCCGCCACCGGCATCGAGCGCCGCATTGCGGCCGTCGGGCAGCTGGAAGTCGACGGCGAAGGCCGAGTCGGCGGCCGCGACCTTCTGGTGACGATAGCGCTGCATCTGCGCTGGCAGGCGTTTCAGAAAACCCGACCACGACAGGGCCGACGGCTGCGACCAGGTCATTTCCGAAAGCGCGTCGACGCGCGGGAAGGCCGCGTGTTCGTTGTACCAGGGCGACAGCAGGTATTCGCTCCACAGATTGGCCTGGGCCCCCAGGACGTGGCGCTGTTCCTCGGCGTTGAGCACCGGCGGCATGACCTCGAAATTATAGACCTGCGACAGGGTCGAGGCGCCGAGGCGCCCGGCAGGCTCGTCGTCGCGGCGGCTTTGCAGGTTGTCGAAATAGAGGATCGACGCCGGCGACAGCACGACATCGTGGCCGAGGCGCGAAGCGGTGATCGCGCCCTGCGTGCCGCGCCACGACATGACGGCGGCCGAGGGCGGCACGCCGCCTTCCAGGATCTCGTCCCAGCCGATCATCCGGCGGCCGTGCGCCGCCAGGTACTGCCCCATCTGTTCCATGAACCAGCTTTGCAGGGCGTCTTCGGAGGTGATGCCCAGCGCCTTCATCTGCGCCTGGATCTTCGGCGACGCCTTCCACTGGTTCTTGACGGCCTCGTCGCCGCCAAGGTGGATATATTGCCCCGGAAACAGATCCATGACCTCGTCGAGGACGTTTTTCACAAAGGCGATGCTGTCGTCGTCGGTATTGTAGAGGTACCAGTTGACACCCCAGTCGGGCGAGACCTGGGGCTGGTCGCCGGGGACGCTCAGCGCCGGGTGCGCGGCGACGACCGCCTGGGCGTGGCCCGGCATGTCGATCTCGGGCACGATGGTGATGTGACGCGCCGCCGCATAGGCGACGATGCCGCGGATGTCATCCTGGGTGTAAAAACCGCCATAGGGCTCGGTTTCACTGCCCGGGCCGCCGTTCGACGGCGGGGTCCGCCAGGCGCCGATCTTGGTCAGTTCGGGATAACGCTTGATCTCGATGCGCCAGCCTTGGTCGTCCGACAGGTGCCAGTGCAATGTATTGAGCTTGTGCTGCGCCATCTGGTCGATCATGACCTTGACCGCACCGGGCGGCAGGAAGTGGCGCGCCGAATCGAGCATCAGGCCGCGCCAGCGGAAGCGCGGATAGTCGGCTATATGCGTGCCGGCGATGCGCGCGGGGGCGTCGAAGGCGCCGTCGCTCGAGACAAGCTGCGAAAAGGTCACCGCGGCGTAGTAGAGGCCGGTCGTATTGCGTGCCGACAAGGTGGCGCCCGACGCGCCGACATCGAGGCTGTAGCCTTCGGCGTCGTTCACGGCAGCGGTCGGCGACAGGACGAGCCGGATGGCCCCATTCCCGCAGCCGGTCTTCAGGTCCAGGCCCCTCATCGCCTTGACGAGGTCTTTGAGTTGCTGCCCGGTCGCGGCGGCGTCGCCCGGGGCGCAGACCGTCGAGCCGTCATGGACCGTGAAGCTGCCGCTCTTCGCCTCGACCGTCACCGGCCAGGGGATGAGCGACGGCTCGGCCGCGGCCGTTCCCGCCCCCAGAAACCCACCCAAAAGCCCCATACCTGCCGAGATGGCTGCGAACATAGATTTCATAGAGGGACTCCGGGTAGCGAAGGCAGGGCAAGGCAGGGGTCAGCGAGTTTCGATACGGTAGACGTAGGCCAGCTGGCGGGGCGAGTCTGCCGGTGGCGTGAGGACCAGCCCGTCGCCGGTCTGACGGAAGGGCACGTCGGCGCCCGACCCCAGGAGCTTCACGGCGCGCACGGGATAGTCCGGGCGGATCGAGGCGATCGTCGCCGATCCGCTGTCGGGCCAGGCCATCTGGATGGCGTAGAGCGCGCCGGAATTGACCGTGAAGCGGAAATCCTGAGCCGTATAGGGTTTGGCCTTGCTCTCGGCGAAGGTTCCGGACGCCGTCTCGGTGGGCCCCTCGCCGAAGGTTATCCACGGCCGCGAGCCGTAGATGGCTTCGCCGTTGACCTTCAGCCACGCGCCCATCTTGAGGAAGGTGTCGCGGGCCGCGTCGGGGATGTGGCCGTCGGCGCGGGGGCCAACATTGAGCAGCAGATTGCCGTTTTTCGACACGACGTCGGCCAGCAGATGGATCAGCTGTTCGGGCGACTTGTAGGTATCGTTTTCGATATAGCCCCAAGACGTGTCGCTGATCGACGTGCAGGTCTGCCAGACGTCCTTGCGGATGCCGGGCGCCTGGCCGCGTTCGATGTCGAGCACCGCCGAACCATCGGCGAATTCGCCGAGCTTGTAATTGACGATGGCCGATCCGCCCGTCCTGGCCGCCCGGTTATAGTACCAGGCGAGGAAGGTCGGCAGGGTGTTGCGGAACGACGGCTGGCCGATCCACCAGTCGAAATAGACGAGGTCCGGCGAATAGCGATCGACCAGCTCGGTCTGGCGCGCCAGCCAGTCGTCGAGCCAGGCCTGCGAGACGTGCGTGAAGTCGCCGAAAAGGTCCTCGTCGCTGCGGCCGGGCCGCCGCGTCTGCGCCGGACCGTACAGCCCCGCATTGGCCGGATCGGACACGTCGGACGGGAAGCGGCGCCCGCTGTCGAAGAACCAGTCGTGTTCGGCACGGTGGGACGACAGGGCGAAATGCAGGCCGTTTTTGCGCGCCGATTTGGCGATGTCGCCGATGATATCGCGCCTGGGGCCCATCTTGACCGCGGTATAGTCCGACAGGTGGCTGTCGTAGAGCGAGAAGCCGTCGTGGTGCTCGGCCACCGGCACGACGTAGCGCGCGCCGGCGTCGCGGAAGAGCGCCGTCCAGGCGTCCGGATCGAAGGCTTCGGCCTTGAAGCTCGGGATAAAGTCCTTGTAGCCGAAGCGGGTATGCGGCCCGTAGGTCTTGATGTGGTGCTCGTATTCCGGACTGCCCTGGATATACATGTTGCGCGAATACCATTCGCTGCCGAAGGCCGGAATCGAGAAGAGACCCCAGTGCACGAAGATGCCGAAGCGCGCATCGGCGTACCACGCGGGCACGCTGTAACCTTGCAGCGATTCCCAGTCCGGGCGGAAAGGTCCGGTGGCCGCTCCGGCCTGCGCCTGGGCAAGCCGGCGCGACCGTTCAGGCGCATAGGATTTCGTCGCATTCAGCCATTCGCGGTCGAGATCGTCGGGTGTCTTTTCGGCTGTGGCCGCCGATACCGGTAATGCGGTCGCCACGCCGGCCATCGCGGCGCCGGCAAGCCACTGACGGCGATTCCACTGCATATTGGACATCCGCGCTCTCCGTTGTTCGCTCCGCAGCGGAGCATACGGCGAAAAGAAGCGGCCGTCCTCTTTAGCTTGGTCGCGCAATTTTTCCGAAAAGTGGTGCCCACTTTATCGGATTGCGCTCCGGGAGCGAAGGACCGCCGCCTTTTCAGTTGGGGGTGACGGGCGGGCGAAAAACGCCGCCCTGCCCGCACCTTGGTAAGCCCCGAACTCTGCGACCTGGCCAGTCGATGCACACAAACACTCGCATCAGACTCCGCCGGCTTTCGAACCCTGTCCCAGGGAATAAAACAGGGAAAAACGACGGACAGCCGTTGCCGGACGGGGTGGCTGGCACAGCAGGTCTCGCGCCAGGGAGAACGCCCCCCGCCCTGCGGAGCGGGAGGCGAACTTGCTTAGTTCTTGAAGGTGATCCCGAAGCTGATGCGGGTCCCGTACTTGCTCCAGCCCAGCGGCAGGCCGCCGGTCGTGAACGGGTGCTGCAGGTTGTCGAGCACGTTCTGCGCCGACATGTTCAGCGAGATATGGCTGTTGACCTTGTACGACGCCGAAGCGTCGAGCTGGCCCCAGCCGTCGACATAGGACGGCGGTGTCAGATCGTTGCCGAGCGTGACGTTATACTTGGTGCGGTAGGTGTAGGACAGGCGCGCCTGCCACGGACCCTTTTCGTAGTACGGCGAAACCGTGTAGCTCCACTTCGACAGGTACGGCATGGCCAGCTTGCCCGACGAGGTATTGTACGGGTCCTGGTACGACGAGTACTGCTGGTCGAGGAAGGTGGCGTTGGCCTGGATGCCGAAGCCCCACCACAGGTTGCCCTGATAGCCGACCGACACACCCGAAATCTTGGCGTTGCTGCCGTTGAACGACGAATTGACCAGCATGTTCTCGACGTTCGAGCACGCCTGCGAACGGCTGGCTCCGGCCGCGTGGAGCCTGTTGACCGTGTCGGTACAGTACGATACCGCGCCGGCGGGCAGGTTCACGTCGGTGAAGATGTTCTTCTGGACGATGTAGCTGAGGACGTCCTTGTAGACCAGGTCGACGTTGAACAGGCTGTTCTGCGCGAAGTACCATTCATACGAAGCGCTGAAGTTGTAGGCGCGATAGGGCTTCAGGTCGGGGTTGCCGCCGTGGCCGCCGAAGTGGCCGTCGGCCGCGCTGTAGCGATCGAGGCTGTATTCGATCTGGCCCGACATGTCGGCGAAGGTCGGACGCGACATGACCTTGGCCGCCGAGAAGCGGAGCAGCATGTCGTCGCTGAGGTCGTAGACCGCGTTGAACGACGGAAGAATGTCGTCATAGCTCTTGTCGAGCGAGACCATCTCCTCGTCCCAGGGATAGTAGTCCATGGTCGAACGGTAGGTCTGTGCGGCCTCGGTCTTGGCGTAGCGGACGCCGACGTCGCCGTGCCACTTGCCCGAACGGAACGTGGCCTCGACATAGGCGGCGTCGACCTTTTCGGTCGTGTCCCAAAGATTGCCGGCGTCGCGGTAGTCGGCGGTGGCGTTGCCCGAGCTCTTGTTGGCGATGGAATATTGCGCCATCGCGTCCTGGGTCATGGCGACGAACGACTTGAGGTCGCCCGAGACGCCAAGCCCGTCGACCAGCGCCGGATCACTGAGATAGGTCGGGAAGTCGGCCATGGTGCCGGTGACATTGAACGTCGTGTTGTAGAAGTGCGGCGTATTGAGGTCGCGGTGTTTGGTGTACTTCAAACCGAACGCGATCGTGTCGATCGGGCCCCACTCGACTTCGCGCTTGATGTCGAGCTTGGCGTAGTCGAACTGGTCGAGCGACACGGCCGTCTTCACGAAGCCCGCCTGGTCGCCCTTGCGGCGCGTAGCGAACAACGTCGGGTCGGTCGCGGGTTTCGTCAGGGTCAGCGATGCGCCGTCCGGGGTCAGCGCCCAGCTGCCGCTGTCGTTGCCGTAGAAGCTCAGGAAGTATTCCGGGCTGGAACCGCCGGTGGCTTTGGTTTCACCTATCGAGCCGATGACCGTCCAGGCGCCGGGCGTCCACTTACCGTCGAGGTACAGGCCCTGGGTGTGGATCAGGGTGTGCTTGTAATACTCGTCCTGGCGAACTGCGAAGCTGCCCGTGCCGCCGGTGACGCCCGAGGCATTGGTGGTCACGGACGTCATCTTCGTCTGGTAGAGGTTATTGCCGCTGCCGTCGGTCAGCACATTGCCGTTGGCGTCGCGCGTATAGTAAGGGTTGGTTTCGTTCCAGTTGACGCTGAGATCGGTTTCGAACCACTGCGAATAGCTGGAATCGTCGTCGCTGACGTCGATGCCGTAGACGTTCAGGTCGAGGTCGTCGGACGGCTTGATCTGGAAGGCCATGTAGGCCGACTTGCGCTCGTGCTGCTGCTGGAAGGACGACAGCGCGATATATTGCGGGACCAGCATGCTGGTCGTCAGCGCCGGGCCGCTCGACACCGTCGGCAGGGACGACGGGCTGCTGAAGGCCGTGCCGGCGCTGTTACAGCCACCCCAGTGGGCCGCCGAACACACGCCTTGGTAGGCCGTGCTGACCGAGCCGCTGCCCAGGACGGACTTGTTGTAGGAATAGTTGAACAGGAAGCCGAAACGGCCGCTGTCGTCCTTCGTGCTGTACACGATGGAGTAGCGAGGATCCTTTTCCTTGTTCCGCTCGTTGATATTGTAGCTGTAGCTGGCGGTGAATGTATTGCGCGGCAGCGACAGCGGCTTCAGCGTATTGATGTTGATCGTGCCGCCGACCGCGCCGTCGTCGAGGCGGGCTTCGGGGGTCTTGTAGACCTCGACATTGCCGATCAGTTCGGGCGCCAGGTTGGTGAAGTCGAAGCTGCGGCCGGTATCGTGGTTGTTGGCGCCAGCGGTCGCGGTCGCGATGGGGTTGCCGTTCAGGGTCACGACGACCAGGCGCGAATCGATACCGTTGATCGCGACTTTGTTGCCTTCGCCGCCGCCGGTGCGGTCGATGGTGATGCCCGGCAGGCGGGACAGCGATTCCGCGACGTTCACGTCGGGGAACTTGCTGACGTCTTCCGCCGTGATGACGTCGATGTGCGCCGAGGCGGCGCGTTTGACGTTCAGCGATTTTTGCAGGCTTTTGCGCACGCCCACCACGACGATTTCGTCGGACGCGCTGTCCTTTTTCGCCGCCGGCGCCGTCGTGTCCTGCGCATAGGCGCCTGTTGATATGATCACCCCTGTCAGGGCGGTCGTCACCAACGCATACGATCTCAACTTCATACCCTCTTCTCCGCCGTTATTTTCGTCTGATCGACGATTTCGATTATCCGGAACGCTTTAATACCTATTGAGTACCAATTCGGCGTACTGGCCAGCCGCCGGTGAAATATTTCTTACATATAAAATCCATAAACCGTCAAACCGATAGTTTTGTCGTACTGTCATATTTTGAACGCGCCAGCGCCCAAAAGCCAGCATTCGTCATATCAACTTTTCGCGCGCCCGCCTGCGTCAGTCGTATACGTTTTCAGGTTATTGTGAAAAAAAGCCCCGGAATCATGCCCGATTCGCGCCACCAAAAGGGGTTCGTCCGGCCGCGAATTTCGCTGATGCATGTTGCTTTTGCAACACATGGAAACGGTCCCGTCGGGATTGGTGGACGGCCTGTCCCCTCCAAGACGCGACTCGCGTGCACCGGCACGCCTGCGCGACAAACCAAACGTAAAATGGTCATGACCCATTTTTGGATTTGGTCCACAGGCTTCCTTTTTGGAACAATTGGTATTAATTGCCGAAGAATGACCCAGTCCCTTCTGAAATCCGCGCACGATGCGATCCGCCGCGGCAACATGGCCGTTGCCAGGACCGCCGCCAAGGCCGCGACCGAGGAGGCTCCCGCCTCCATCGAAGCCTGGTGGGTTCTGGGAACCGCCGCGGCCGCGATGGAAGATTTTCAGGCCGCCGAAGACGCCTTTGCCCGGGCCGCTCACAACGCGCCCGCGGGATCGCGCCTGCGCGCTCAGATGCTGTCGCTGCGCGGCAAGCCCCTGATGAGCGACGGCCGGGTGGCGGAAGCCGTCGAAAGCGCCCGCGCGGCGATAGCCGAAGGTCAGGCCGACACGTCGAGCCTGGTCCGGATCAGCTACACCCTGACCCACGCCGGTCTGCCCGCCGAAGCGCTACCCTTGATACAGGGCGCCGCCGAGCGCGATCCCGACCACGCCGAGGCCTGGTACAGCCTGGGCAGCGTCTGCCGCGCCATGGGCGACATCAAGGGGGCGGAGGCCGCCTTCAACACAGCCATCGCCCTGTCGCCGACGCCGCCGGTCGCCGCCTATTTCAATCTGGCCTACCTCCGGCGCTGGACGGCCGACGACAACCATATCGCGGTCCTGGAAGAGATCGCGTGCCGCACCAGCCTGGAGGCGTGCCGCGTCGCCTATACCCTGTTCAAGGAATATGACGACCTGGGCGAGGCTGAAAAAGCCTGGGACTGCCTGCAGGTCGGGAGCGATCTGGCCCGCAAGATCGAGCCCTGGTCGCCGGCCGAGGAATCCGAAACCGTCGCCGCCTGGAAGACGCATTTCCCCGCGCACCGCTTCGGCCGGGCCGACGACCGCCCGCGCCCAGGCCCCAGACGCATCTTCATCACCGGCTTGCCGCGTTCGGGCACGACCCTGATCGAGCGGATCCTGGCCGCCCACAGCCAGGTTCAGGCGCTGGGCGAGCTCAAGACGTTCGGGGTGGTGACGCACCGCATGACCCGTGTCGCCACGGAGCGGCGCTTGGCGCCCGACGTCATCGCCGCCGCCGCCGAACTCGATCCGCTCGACCTGGCCGAGGCCTATATCCGCGAAACCGCGTTTCTATGGGACGGTCGCCCCTACGTCATCGACAAGCTGCCGTCCAACCACGAATATGCCGGCCTGATCCGCCTCGCCTTTCCCGACGCCGTCATCATCGCCCTCGACCGCAATCCGATGGATGCCTTGTTTGGATCATACAAGCTCCTGTTCACCGGCGCCTATGGCTGGTCGTACGACCAGGACGACCTGGCCGACCACTACGGCCATTTCCGCGACCTGATGACCTATTGGAAGAGCGTGCTGGGTAACGGCCTGGTCGAGGTCTCGCTCGAGGGCGTCATCGCCGACCCTGAGACCGAGATCCGCCGGCTGCTCGAGGCCTGCGGACTGCCGTTCGAAGAGGGCTGCCTGAAGCCGCACGAAGCGAAGGGCGCGGTGTCGACCGCCAGCGCCGTCCAGGTGCGCAAGCCGATCAACAGCGAAGGCGTCGGGGCGTGGAAGCGCTACGCGTCGCAGCTGTCGCGCCTGCAGGCCCGGCTGCGCGAACGCGGCTTCGCCGTGGATTAGCAAATATATTTACGGAAACGCCGCCGCCGGGCATCCTACCATCAGGATGGATATGATGGACGCCGCGCCGCGACACATTATCGACTGGGTCGGTTCGCAGATATTGCCGCACGAAAGCCACGTGCGCGCCTGTCTGCGCCGTGCCCGGATTTCGCGCGACGACGTCGAGGACATCATCCAGGAAGCCTATTGCCGCCTGGCGTCGCTGACCAGCGTCGATCACATTCTGTCGCCACGGGCGTATTTCCTGACCGTCGCCAAGAATATCGCCCTGGCGCACCTGCGGCGCGCGCGCATCGTCCACATGGAGAGCATCGACGAGGTCGAGCGCTTCGACGTCTCGAGCGACGATCCGTCCCCCGAACAGATCATTTCGGGGCGCGCAGAACTGGCGCGCCTGCAAACTCTCATCTCGTCCCTGCCCGACCGCTGCCGGCGCATATTCGTCATGCGCAAGGTCGAAGGCCTGCCTCAGAAGGAGATCGCGCGTATTCTGGGACTTAGTGAAACGACCATTGAGAACGACGCCGCCAAAGGCCTGAGGCTCATCATGCGGGCCATATCCTCGGACGACGACCGTTCCCGATCCCGGAAGGAGGCAAGGCGCGATGCCGGCATCCAGCGAAACCAGTGAGCAGATCGAAGCCGCCGCGGCGATCTGGGCCATGAAGGACCGCCCCTTGAGCGCCGGGGACGAAGCGCTTTTGCACGACTGGCTGGCCGGCGACCCGCGCCGCCGCGGCGCGCTCCTGCGCGCGCAGGCGACGCTTTCGTCCCTGTCGCGCGCCCAGGCGCTGGGGGCCGGCGCGCGGCGGGGCGGCCGGATGCCGATGCTTCCCGCCATCCTGTCGCGCCGCGCCCTGCTGATCGCCTCGGGTGCCGCCGGCGGATTGTCCGCCGCGGGCGTGGCCGGTTTCTTCATCGGCGGGCACAGGGACCGGACAACGACAGAGGTCGGCGAAATTCGCCGCCTGCCGATGAGCGACGGTTCGGTCGCCACCATCAATACCGACAGCGCCATCAAGGTCGACATGGGCGCCACCAGCCGCGTCGTCGACCTGGTGCGCGGCGAAGCCTGGTTCAAGGTGGCGAAAAACAAGAAGCGGCCTTTCATCGTCATGGCCGGCGACGCCCGCGTCCAGGCCGTCGGCACCGCGTTTTCGGTCCGGCGCCTCGACGGCGCGACCGAGGTCCAGGTCACCGAAGGCACGGTCAAGGCATGGCAGGAAGGCGGCGACAAGCCGGCCCTCTGGCTCAATGCCGGCGACACGGCGGTTCTCACGCCGCAAGGCCACGTCACGCGCGACCACGCGCCCCAGGCGATCGAGGACGCCCTGGCCTGGCGCGAGGGCCAGATCGCCCTGACCGGCCAGTCGCTGGGCGCGGCGGCCGCGGAATATAACCGTTACAACCAGACCAAGATCGTCATCGAGGACCAGGACCTGGCCGGCGAACATCTGCTGGGCCGGTTCAACGCCGACGATCCCGAAGGCTTTTCGAATGCCATCGCCACGGCGTTCGGCGCCGACATCCGCCGCGACGACAAGACGATCTACATCGGCAAAAAAAATTGACGGTTTTGTTACGGAACCGGCATCGCCGGCCATCCTCCTAGATAGAGGGCCACGAAAGGTCCTTTATAAGGCGCATGATCGCCAGCAGGAGGAAACAGTGAAAACCACGCCTATGGGCCGCTTGCGCGGTCCCCTGTGTCTTGTCGGCACGACCGTACTCATGGCTTCGGCCATCCCCGCCTACGCCCAGGTCCGGACGTTCAACGTCCCGGCGCAGCCGGCGCAATCGGGCATCCCGCAGTTCGCCGAGCAGGCCGATCTCCAGATCGTCGTGCCCGAAAAGCTGGCGCTCGGCCAGACCACGTCAGCCGTCCAGGGCACCATGCCCGTCCAGGCGGGCCTGCGCCGTCTTTTGACGGGTACAAGTTTGACACCGGTTACCCAGCCGAACGGCGCCGTCATCCTGATGAAGGCCAGCCTTAACACGGCGTCGGCTGCCGAATCGGCCCAGGCCGCGCCTTCGGCGACGACGGCGGATACGGGCACCGAGCCCGCGCAAACGACGGAGGTCGTGGTCAAGGGCACGCGTGGCGCCCTCATCAGGGCCCGCGATATCAAGCGCCGGGCCGCCAATATCGTCGAAAGCATCGTCGCCGAGGACATCGGCAAGATGCCCGACACCAACCTCGCGGAATCGATCCAGCGCATCCCGGGCGTCGCCATGACGCGCGAAGGCGGAGAAGGCCGCAACATCACCCTGCGCGGCTTTTCTCCGGACTTCACGCGCACCACCCTGAACGGCATGGAAGTTCCGGCCAGCAGCGACGGCCTCGATTCCGGTGGCGTCACCCTGAACGCCGGCCGCGCCTTCGACTTCCACCTGTTCGCGGCCGAACTGTTCAACCGCATCGACGTCCAGAAGACGCAAAAGGCCTCGATCGAAGAAGGCGGCATCGCCGGCACGGTCGACCTCTATTCCGGCCGCCCGTTCGACTACAAGGGCTTCACCCTGTCGGTCAACGCGCAGGACGACTACAATTCGCTGACCAAGAAGAACGACCCGCGCCTGGCCTTCCTGGTCAGCGACACCTTCCTGGGCGGCAAGCTGGGCGTGCTGGTTTCGGCCGCCATCGCCGACCGCACCGTGCATCAGGAAGGCTATTCCAGCGTCCGCTGGACCTCGCCCTACCAGAACGGCGACAAGTGGTACGACGCCGGCACGGTGGTGAAGGGCACGCCGTCCGACTATTGCGGCGCGGCCGATCCGCTGAACTGCCTGTGGGCGCCCCGCCTGCCCCGCGCCGACTGGTTCGGCAACGACCAGAAGCGCACAGGCTTTACCGGCTCGATCCAGTACAAGCCGTCGGACGCCATCGTCATCACGCTCGACGCCCTGCATTCGAACCTGCTCAACGACCGCTACAGCGCCAACTCCATGGAGTGGCTGCTGACCCACGGCGCACCCGGCAACTATACGGGGCAGACGCCGCTGTCCTTCACCGTCGGCGCCGACGGCACCACCATCGAGGCGGCGACCTTCGACAACGTCACCTCGTGGTACGAAAGCCGGCACCAGAAGTCGAACTCGAACTTCAACCAGCTGGTGCTCTCCGCCAAGTTCCGTCTCAGCGACAAGCTGACGATCGACGCCATGGCAGGCACGGCGTCCGACCACGCCAACCGGACGGAACTGCGTTTCTACAGCCGTTCCGTGCCGCACGCCTACGCCTACGACTACACAACCAGCGGCAACCCCTACGTCCCCGTCATCAGCTTCGGGACCTACGATCCGAATAACGTCAACAACTACGTCAACGCCCTGACCGCGGCGAACCAGGTCAACCACGACAACAAGGACAACGTCACCGCAAAGATCGACACGACCTGGCGCGACGAAGGCTTTTCGATCAAGGCCGGCCTGAGCTACAACGACCGCAAGGTGACCTTCGACCAGGGCAACGGCAACTTTCCGTCCTTCGTTCCTTCCACCTATCTGAAACCCTTCCCCTATTCGGACTTCGGCAGCGGACTGGACGGCGGCGCGACGCTTCAGCCCTTCCCGGTGATTGACTTCGGCGCCATCGCGAAGTCCGGCCTGGTTTCGACGGCCTACGTCATCGACCCTTCGCTGGGCTGGCGCGTCGGTGAAGAAACCTATGGCGGCTATATCGAGCTCAACAGCGAATATACGGTCGCCGGCATGCGCCTGCGCACCAATACCGGCGTCCGCTACGTCAAGACCAACGTCACCTCGGAAGCCGTCGTCGCCGGCACGCCGGTCAAGCAGAAGAACAGCTACGACGACTATCTGCCGTCGCTGAACCTGGCGCTCGACGTCCGCGACGACGTCGTCGCACGCTTCTCGGTCGGACGCAGCATGACGCGCCCGGGCCTGAGCTCGCTCAACATCGCGGGGCCGCAGTTCGGCTACACCACGCGCACGGTCGGCAATATCGGCAACCCGGGGCTAAAGCCCTACGAGTCGAATGACACCGACCTCACCGTCGAATGGTACTTCGGCAAGGAAGGCCTGATCTCGGTCGGCCTGTTCAACAAGAACATCGTCCGTTCGCTGAAGACCGAGGTCGTCACCAAGATGATCGATCCGTCCTTCTGGCCGGCCATCTACGCCGATCCGAAGTACGATGTGTCCTACAACGCCGATCCGGCGAAGGTGCCCTATACCTTCACCATTCCGGTCAATGACGACAGCGGCAACACGGTGAAGGGCTTCGAACTGACCTACAATCAGGGCTTTACCTTCCTTCCCGGCGCGTGGTCGAACCTGGGCGTGGCATCGAACTTCACCCACGTCTCGGCCAAGGATTCCACGGGCCTGTCGCCGAATTCGTACAATGCGACCCTGTACTATGACACGCCGAAATACGGCGTCCGCTTTTCGGTCAACAAGCGCGACGACTATCTGCTGAGCCAGCCCGGCGGCAACGGCCACGTCCAGGAACGCAAGTACGGCCCGACGCACGTCGACTTCGCGGCGCACTACGATCTCAGCAAGAACCTCACCCTGACGTTCGAAGGAATCAACATCACCGACGAGGTCGAGCGGATCTACGGCACCGGCGACACCGGAACGATGGATCTGACGCGGGAATATACCCATACCGGCGCCCAGTGGCTGGTCGGTATCCGCTATCGGAACTAGAATGAAAATCCCTCCGCCGGTAGTTCCGGCGGAGGGAGATTTCCGGTGACGCTATGAAAACCACCTTCGTTTCTCTCGCTTTGGCTGCGGCGGCGCTCGCTGCCTGTACCGCGGCTCCGACCGGGCTGCGGGCGGTCGACGACAGCTATACCGTGTCGCGGCGCTTCGCCGGTTATCAGGACAAGTATCCCGGCATCGCTTGGCCCGCCGTGACCTTCCAGGCCGGGCAACAGGTCCTGTTCGACCGCCGCTACAAGACGATCGGTCCGCGCGAACTGCGCATCGACGTCTTCCTGCCTTTACCCGCCGCCGCCAAACACCAGGGCATCGTCCTGGTCCATGGCGGGGCCTGGCGATCGGGGTCGAAGTCGCATTTCTACGCCCTGGCCAATCTCCTGGCGCAGCGCGGCTATGCGGTCTTCCTGCCGGAATACCGGCTGGCGCCCGAAAGCCGCTATCCGGCCGGTCTCAGCGACGTCAACGACGCCATCGTCTGGGTCAAGGCCCATGCGGACGAATTCGCCATAAGGAAGGACCGTCTGGCGCTCGGCGGCGCGTCGTCGGGTGGCCAGATGGCGTCGCTTCTCGCCTATAGCGCGGACGAGGCCCTGTTCAAATCGAACGCGGCCGATGATACCTCGGTCGATGCCCTGGTCGATCTCGACGGCGTCCTCGATTTTACCACGCCCATGGCCCTGCACTACGAAAACGCCGCCGGGCCCAAGTCCCCGGCCGCCCAATGGCTGGGCGGGTCCTTCGAACAGGCGCCGCATCTGTGGACGCAGGCCAGCGCCGTGACGCATATCACCGCCAGGGCGCCGCCGACCCTGGTCATCAGCAGCGGCCTTGTGCGCTTTACCGCCGGCAGCGACGAAGTCGAGGCCAGGCTCAAGCGCTCGGGCATCCGCTACGAATTCTTCGCCTTCCACGACGCGCCGCATGATATCTGGTTGTTCGACCCCTGGCTCAGCCAGATCGCCGACCATATCGATACCTTTCTTCAGCCCGAGGCCCGCAAATGAAGACCTGGATATTCCTCGCCCTCGCGGCGCTGGTTGCGGCCGCAGGCACCGTCCACGCCGCCGATGTGCGCTATTCCGTCAAGCCCGAATGCGCCGCCGCCCCGCGTTGCTATGCCAGCGTCCAGGCGGCTCTTGATGCCTCGGCGAAAGACGACGCGGACACCTGGGTCGTCGTCGATATCGCACCCGGCCACTACCACGAAAAGGTGACCGTCAGCCGTTCCAGGACAAGGCTGGTCGGGCACGGTGCCGAGCGCACGCGGATCGAATTCGACGCCGTGGCCCAGACGGCCGGCCGCTATCACCGCACCAACTGGGGCACGCCGGGGTCGGCCACGGTGACGGTCGACGCGGACCAGGTGACGATCGACGGTATCGCCATCGAAAACAGCTACGACTTCCTCGCGAACGACGCCCTGCCCTCCGGCGACCCGAAGAAGATTTCGAATTCTCAGGGCGTCGCCTTCCTGGCCGACATCCACAGCGATCGCGTCCTGTTGACGAAGACCTCGCTGGTCGGCAACCAGGACACCCTGTTCGCCAACGGCAAGCGCCTGCTGATCCGTAAGAGCTTCATATCCGGCAATATCGACTTCATCTTCGGCAACGGGCAGGTCCTGATCGAGAACAGCACAATCGAAAGCCGCCGCCGCGCGGCAAGCTTTACGCCCGGCGAATTCCAGTCCTTCGTCACGGCGCCGTCGACGCCGCTGTCGCAGGAGATCGGCATCGTCATCTACCGCTCGCGCCTGACACGTGAAGCCGGCGTACCGGACGGCTCGGTGGCCCTGGGGCGGCCGTGGCATCCGACGACCACCTTCCCCGACGGCCGCTACGCCGACCCGAACGCGGTCGGCCAGGCTTCGTTCATCGACTGCTATATGGACGCGCACATCCGTAGCGACCATTGGACCGAAATGGGCGGCACGGCGCGCGACGGCACCAAGACGGCGAAGTTCCAGCCGCAGGATTCGCGCTTCTTCGAATCGGGTTCGTCCGGCCCCGGCGGCCCGCACAGCGATATCGGCATCAAATGGACGGGAAGGCCCGATATCCGACAGATCCACGCCACCTTCTTCGACGGCTGGAACATTGCCGAGCATTAATATCGTCGCTCTTCCCCGGGATGTGACGACACCTCGCCGCCTTTCCTTGTCTGGAACGGCGGCGCCTTTTTAGCCGTGACGCAGCGAGCTCGACACCGAAATGTCGTGCGCCGTCGTCGCGGCGTGGACGGCGATCGTCGCCCAGGAAAATCCGACCGCCAGAAGTCCGGCGCCCACAAAAGACGACAGCGAAGGCGCGATATGGTCGGCGAAGGAACCAAGCCACGCTTGCAGGCATAGCCATGCGATCGGCCAGGCCAGGAGATTGGTCAAGAGCAGCGGTGCGATGAAGGGCGTCATCCGTTCCACGAACAGGTCGCGGAAGGTTGCCCCCAGGGCTTTACGGATGGCCATTTCGCGCAGCTGGTTGCGCGCCAGGAAGATCGACAGCCCCGTCAGGCCCAGGACCGACAGGGTGATGGCGACGCCCGAGACGATATAGAAGGCCAGCATTTGCTGGTGGAGGTAGCGATATTGCTGCAGCAGGTAGTCGTCGAAAAAGCGCCGCTCCACGGGCACGGTGCCGGCGGCGTCCCGGTTCCACAGGGCGTCGATCCGGGCCAGCGTCGCCGCCGTCCGACCGGGCGCGACGCGAATATTGATCTGCGTGAAATACTTGGCAAAATTGTCGAAGATCATCGGCTGGATCGGCTGATAGACCGTCGAGACGCGCACGTCCGGCACGACCCCGACAATCACCGAGCGCATCCGCGTCCGGTCGGTGCCGTAGTCGAGCGTCTGGCCGATGGCCGCTTGCGGGCTGCCGAAGCCCAGCGCCCTGACCGCCGCCAGATTGACCAGGATTTCCGGCGGCGTTTCCGGCACGACAAACGTGCCGTGGAGATTGCGTCCGGCCAGCAGCCTTATGCCGTAGACCTTGAAAAAGTCCGGATGCACCGAATTGCGCGTCAGGGCGATCAGCGGCCGGCCCGGCACCGTCACCCAGGCCGGACGGACGAAGTCGTTGGTCGGCGCGCCCCAGGACGCAGCCGCCGCCTCGACACCCGGCACCGACCGGATATCGCGATCGAACGCGACGCTGACCTCCGCCACGTCGTTCAGCCTGACCATGACGACATTGCCTGCATCGAAACCCAGCGCGTCCTTTGTCGCAAAATGCCATTGCCGCGACATGGTGTGCGACGCGATGAGCAGCACGATCACCAGGGTCAGCTGGGCGATGACCCAGCCGCGCCAACGCATCGATGCCACGGCGTCAGTGCGGCGCGCCGTCTCCCGGGCCCGGCCGGTCGCCGATACGATCAGCGCCGGCACAAGGCCTCCGGCCAGCGCCATCACGGCGACAGCCAGAACCGTCGCCGCAAAGACGCCCGCGGGATCGCGCCACAGGGACAATTGCAGGTCGAGCTTTGCATTGAGCGACGGCAGAAGATGTTCGGCCGCCACCAGTCCCAGCCAGGCGCTGACGGCGTTGACGATCAGCGCCTCACGCAGGACCAGACCGACAAGATCGATGCGGCGGGCGCCGAGCGCGCTGTGCAGCGCCATCTCGGCCGTGCGCTCGTTGCGCTCGGCCAGGATCAGGCCGGAAAAATTGATACCGGCCAGGGCGAGTATCGCCGCGGCCACACCGGTCAGGGCGACGACGAAGTCGAGATGGCCGCGCGGCTTGAGCTCACCGTCGCCGTGCGGCTGAAAATGCAGGCGACTGAGCAGGATAAGGGCAAAGCCGTCAGGTAGGTTGTTCGGCCCCTGCCAATGCGCCTGGCTTATCGCCTGGAGCTTCGCCGGTATGGCGGCGACATCGGTTCCGGGCCTGAATGCGACATAGGTATAGGCGTTCGGCCACAAGAGGCCCCAATCGTGGTCGTAGGCCCAAAGCTTGCCGTAAGGATTTGTCCCCGAAGCGAATATTTCGCGGTCAAGGTGGATGTTGGGCGGCAGGTCCTTGAGAACGGCCGTCACCCGGAAGGTATGGAGGCCGTTGACCAGAAGCGTGCGGCCGACCACGTCGTCGCGGCCGAAATAGGCGATAGCCATCCGCCGCGTCATCACGAGGCTGTCGGGTGCGTTGAGCGCGGTCGCCGCATCGCCGCGCAGGACGCCCAGCTTCAGGACGGCGAAAATATTGGGGTCGGCCCAGTAGAAGCGTTCCTTGACGCTACGCCGGACAGAGGTCACCCGCCATTCCTGCGTGTCCAGGCGCGCCACGGCGGCGGCTTCGGGCAGGTCGGTCCTTATCCAGCGCCCAAGGCCTGCCGGCGAGCGGTCGCTGTCGATCAGCGGCCGGCCCGGCGGGCCGTACTTCGGCGCAACCAGATAGACCTGATCCGCGCCTGGGATCGACTGGTCGTAGGTCAGTTCGTCGCGGACATAGAGGCCGATGATGACGACGGCGCAGTAGGCGAGCGCCAGCCCCGCCACCATGAGCAGATAGACGGCCCAGCGCGCGGCGACCAGCCGCCAGACCCGCGCGATCTCCGACACGAAGCGGGTGGCGGCTGCGGTCATGACAGGCGGCGCGAACTGATATGAACGCGGCCATCGTGCATCTCGATAACGCGCGACGCCAGGTCCGCCTGGCTTTGGGCGTGGGTGACGATGACGACCGTCGTGCCGCGGGCGTTCATGTCGCTGAGGATTCCCAGGATCTGCGCGGCGTGCCTTGAGTCGAGGTTGCCGGTCGGCTCGTCCGCCAGGACGATCGCCGGGTGGCCGACGACGGCGCGGGCGATGGCGCAGCGCTGCTGCTGCCCGCCCGACAACTGCCGGGGCAGATGGTCGGCGCGGTGGCCCAGGCCGACCCGGTCCATGGCCTCGAGCACCAGGGCGTGCGTATTGGCCGAGCGGTCGCGGCGATAGGCCAGTCCCAGCTTGATATTCTCGTAGACCGTCAAATGGTCGATCAGGTTGAAGTTCTGGAAGACGAACCCGATCCGCGTGGCGCGCAGATGGGCCAGCGCGCCGTAGTTCAGGCTGGCGACATCCCGGCCGTCGAACAGGTAACGCCCGCCAGTCGGCCGGTCGAGCGTGCCGATGATGTTGAGCAGGGTCGACTTGCCGCTGCCCGACGGCCCCACCACGGCGACGAATTCGCCGGCGTCAATCTCGAGGCTGACATCGCGGAGCGCATGGACGATGCGCTCGGTGCCGGTATAGTCGTAATGGACGTTCTGAAGCTTTATGAGCGGCATACCTATCCCTGTACCGGAAAGCGGAAGGCAAAGGTCGTCCGGCCGCCACCGTCTTCGACAAGGTGCAGATTGCCGCCGTGCGCCAAAGCGATCTGCCGCGCCAGGTTCAACCCCGTCCCCGTGCCCCTGGGCTTGGTGGTGGCGAACGCCGTGAACAGGTTGCCGCGGATCGCCTCCGGTATCCCCGCGCCGTTGTCGGAAATGGCGATGACCAGGTCGCGACCCGACGGCTGGACCGAGACGGTGACCCTTGGGTCGGGCCGGGAGTCCGCGGCCTCGACCGCATTGGTCAGCACATTGATGATGGCCTGGCCGGCCTGGGCTTCGTCGAGCGCCACGCGCGGCAGGTCGCCGGCCATGTCCAGCGTGAACTCGACCGCCTTCGCTGCCGGATTGTGCGCGAACAGGCTCATAATGTCCTGCATCAGCCGCGCCGGATCTACAGGCTGCAGTTCCGGTTCGGGCAGGCGCGCCACCGAGCGATAGGCCTCGATGAAGCGCGTCAGGCTGACGGCCCGCCGCGACAGCATGTCGAGTGCCTCGCGCGCCGAGGCTGCCCCCTCGCCCGTCTCTTCCGCCAGGTAGGTCGAGGCGATATCGGCCAGGGACGCCACGGGCGTCAGCGAGTTCATGATCTCGTGGCTGAGGATGTGCAGCGTGTCGCGAAGCGCCGCCGCCTCGGCCCGGTGAATCTCCATCTGAACGTCGGTCAGCGTCGCCAGCCGGACGCGGCTGTCCTCGGTCATGACCTCGCTGACGCTGAGCGCATAGCGGCGGCCGGCGACGTCCAGCACCGGACGGCTGCCGGAAAACGGCCCGGCCATCACCGCCGTCAGGCCGCCGTCGCCGGAGGGGATGGCGTCGTCGGTCTGGAACAGGGCCCGGGCGGCGCGGTTCAGCGCGCGGGGCAGTTGGCCGTCGGCCTGGGTGATCAGGGGAACGGGGACCTGGTCGAGGAGGACGCGCAGGCTCGGCAGTTCGGGCGAGACGGCCGGCGCGCTGTCGGTGCTGCTCCGATTCGAGTCCACGCGCATGGCCGTGACCGCCAGCAGGCCCGCGCAGGCACAGAGGCTCAGGGCGAGCGTCGCCCACAGGCCCTGGCGCGCGGCGTCCCAGGCGACGACCGCCGCAAGCATGAGGCCCGTAACGACCAGCAGATGGAAGGCGCGGGAGTTAAAGGCCATGCTTTGCCATTCGCCTGTAGAGAGCCGGCCGGGTCAGTCCCAGGTCAGCCGCCGCGGCGGAGACGTTGAAATTGTTCCGCTGCAACGCGTCTTCAATAATCCCCTTTTCCGAGTCGGCCAATTTCGGCTTTCCGCGCGCCGTGGACACCGGCGCTTCGATATGGACACCGAGGTCGGCGCCCGAGATCATCGGCCCATCGCCCATGATGACCGTGCGTTCGATGACGTGGCGCAGCTCGTGGATATTGTCGGGCCAGGCCTGGACCGCCAGCAGCGCCTGGGCTTCGGGCGACAGGACCTTGGGCTTGAAGCCGTGTTGCAGGCAACTGACGCGCAGGAAATGTTCGGCCAGAGCCACGATGTCGTCCGGTCGGTCGACCAGCGGCGGCAGGGCGATGTCGAGCGTGCTGATGGCGTAGACCAGACCACGGTCGAGGCCGATGTCGCTCCTGCCCTTCGTGCTGGTCGAAATCAGGCGGCTGTTGCGGCGCGGCGCGGCGTGCAGCCACGCGATCAAAGCCGGAATGAGGGGCGCGTCGAGCCTGTCGATATTTTCCAGCAGCAGCGTGGCGTCCGGGGCATCGTCCAACTGACCGTGGTCCAGCGCGCCGGCGTCGACAGTGACGAAGTGCGTCCGGCCCGACTGACGGTGGATGGCCGTCGCCGCCAGAGTCTTGCCGGTCCCCGCCTCGCCGGTCAGCAGGACCGGCACGGTCAGGGCCGCGCAGCGATCGATCGCCGCCAGGATCCGCCTTACCGCTTCGCTGCCCCCGATCATGACCGAAGGGTCGGCCACGGCCTGGCCGGGCTTGCGGGCACTGAGCGCGCTTTCGATCGCCTGGACCAGGCGGTCGTTGTTCCACGGCTTCATGATGAAGTCGGCGGCGCCGGACCGCAGCGCCTTGACGGCGATCGACAGGCCACTGTGGCCGGTGACGACGACGACTTTTGCCCCGGGGTCGTGGCGCAGGATGTCGCGCAGGCACAAGAGCCCCTCCTCGCCGGAGGTCTGCCCTTTCGAGAAGTTGAGGTCCAGCAGCACGACGTCGATGGCGTCCGCCGCCAGGCGGCTGAGGGCGGCCTGCGGGGTCGCGGCGGCGAAAAACAGGTAGCCCGCCTTCTTGAGCAAAAGTTCGGCGGTCCTGGTGACGTCCGCATCGTCGTCGACGAACAGGACACGGGCTTTGGCGACTTTCATGTACGATTCCGGACATAGCGGACACTTATGCGAACAGTTAGATGTTTGTTTTGAAAAAATGTCAAACAATTTCCATGAATTAGGCGATCTTCCCCATTGTTATTACAATTTCGAAAACAACAACGGGAGGATCACGGCGCCGAGTCTGCGCTCGAATGGTAACGCTACCAAAAAAGGAAACGACCGCGGCCCGGTTCGGAGGCCCGGATACATGCACACAACAACGAAGCGCTCCGCCGTTTGCGGAGACAAGCCTTCAATTCAGGGAAAATGCAGATGAAGAGACAAACCAAGAAACTGAGCCTCCTGTGCGGAACCTCGATCGTCGTTTTTGGCGCCTTGGGCCTGGCGAACAGCGCGTTCGCCCAGGACAACGGCACGGCCGCAGCGCCCAAGGACGATCAGGTGATCGTCGTCACCGGCCAGCGCGCCTCGCTGAAATCGGCGCAGACCATCAAGAAGAATTCGGATGAGGTCGTCGATTCGATCGTCGCCGACGACATCGGCAAGCTGCCCGACCGCTCGGTCACCGAAGCGCTGCAACGCGTCGTCGGCGTGACCATCGACCACAACTTCGCCAAGGGCGACCCGGAACACTATTCGGTCGAAGGTTCGGGCGTCAACGTGCGCGGCCTGACCTACGTACGTTCGGAACTCAACGGCCGCGACTCGTTCTCGGCCAATGGCGGCCGCTCGCTCAACTTCGAAGACGTGCCGCCCGAACTGATGGCCGGCGTCGATGTCTACAAGAACCCGTCGGCCGAACAGATCGAAGGCGCGATCGGCGGCCTGGTCAACCTGCGCACGGCGATGCCGTTCGACTTCAAGGGCGCAAAGGCCGTCGCTTCGGCACAGGCCACCTATTCCGAGCTGAAGAAGGGCAAGGCCGACCCGTCCGCTTCGATCCTGCTGTCGGACCGCTGGCACACCGGTATCGGCGACATCGGCGCCCTGGTGGACTTCGCCTATTCGGAAAGCGGGACGCGAGCCGACTACTTCCAGGTCGAGCCCTACTACCCGCGCATCAACGACCCGCTGGTCGATGCGACGCACACGCGCTGGGTGCCGAAGGGCGCGCAATGGCGCACCATCCTGTTCGACCGCAAGCGCTTCGGCGCCTACGGCGCGCTGCAGTGGCGCCCGAGCGAAGACATGATCACCTCGCTGACCTTCTTCAACTCGCACTACAAGATGCAGTGGGACGAAAACGCCATCTTCGCCCAGTCGAGCCCGTACAATATCAAGGTCACCAACGGGACTTACGACAGCGACGGCGACCTTTTGAGCGGGACGATTTCGGACCCGGCCGACGGCGGCATCAATTTCGGCGACGACACGCGCATCGCCGACCGCATCTCGGACACGACCGACGTCGCCTGGAACTTCCGCTGGTCGCCGACGCCGAAATGGACGCTGACATCCGACCTGCAATATATCCGCGCCTCGACCCGCAGCTTCGATTCGACCGTCGCCACGGGCGTGCAGATGTCGTCGGAAACGCTCGACCTGACCGGCAATCCGCCGTCCATCCAGACCGACGCCGCCTTCCTGGCCAACGCCAACAACTACTACTGGGCGTTCACCATGGAGCACCTGGACAAGAGCGTGGCGCACGAATGGGCATGGAAGGGCGACGCAAAATACCAGTTCGACGATCCGGTATGGCACGACCTGCGCTTCGGCGTCCGCCTGACCGACCGCGACGCCCTGACGCAGAATTCCAACCCGGGCTATAATTGGGCGGCCGTGACGCAGCCCTGGCAGGTCGGCTGGGACATCAACCACCTGGCCTATCTCGGCGATCCGCGCTTCGCCGGCGCGACGTCGCTGCACAGCTTCTCGAACTTCTTCGACGGCAAGGCTTCGGCGCCGGCCGTCGTCTTCCCCGACGCGTCGTGGGCGCTGAACTATCCCGACGCCTATGCCAAGCTGCACACCTATCACGACATACTGTGCGGCGAGCAGCACGGCGGCGACAGCAGCGCTGCGACCTGCGGCCGCTGGGCGCCCGCGACCTTCGGCACCGATCCGTCGGGTAACAACCTCCAGAACGAACGCACCCAGGCCATTTATGCGCAATTGCGTTTCGGCTGGGACGACCTGACCTGGCCGATCGACGGCAATATCGGCGTCCGTTACGTCAAAACGACCATGACCGCCCACGGCTATACCGTGTTCAGCCCGTCCCTGCCGCAATTCCCCGCGGGATATACCGTCGTCGGCGCGGGGACGATTCCCAACATCGCCGCCTTCTCCAAGGCCCAGGATTTCAGCAACGACTTCACCAATGTCCTGCCGAGCCTGAACCTGCGCATGAAGGTATCGCCCAAGCTGCAGTTCCGCTTCGCGATCGCAGGCGGCATATCGCGGCCCGACTTCACGCAGCTCCAGGGCTACACCAGCCTGTCCGAGAGCGCCGACATCACCTCCAACGCCGCGACGCAGACCTCGACGGTCAACACGATAAACCTGACCGGTTCGGCCAGCGGCAATCCCTATCTGAAGCCCACCCGGTCGACACAGATCGACCTGACGGCGGAGTGGTACTTCGCGCCCGTGGGCTCGGTCACACTGGCCGTGTTCGATAAGGAGCTGCGGGACGTCGTCATCAACCAGATGTTCAATTTCACGCTGAACGACACCAGCGGCCACCCGCACGATTTCATCACGACGGGCCCGATCAACGGCGCAAAAGGGTCCGCGCGCGGTTTCGAGGTCGCCTATCAGCAGTACTACGACTTCCTGCCGGGCTGGCTGTCGGGCTTCGGCGCCCAGGCCAACTTCACCTATGTCGACAGTCACCAGACCCTGTATACACCGGTCACCGGCGCCTATTGCTCGGGCGGCGGCGGCGCTGCCAACCTGCAGCTCAACCTGAATGGCTGCGATACGGACGGCCGGACCTTTGGAAGTCCGCCGCTGGCCTACCTGTCGAAGTACGCCTACAACCTGGCGATCATGTACGACAAGGGCCCCGTCTCGGCGCGCCTGGCCTACAACTGGCGGTCCAAGTACCTGCAGGCCATCACCGCCAACGGAACCCAGGGCGGCGACGGTACTGACACAAACCCTGCATCGCCGACCTTCGGTCAGCGTAACATTGCCTGGGCGCTGCCGACCTGGGCTGATGACTATGGCCAGCTCGACGCATCGTTGTTCTACAAGATCAACGACAAGCTGACGCTGGGCCTCGAGGCGCAGAACATCAACAACGCGATGTGGAAGCAGTTCATGCAGCAGCATACCGGCGACCATGGCCGCGAATGGGTCGTCTCCGGTCCGCGCTACACGGCGCAGATCCGCTACACCTTCTAAACGTTCGCAGGCCGGGAAAACTCCCTTTCCCGGCCTGTCACCGCAATGCGGGCCGATCCTTGCCGCGTTGCCAAACTGTCCGTTCAAGGATCGTTCTCCTGACACTCGTCCTCCCGGTCATCCGTGCCGGGAGGACTCTTTTCCAGAGGTTCCGGCGCGTCATGGCCAGGCCCATTCAGAAGATCGTCATCGTCGGCGGCGGCACGGCCGGCTGGATGACCGCCGCGCCGCTCTCGCAGCGCCTTGGCAAATCGTGCGAAATCGACCTGGTGGAATCCCCCGAGATCGGCACGATCGGCGTCGGCGAGGCGACCCTGCCGACCATCCGCTATTACAACCGCAGCCTCGGCATCGACGGCACCGACTTCGTGAAGAAGACGCAGGCCACCTTCAAGCTCGGCATCGAATTCAAGGACTGGGGCCACGTCGGCAACCGCTTCTTCCACGGCTTCGGCGACTTCGGCCCCAGTATCGAAAACCGCTCCCCCTACATGCACTGGCTGCGCCTGAAACAGGCCGACCCCGGCCTTGCGTCCTACGAGGACTGGTCGGTCGCGACCCAGCTTGCGCGCAACAACCGCTTCACGCCGCCGTCCGGCGACCGGCCGTCGGCCGCCAACGCCTATGCCTTCGGCTATCATTTCGACGCCAACCTCTACGCCGCCTACCTACGCGACTACGCGCTGGCGCGAGGCGTCAACCGCATCGCGGCGAAGATCGTCGATGTCGAGCTGAGACCCGAGGACGGCTTTATCGCCGCCGTGCGCCTGGACGATGGCCGCCGCGTCGAAGGCGACCTGTTCATCGATGGCTCTGGCTTTCGCGGCCTGCTGATCGAAGGCGCCATGAAGGCGGGCTTTGTCGACTGGAGCGACCAGCTCCTGTGCGACAGCGCCCTGGCCGTCCCGTGCACGCGCGTCGAGCCCCTGACTCCCTATACCACATCGACCGCCAAGCCGGCCGGGTGGATGTGGCGCATTCCGTTGCAGCATCGCACCGGCAACGGCCACGTCTATTCCAGCCGCCACATGAGCGACGGGGACGCCGAGCGCATCCTGATGGAGGGGCTTGACGGCAAGGTATTGGACACGCCGCGCCAGCTCCGCTTCACCACGGGCCGGCGAAAAAAGGCCTGGATCAAAAACTGCGTGGCCATCGGTCTGGCGGGCGGCTTCATCGAGCCCCTGGAATCGACGGCGATCCGCCTGATCGAAAGCGGAGTCGGCGGTCTGATCCAGTATTTCCCCGACATGGACTTCCGCCCGCACCTCGCGGACGAATATAATCGCCTGAGCGCCTTCCAGTACGAGTCGATCCGCGACTTCGTCGTCATGCACTACAAGCTGACGCGGCGCGACGACAGTGACTTCTGGCGCGATTGTGCGCAACAAACGGTCTCCGACGCGCTCCGGCACCAGATCGAGATCTTCCGCGAATGCGGCCGCATCGTCGTGCTCGATCCCGATGGTTTCACCGAGCCGTCCTGGATATCGCTCTTCTTCGGCCTGGGATTGGTACCGCAGAGCTACGACCCGTTTGTAGACCGGATCGACATCGACCAGCTGCGCGAGCACTTCGGACGCATCCATCAGGCGATCCGCCACACGGCGGCAAGCGCGCCGTCGCACGACGATTATATCGCGCAGCATTGCCGGGCGGCCTCGCCTGTCGCCGCATAAACGGCTACACAAAATCTTCCAGGGAGAGATATTTTGAAATTCAATAAATTAGGCCGCGAAACCGTCTGGGCGCTGGGCGTCGCATCGGTCGTGGTGCTGGCAGGCTGCGGCGGCTCGAGCAGCGGCGGAACGACCGGCGGCGTTTCCAGCAGTTCGAGCGCAACTTCGTCGAGTTCGAGCAGTTCATCGAGCAGCAGCAGCACGTCCAGCAGCACGTCTTCGAGCGCTTCTTCGAGCGCTTCGGGCAGCCTGACCGGCTCAACCGCGGTCGTCGAGATGGCGCCGGGCATCAACTTCGGCAATACGCTGGAAGCGATCGGATCCGGCACGCCACCCTTTACCACCTCGCAGGAAACGGCGTGGGGCAATCCGGCAGCCAACCAGGCGATCTTCACCGCTTTCAAGGCCGCGGGTTTCAAAAGCGTGCGCATTCCCGTGGCGTGGAACCAATATGCCGACGCGTCGGGCAATATCGACCCCACCTGGATGGCGCGGGTCAAGACGGTCGTCGACTATGCCCGCACGGCCGGGCTTTACGTCATCATCAATATCCACTGGGACGGCGGCTGGATGCAGCCGACCTATGCCAGCCAGACGGCGGCCAATGCGAAGCTGACCAAGTTCTGGACGCAGATCGCCACGACCTTCAAGGGCTATGACGACCATCTCCTGTTCGCCGGCACCAACGAGGTGGGCGTCACCGGGGTCTATAGCGGACCGACCGCCGAAAACTGCGCGGTGCAGACCGGATTCAACCAGGCCTTTGTCGACGCCGTGCGCGCCACCGGCGGAAACAATTCCAGCCGTTTCCTCGTCGTGCAGGGCTACAGCACCAACATCGATTGGACGATTTCGAATTGTAGCGCTACGCTTCCCGCCGACTCGGCGACGGGACGGATAATGATGGAATTGCACTATTATGATCCGTACGATTTCACATTGAACGACAAGTCGTCGATCTGGCAGTGGGGGGCGACCGCAACCGACGCGTCGGCGACCGAGACCTGGGCCAACGAAGCCTATGTCGATACCGAGTTCCAGAAGCTGAAGACCAGCTTCGTCGACAAAGGCGTTCCGGTCATCCTCGGCGAATACGGCGCCTACAACAAGCCGGCCTATGCCGGCATGGACGCCTACCGCCTGAAATGGGACCAGTACATCACCCATTCCGCCTTCAGTCACGGCGTCGTGCCGATCTATTGGGACACGGGCGGGCTGATCGACCGCACGACCGGCGCCCAGACCGATACCGGCGGTATCACCACGCTCATCAACGCCGCCAAATAAGTCTCAGCTTTTCAGGTAGATCCATGACCACCTCACTTTCGCGCCGTACCGCTCTCGGCCTTTTCGCCTCGCTCTCCCTCCTGGCCGGCACCGCCACCGCCGAGACGCCGAAAGGCCGCCAGGTCACGCTCGACGTCCATCAGGCGACCAAGCCCGTCGATCGCTTCTTCGACCTGTCGGTCGGCGCAGACTTTCCCGGCACGACGATCCGCGACGCCAACCTGGCGCAGATGAAGACGGCCTCGGACGAGCTCGGCTTCCGCTATATGCGCTTCCACGACATCTTCGCCGACGACCTCGGCACCGTGAAGGTCGTCGACAAGAAGATCGTCTACGACTGGACGCGCATCGACTACCTCTACGACCACATGCTGAAGGCGCACATCAGGCCGTTCGTCGAGCTGGGCTTCACGCCCGATGCGCTCAAGACATCCGATCAGACGATCTTCTACTGGAAGGGCAATACCTCGCATCCGCGCCTCGACCTGTGGAAGACCCTGGTCGACGCCTTCGCCCGTCACCTGGTCGAGCGCTACGGCATCGAAGAAGTGCGCTCGTGGTATTTCGAAGTGTGGAACGAGCCCAATCTCGACGGCTTCTGGCAATATGGCGACCAGCAGGACTATTTCGCTTTGTACGGCGTCACGGCACGGACGCTGAAAGCGGTGGATTCGAAGCTCCGCGTCGGCGGCCCCGCCACGGCGGGCGCGGCGTGGGTGCCGGACTTCCTGGCCTATGCCAAGGAAACCAATGCCCCCGTCGACTTCGTCACGACGCACACCTACGGCGTCGACTACGGCTATCTCGACGAGGAGGGCAAGATGGACCTCCAGCTGTCGAAGAACCCTGACGCCATCACCGGCGACGTCAGGAAGGTGCGCAAGGAGATCGAAGCCTCGGGCTTCCCCGGCCTGCCGCTCTACTTCTCGGAATGGAGCACCAGCTACAATCCGCGCGACCTCAGCCACGATTCGTATATCGCCGCGCCCTATATCGTGCAGAAGCTGCGTTCGGTGCAGGGCATCGCCCAGGGTATGAGCTACTGGGTCTATTCTGACCTGTTCGAGGAGCCCGGCCCGCCCAACAAGGCCTTCCAGGGCGGGTTCGGCCTGATGAACCCGGACGGCATCCGCAAGCCGGCGTGGTTCGCCTACAAGTACCTCAATGCGCTCAAGGGCAACGAGATTCCGACGTCGGACGCGCAGGTGTGGGCGGCCAGCGACGGCGCGGGCGTGGCGGCCGTCGTCTGGGACTTCCAGCAGCCGGCCCAAAAAGGCAGCAACGGCACCTTCTTCTCCAAGCTGGTGCCGAACGCGGCGTCGGCGCCCGTCACGCTTAAGGTCACAGGCCTGAAGCCCGGTCATTACCAGGTCACCGTGTCGCGCACCGGCTACAGGGTCAACGACGCCTATAGTGCCTATATCGAGATGGGCGCGCCCAAGGACCTGACGGCGGCGCAGAAGGACAAGCTGCAAAACTTGACGCGTGACCTGCCGGAAAGCGATCGCACCGTGACGGTCGGTTCGAACGGCGCGGCCAGTGTCACCGTCCCCATGCACAGCAACGACCTGGTCCTGGTCAAATTGTCTCCGAAACCCTGAGGACAGTCATGCCCAAGCCGTCGCGCCGCAATCTCTTCCAGGGTCTTGTCGCCGGAGCCGCCGCCACCGCGGTGCCGGCGACTTCGGCCACGTCCGCGGTTCCCGCAAAAGCCGCCTGGCCCGCCGGGATCGAGGGCCAGCGCCGTGCCGACCTGGGAAATGGCACCTACCTGAACCCGATCATATCGGGCGACCATCCCGATCCGACCATCCTGAAGGACGGATCGGACTATTACATGACATTTTCGTCGTTCTTTTCCTATCCCGGCCTGGTCATCTGGCATTCGACCGACCTGGTGAACTGGGCGCCGGTCGGGCCGGCGCTGCAAAAGCCGCTCGGCACGATCTGGGCCGTCGATCTCTGCAAGCATAACGATCGGTACTTCATCTACATTCCGGCGGCGCCCGACGGCAGCACCTGGTCGATCTACGCCATCTGGGCCGACAAGATCGAGGGGCCGTGGAGCGATCCGGTCGACCTCAATATCCACGGCTGCATCGATCCAGGCCACGTCGTCGGCGAGGACGGCAAGCGCTACCTCTTCGTCAACGGCATCCGCAAGATCCGGCTGCGTGACGACGGCCTGACGACCGACGGCACGGTCGAGCCCGCCTATGCGCCCTGGCACTATCCCGACGACTGGATCGTCGAAGGCTTCTCCCCCGAGGGCCCGAAACTGCTGCGGCATGGAGGGTATTTCTACCTGATCACCGCGGTCGGCGGTACATCCGGCCCACCGACCGGCCACATGGTCATCGCGGCGCGCTCGAAGTCGATCCACGGCCCCTGGGAGCACTGCCCGCACAATCCGATTGTGCGCACAAAGAGCGCAGACGAACCCTGGTGGTCGCGCGGTCACGCCACCCTTGTCGAAGGGCCTGATTCCAATAAGGTGGGCGGCGACTGGTGGCTGGTCTATCACGGGTATGAGAACGGGTTCCGCACGCTCGGACGCCAGACCCTGCTGGAACCCGCCGAATGGACGAAGGACGGCTGGTTTCGCGCAAAAGGCGGTGACCTGTCGAAGCCCCTGGCCAAACCGAAGGGCGGCAAGGTGAGCCCCGCCGGCCGCGCCCTGTCGGACGATTTCTCGAAGAACCGTTTCGGCACCCAGTGGTGCTTCCACGATCCCAAGCCCGACGAGATGCGGCGCGTTGCCTACGAAGACCACGCACTTCGCATAGCCGGGCGCGGAACCTCGCCCGCGGACAGTTCGCCGCTGACCTGCGGCGTCGGCGACCGGCATTACGAGGCCGAAGTCACGATCGAACTCGACGGCGCCGCCGAGGGTGGGCTCTTGCTCTTCTACAACAACAAGGCCTTTGTCGGACTGGGTTGCACGCCGAAAAGGGTCAAGGCCTTCGTCTGGAACGAGGAGCAATCCTGGGCCGGCGCCGACATCGATGCCTCCCGGGTCCGGCTGCGCGTGACCAACGACGAAAACATCGTGACCTGGTACTACTCGACGGACGACGGCAGGACGTGGATCCGGCAAGGCCTGCGCAACGAGGTGTCGGGCCTGCACCACAATGTCTTCGGCGGGTTCCTGAGCCTCAAGATCGGCATATACAGCGCCGGTTCGGGCAGTATCGTGCTCAGCAACTTCACCTACCGCGCCCTGGCGGGCAAGGTCTGATACTCACCAGTAGTATTTCAGCTTCTGTGCCCAGGCCGTGTCGCGGTATTTCGACTTCAGCTCATCGTACCAGGCCTTGCGCTGGCTCTTCGGCGCGTCCGTACTGTCGCAACTGTTATAGGCGCTGGGCGCCCAGCAGTTGACCGCGCGATAGAGCGCGTAGGCGCGCAAGTCGGGGGCCGCCTTGGCATTGGCGATGACCGCCTTGTAGATGTCGAGCCGCGAAACGCCGACGCCCGGGAATTGCGACGGCGACGAGGTCAGCTCGACGGGCGGCTTCGGCACGCCCGGCGGGAGCGCCGGCTGATCGCCGCGCAGCACGCCGTCGTAATTGTTGATGCGCAGGAATTCGCCCAGGCAGAGCAGGCTGCGTTCGTCGTGCGGCGCCTTGGCCAGGGCCGCGGCGATCCCCTTGATCGACGGGCAGGCGAAACCGTCGCTTGCCGTCGTTCCGGCCCAGTTGAAGTTTTCCAGCGCGGGATAGATGCTGTCGTCGCCGATGCCGATCGTGTCGTAGATGTCCGCTTTCGGCGGATTGGCCGGCATCTGCCGCAGATCGTCGAGGAAGGGCTGGTAGCGGCCGCGGGTCAGTTCCTTGAACAGAAGGACATAGAGCGAAAGCCGGCGCTCATGGTCGGCCGCGTCGGCAGCCGTGACGCGTTGACGCAGCAGATCCGGGCCGGCCGAATAGGTCAGGACGAGCTCGCGATAGGTCGGAGTACGGATCGGGGACCCCGGCGCGAAGATGGACGCCAGCTGACCGCTACGCTCGTAATTCTCGGCCAGGGCCAACTCGATCGCCGGGCGTTGCAGCACCGGCTCGGCCAGCGGAATCAAGGCCTGCCAATGCGCGCGGGCGCCTCCGTTCTTCGTGGTCTCGAGCGCCAGGCCCTTCAGGACCTGCTGGCTGAACTGGACCGACGACATGTGTGCGCCGGCCGACTTGCCATTGAGGATCTTCAGCGCGGCAGCGGCATTGTTCTCGTCGTAAAAGGCGTAGGCGGCCAGCAGGTAGTCGTAGAGCTCCGTCTGCCTGGCGAAGAGCGGCCGCTGGGCTTCGAGACTCGCGCGGCTCAAGGTCGGCGGTTGTCCTTCGCTGCGCCGCATCTGCATCAGGTCGAGGGTGGCCAGAATACGCGGCTCACGGACCTCCGCGGGCTTGGCATTGGCCAAGAGCTTGGCGTCGGCCTCGTAGGCCAGATCGACCGCCGAGACGTTGCGCAGCTTGGGATCGGTCTGGGCGAAGGCCTCGCCGAACGCATCGGCCAGCTTGCCGTGATCGCCGCCGAGCCAGGCGACGCGCCGCAGCAGGCCGCGCGCCGACGTGGTGTAATCGCCGCGCGGATAGTCGCTGAGATAGCCGCGGAATTCGGCGTCGGCGTTCGCCAGAGCCTTGGTATTGACGTTCGCCACCGTCATCTCGCCGTAATCGCCGACGGCGGTGACTTGCGCCGCGTTCAGATCGACGCGACCGATCATGTAGCGCGCAGCTTCCTTCAGCCACGGGTGGCGGCTTTGCACCAGGCCGGCGAAGCCTTTGCGCGCGGTGTCAAAGTCGCCGTAGTAGAAGTCGGCGGCGGCGAACAGATAGGTGGCGAAATCCTTGCCCGGCGCCGATTTGATCGTGCTGGCCTGCAGGTTGAGGACGGTGCGCGTGCCGCTGGCGCACGACGCGATCAGCGCCTGGCGTGCGGCTGTCAAAAGCGCCTGCTCGCCCTGCGGCACGCCGCCCGATTTCAACGCCGTCAGATAGGCTCCGCCCCCCGCCGCATTGCTGCGGCAGCGGTCGCCCTGCCCTTCGACGAAGTCCGACGTGCCGTCCGTCGCGGGCGGCGGGCGGTCGTTGAAGACGGCGGCGAAGGTGTCGAGATCCAGCGGCGTCTGTGCGGCGTACGGGTTGGGCTTGGCGGCCGGATCGTAGGGCACAGGCAGATGCGCGCGCGTCAGGCCGGCATCGGCCAGCAGCATCAGAAGCGTGGCGCGGCTATCATTGGTCGGCGCCAGGAAGGGCACGGTGTTGTCGAGGTCGGCCTGGACCAGCGCATAGACCTTGGGCGGCGTATAGTCGGAGCTGGCGCCCGCCGGGCCCGCACCGAAAAGACAGAGCAGGCCGATGGCGGTCGACAAGCGGCGCATCGTCTTGAATGGCTTGAGCGGCATGGACGTCCCCCGGGGTTTCGGTTCGGCCTATAGTCCCCGCCTTCCTGCGGATTGCAACGACAAATTCCGGCCGTTTCCGGCCGGGGATGTGACGAAATGTGCGGACGGGGAGAGGACATCCAGAGCGACGCCGCCGGTCATCCGGCGGCCCCGGTCCACGGTCGGGGGTGCGTGGGTCAGGCGCTGGCCCGCGCCGTATCGTCCGTCAGCCAGGCGGTCGCCGCGACCATGGTGAAAACCGCCTTGCCGCCGTCCGGACTGCGGTCGAGTGTCTGCAGGGTTTGCAGGACCTCGTCGATATCGGCGTGGCGGCTGGGCGAGGCCAGCATGCGCCAGGCGGCTTCGAGGTCGCTCCAGCGGACAAGGAAATAGGTTTCGTCGGGGACAAAGGATTTGGTCATCATGCACCAGGCAGAACGGTTGTGGATGCCCGGATTTTGCCTGTCTTTCCGGGGGCTTGCTATCCGCCATGGCGGCCATCCTCCTTCGCGAAGGATGGGGCTATTTCACCTTCAGCAGCGACAGCATGTCGTCGAGCATGGCCAGGCTGATCGGCTTGGCCAGGTGCAGGTCGAAGCCGGCCTTGGCCGTCGAGCGGCGGTCCTCGGCCGTGCCGTGCGCCGATTGCGCGATGATCTTCATGCGGTCGAACTGCGGGTCGCCGCGAAGCGCCCGCGCTACGTCGACGCCCGACGTGCCGGGCATTTCGAGGTCGAGCAGGATGACATCGGGGCGGAAACGGCCGACCAGTTGCAGGGCCTCGACGCCCGAGAAGCACGCCATGGCCAGATTGCCCAGGTCCTCGACGGCCTCGCGAATAAGCTCGGCGACGCCGGGGTTATCGTCGACGATAAGGACCTTGAGACCGGACGGCATGGCGACGCTCCCTGATACCGGTTCTGATCCGCCGGTGTCTGTAGTCTGACGGGTAAATACGTCAGCGGCATTACAAACCCGTCGCGCCGCGCGCACGATTTGCGTGATGGATTCACCAAAAACCAACCCTGTCGCGTAACGCGCCATTTATGACTTGTGCCGTACCACTATGGGTAGGTGCACACGTTTGCACGGAAAAGCGAGGTCAGTATGCAGCGTAGAGGTTGGCGGCGTATCTGGCGTGGACCGGAAGCCCCTTTCATCTTCGGTCTCGGCGGCGGGGTCGTCACGTGCCTCCTCATCCTGGCCGCGCAGGCGGCACGGATAGAGGCCGTCACGGTCGGCGGGCTCATGGGTCTTATGATTCTCGGCCTGCTCGTCGCGTGCCTGCGCGCGCTCAATCGCGCCGCGCCCGGCGAAACCAGCGCCCACGAGGTCTTCCGCCGCGCCGACAGGATCGCCCAGCCGTCCAGACAGGCCGACGATATCCGCGTACCGGACACGGCGCGCGCCGAACGCCAGCAGATGGAGGCCGAGATTCGTTGCGGCCTGATCAACGGCGAGTTCGACGTCGCCTACCAGCCGATCTGCAAGGCGTCGACGCACGAGGTCGAGGCCGTCGAGGCGCTGGTGCGCTGGCCGCGCCGGCCTGACGGGGAACTGGGGCCCGACGCCTTTATCGGCGCCGCGGATTCGACCGGCATCATCCATCGCCTGGGTCTCTTCGTCCTGCAACGCGCCTGTTCGGACATGGCCGATACCGACCATATCCGCCTGCACGTCAACATCTCGCCGGTGCAGTTTCACCATCCGGAATTCGAGATGCAGGTGCGCTCGATCCTCGACGAAACCGGCTTTCCGGCCGACCGGCTCGAGCTCGAGATCACCGAGCGCCATATCCTGGAAAATCCCGACCGCGCCCGCGCCGTCATTGCGTCGCTGGCCACCAGAGGCGTGGGCTTCGCGCTCGACGATTTCGGCGCCGGCGTATCGGGCATCGGCCATCTGCAGCGCTTCGGCCTGCGCCGCGTCAAGATCGACCGCGCCCTGATCGCCACGATCGGCCGCGATCCCCAGGCCGGCATGCTGCTCACCGGGGCGGTCAGTATCGCGCACGCCCTGTCGCTCAGCGTCGTCGCCGAAGGCGTCGAAACCGAAGACCAGGAAAAGCTGCTGCGCCTCGTCGGCTGCGACCTGTTGCAGGGCTATCGCTTCGGCCGGCCGGCCTATTTCGCCGACATGGCGGAACGTTTGTCACAGGGGGCCCGGACCGCTCTGCCCATGTGATCGCCACGCACTCATACAAACCGTGCGGCGCAGCCAATACCCTGGCTGCGCCGCACGTCTTTTCAGGCGGCGTCAATTCAACGGCACGCTGTTATTGAGTTGAGTGATTTCGGACACGCCGGCGATCGTCACGCGCACGCGGCCGGTCTTGACGTCGAAGCGCGCGGGCAGCGACAGCTTCACCGTCGCCGTATGCGGCTTGAGGTCGGTCGGCGGCGCCAGCTGCGGCGTCGCTGCCCTCGCCACGACATTCCCACTGGCATCCATCAGCTCGACACGGCCGGCCGGTGCGCTTTTGGCGCCCAGACTATGCACAGTCACCGCCACGCCACCGCGCGACAGCTTGATATCGTCGCGGCCGATGCCGAGGTCAGGACGGTCCTGGACCCGTGAGGCGCCGGGCGTCTTCAGCGTGAATTCGAACAGGTTTAGGCCTGGCTGCATCGTCACCGGAACACCCACGGTCTTTTCGAAAGACATGGAAGAGATGGCGGGATCGCCCACGAAAGCGTCCTTGTCGTCGCCCTTGCCGGCCTTCATTTCCCATTGTCCGGAATTGATATTCCAGCCCGTCATGGTCGCCTGGACGGGTTGGCTCGTGACGTTATAGGCGATGACCTTGAAGTGATCGCGCGACGGGTTCGGCACCAGGACGGCGACGTCGACGGCGGCTTCCGGATCGGCAAAGGCCCAGCTGACCGTATTGCCCTGGTACATGTTGCCGCGGATCAGCGCGACGCCGCCGAGACGCGAGCGCTGCAGGTACTGGCTGTCGAGTTCGACGCGGTCGGTCCACCAATGGCCCTCGGTCTGGCTGTACATGGTCGTGGCGGCACGGCGCATATCAGCGCCGTACAGCGCATCCAGGTACGACTTGTCACCGGTCATCTCCCAGGCCACGAAGGCTTCCAGCCCGCCCCCCTTGCCCTTGCGCACGGCGGCGGCGCCCCAGCTGTCCTGCTTGCCCAGCACATTGACCAGATCCTCATTGAGGCTGTTGATCGGGCGGATATTGTCCTTCTCGGCCTTGACCCGAGCGCCGCCGACGCTGACCGAATCCTGGGTCGACGCCTTCTGCACCGACGACAGGATCGGCCCCAGATACTTGTCGTTACCCGTCCAGCGCCACGACGCCCACATCAGTTGCATCGGCGACTGGCCGGCCGGCAGGTCGCCGCGCGTGGCGTCGGTGCGCCAGTTGATCTCGTCGGGATAGGTCATAATCCCGGCGGCGTCTGGCTTGCCGTGGGCGATGATGCCGTCGGCCAGGCCCGTGACGAACTTCCTGCCCGTGGGGTCGCCGTTATATTCGGCCATCAGGATGCCCGGATGCAGGACCAGGTAGGAATAGTACTTGCCCCACTCCCACGGACCTTCGCGGTAACTGTCGGCGCCGCTGTACCAGTTGGTGTTGAAGTGCAGGTGCCCGGCCGGATTGACCGAGATGATGCGGTCGTAGGCGGCGACCGTCGTCATCAGGCGCTCGACCACCTTCGGATCGCCGTAGTTGAGGTACATGGCTTCCGAATTGGTGTTGATGCCCTCTTCATAGGCGTGCAGCTCGTCGGTCATGATGGTCGACAGGCCGTTGGTGAACATGCCGTTGCGGTAGATGGCGTCGGCGACGCGCATCTGCGACACGCGCAGCTTTTCCGAATCGACGCCCATCAGCGCCAGTCCGGGCCACTGTTCGACCAAATCGGAATCGTCCGACAGGCCGCCGCCGAAATCGCCATAGTCCGACTGGCGGTTGTCGATCCACCAGTTGACGAAGTGGCGTACCCCCTTCAGGTCCTCGAGCTGGCGGAAGGCCCAGGTCGGGATGCCGGCGGGCGTGGCCGGCAGGGTGTAGGCCATCTGACCCTGGCTGCCGAAGGTGATGTCGGTCCAGTATTCGCGCGCCACGGCGTTGTCGGGATCGACACGCAACAGGTCGCCGGCGTCGGTGACGACGCGGTCATAAAGCTTTTCGCGCTTCGACGCCGTGTGCTCCTCGACCAGATACCCCCAATTGTCCTTGACCTGGTTGAGGCGGTCGGCGATGTGCTCCTTCAGCGCGTCCTTGCGGTCCTTGAAGACCATCCGGACCTTCATGCCGTCGAGCGCCGCCGCGTCGAAGTCCTGGCCGCCGCCGGCCATCGTCAGATAGAAGCTCTTGTTGGGCAGGATGCGGTCGCGCAGGTCGAGCCACACGGTCCTGGCTTCGCCCGGCTTTACCGAGACGGTGATGTCGAGCATGTTCCGCTCGGGCCACAACGGATCCTTGACCTGGATGTTGAGCGGAAACAGGCCGTTTGCCCCCGGCTTGACATTGAGCGCGGGGATGTCGAGCGCGATGCCGTCCAGCCCGTCGTGCATGTTCTCCCAGCCGTAGCCCCACGAGCGGTAAAGCATCAGGTTGGCCGGCGAGGCGCCGTATTCGTACGGGATCAGCACGTGGACCAGGGGCAGCTTGGCTGCGGTGTCCTTGGTCCCCGTTTCCTTGGCCTTCGGACGCGACGGCGCGGCGTCCGGCAGGGCCACCACGGTCTGGCGCGCATCCGGCGTATAGCGGCCGGCGATAAAGGCGTTGAGGTCGGCCAGATCCGGTGAATCCGCCTGGGCGCCGGCGCGCACCGTATAGACCTGCGTGACCGTGCCCGATGGCACAGAGCCAGCCTTGACGTCGTAGGCCGAGATTTCCTGGATCGGCGTTTCCTGCGCGATATTATTGAAGCGCAGGGTCCCGCCGGTTTTTTCGTCCGCGAACTGCCAGAAGGTGCGCTCCTGGTTTTGAGCGCGCTTGGCGATTTCGGCGGGAGCGGCCTTGTCGTCGGCCGCCCAGGTCAGGTTGCCGTAGGCCGCGCCCTGAAGCTCGACGTGGTTCCACGGCTCGTTCGGCAGGGTGAGCGTCAGGGTCTTGCCGCCCTCGACATAGACGTTCCAGTCGGGCAGCGGGAAGTAGTCGTTGCGGCCAGGCAGGCGCGAGCGGTTATAGACGCCCGGCCAGGTCGTCTCATTGATCCCGTCGGTCGCCTTGTACATGAATTCCTTGATGTCCTTCGCGTCGGCGAACTCGACCTTGCGGATCGACGTGACCGGCGCGGTCAGCGCGACCGGCGCATCGCCCGGGCGGTTCCAGCCGTAGCGCAGGTTCCATTCGGCAAGCGTCGCCGCATCGGCCAGGTTGCCGGTCGGCTGGGCGGGGACATCAGGGACCTGATTTTTGGCCAGGGCCGCGATCTGTGCGTCGTCAAGCGCGTGGTCGTAGATGCGGAACTCGTCGTAGTCCGAGCCGCGCATGAAGTTGTAGCGGCTCATCACCTGGTGCGGGCTGACGGCGCGCGCCGCGGTGCCGAACTGGTCGAGGCCGGAATCGAGCACGGCGACCTGCTCTTTGTGCGCGGCCAGCTTGCCGTTGACGTAGAGCTTGATGCCGGTGTTTTCGTCCCACGAGACGGCGATATGCTGCCAGGCGTCGGGCTTGGGCAGCTCGTCCAGGCGATAGGAGACGCGGATGCGCGCCAGATTGTTGTCGGTGACGAAGGCGTCGTAGCCGTGGCCGTTATAGTCGATGCGCAGCCACACCATGTCCCACGACGTATGATCGGCGTAGCCGACGCGGAACAGCACGAAGGGTGCGCGCCCGACGGGGGTGCGCGACCGCCAGAAAAACGACATGGTGCCGCGCTGGGCGTAGATATTGCCGGGCGCCTTCCAGCTCAGGACATTGTCGTCGGCCGTGGCGAATGCGCCGCCGCTAAAGCCCGTGCCCACCAGGTCGACCTTGGTGTTGAAGTTCGGAACCGCCTCGCCTTTCGCGACGTCGGCGGTCAGGCTCTTGTTGGCCGACAGATAGAAGAGCAGCCCGCTATTGTCGGCGGCGTTTGCGGCGGGGACGGTCGCCAGGGCAAGGAGGCTGGCGCACACGGCCAGGGCGGCTTTGCGGCGGGAGGCGTTTGTCATGTGTTTCTTCCCTGAACCGGCAAAACGCACCGGCTTTTTTACGTGTTTCCAGTGACAGGCTTATGGCTGTTCCGGCTTAAATGCAACCGGTGTCATTTTCCGTCGCTTTTGATGCGACGCTAGGCCCTATTGGCGAATAAAGTGTAACCGGACGCCCTGACGTCCGGGCAAAAAAAAGGCCGCGCCGAAGCGCGGCCAAGTTTACAGGGAGGAAACGCCCAGGAATGGGCTGCCAGCGGAACAAGTTCAACGCTGACAGGACAAAGATATGTTGCGGCGCACACAAACTCAACCCCGAAATCATACAAATTGTTTCACATTGGGTTTCCCGATATGCGGGCTTTGTGATCGCGTGCGCGCGCTTTTTCGCTTTGCCCTTTGAACCGGCTCAGGAATTTCCTATATGCGCTTGGCCACCTCAGGGGAGTTTTGCCATGTCACACCGCCTTCGCGACCGGGTCCGCGAGACCGGCTTCGCCATCGTGCCGGCGGCGGAGATGCGCGAACATCTGGGCGCCGTGTCGATGGACGACTTTTCACGCTTCGCCGGAAGCTGGAACGCACTTGATCTCGACCAGTACATGGCCGACGGCGGGCACTATCGCCGCCGCCGCCATGCGGTTTTCCGTTTGACAGGCGCTGCCCTTGAACGCCTGCCGCACCAGCCGCACTATCAGAGCCGCGACTATAACAGCCTGAACGGCGGCATCGCGCGCTGGTTCACCGAGGTCAAGCCCGAGACGGCGGCCAATCCCACCCTGGACGCGGTCGTGGCGGCCTGCCGCGACGTGTTCGCGCTCGACCCGTCGGCCGACATCCATGTCGAAATGCATCAGTTTCGCATCGAGGCCTCGTCCGAAGAAACGGGGCAGCCGACACCCGAAGGCATGCACCGCGACGGCGTCGACTGGGTGTGCGTCATGCTGATCGACCGGGTGAACCTGGAACAGGGCGTGACCTCGATCGCGCGGCCCGACGGCCAGCCGCTCGGCGCCTTTACCCTGGCGACACCCATGGACGCGGTCTTCATCGACGATCACCGCGTCGTCCACGGCGTCACGGCCGTGACCCAGGCCGACCCCAGCCGGCCCGGCCATCGTGACGTCCTGGTGCTTACTTTCAAGATTCAGGCGTCGTCGGACTGAAGCCGGCGGCGCTGCGAACGGCGCGTGTCTTCAAGCGCAAAACGGACAAGCGACTCCATCGCCCAGCGCGCGGCGCGCGGGTTCTTCGCGGCGATCGCCTCATAGACGCGGGCATGGTCGGCCCAGCTGTCGCGCGCGTCCTTGGGATCGGTCGACTTCAGCCGCGTCGACCAGGCAATGGCGGCCGCGATCGAGCTGTTGAGCGAGACCAACACCTCGTTGCGCGTCGCCAGGAGCAGCGTCTTGTGAAAGTCGAGATCGGCCAGGCGTCCGGTTTCGGTGGCCAGCGTCTCGCGCCCCATGACGTCCAGCGCGGTCTTCATGCGCTGCACCTGCTCTTCGGTGCGGCGCTCGGCGGCCAGTTCGGCGGCGGCGGGCTCGTTGATCAGGCGCAGTTCGAACAGGCCATCGATGAATTCGGACGTCGGCGTCGTTTCGAACATCCAGCCCATGACTTCGGGGTCGAGCAGGTTCCAGCGCGTGCGGTCGCAGATCTGCGTGCCGCGCTTGGGCCGGCTTTCGACGAAACCCTTGGCCGCCAATATCTTCAGCGCCTCGCGATACGGCGTGCGCGAGATGTTGAGCGCCTCGCTGGAATCGAGCTGGTGCGGCAGGATATCGCCCGGCTGATAGACGCCGTTGAGGATGTCGATCGCCAGCTTGCGCGCCAGCTGGCCGTGCAGGCGGCCTTGCGATGCCACCTCTTCGAAGGTGTAGTCGCCATCGCCCACGCGCGAAATGTCTTTATCGTCCATACGAGTCTGGCCAGTCTGTGTTGCGGATCGTTATGCGGGAGCCACGCCCCATACGCAAGCGGCATCGCTTCAGGGGGTAAACTCCGCCGTCGTCACCGACATGGGCGGCGCGACGACGGCGCCTGCCTTGCCCGCGCAGACCGTCTGCCAGTGACGGTCGGCGTCGGTCACCGTCACCGCCATATGGGTAGCGCCCCCGGGCAGGTCGAACGTCAGGCGGCGCGGATAAAGCCCCGGATTGACGTGGACGGCGACAAAGCTCTTCCCGTCCGGCCGCGCGGCCACGACCGTATCGCTGTCGCCCGAAGACAGGAAGCGGGCGCCGGGACGGATAAAGCGCGTGAACGCCCCCATCGCCCAATATTTCCCGGTGACGTGCGACGGGGCGCCCGCCGCATAGTCGAGCTTGATCAGGCCCCAGTTCGAGCTGGCGGGTCCCTCCCCCTTGTCGTTCTCGACCGCCTGCCACAGCACCCAGGCCACCGGCTCCAGCCGGTTGATATCGCTGACGATCTGTTCGCCGAGCGCGATGGCCGGGCGCATGTCGTCATAGCCCTGCCGGACATTGGGCGGGGACAGGTCGACCTCCGACATCCACAGCCGCTTGCCGGACACGCGCGCGATGTCGCGGACCGCGGTCTTGCCGGTCGTGTCGTAGCTATGGACGTTGAGCTGGCCTATATCGGCTTTTGCCTCCGCGTCGAGCCCCGCCCAATCGAGCACGAAGGTCTGGGCATTGGTCTCGTCGGGCGCCGCAATTTCGGTCGTCAGGCCGTGCGATTTTAGGGCGGCCTTTACCGCCTTGACCACCATCGCCTGGCGGGCCGGCGACCAGTGTGCGCCCTCCTGCGTATTGGCGGCGAACCAGTAGGGCGTATTGGGCTCGTTGACCGGCGACAGGGTCCGGAAGCGGATATGGTGGCGCTGTTCCAGCCCCTGCACGGCCTGCGCCAGATAGTCGGCGAAGGCCCCCTCCTCGCCCGGCTTGAGATTGTCCTGCAATCCGTCCTCGTTACCCGAGACGCGGCCCGACACGGTCATGAAGGACGGCGGCGAATTGGAAAAGGCTTCGAAGATGCGATCCTTTTCCGGCACGCGGTCGCGGATGGCGTCGAGCCACCAGCGCTGGGCGGCGTCGGCCGACCAGTCCCAGCCCTTTTCCGTCAGAAAGCCCGGCACGTCGGCGCCCTGACGCAAGTAGGCCGGGGCATTCGCGGCATTGCCGCCGCCGATATTGTAGCGCGCGATATTGAGCCTCAGGCCCGTGTCGCCATAGAGCTTGTCGGCCAGGTCGGTCCGCACGGGATCGGGCAGCCCGCCGGTCACGTGACCGAACCAGGCCAGCGCCGTGCCCCAGCCCTCGAACCGCTTGCCTGGCCGCGTCCAGTCGGGCGCGATACGGACGGCGGCGGCGTCGCGCGGCGCCGCCGGGCAGGTCCCGGCAAGGGCGTCCGTCGCCGAGCACGCGACCGCCAGGGCCAAGGCATATCCGGCCAAGGGCCTTACTGGCACGCGCTTGCATATGTGTGTCATGGAAGAGGGCCTCATATTGCGGTCGTGAGAAGGGATGCGTTGATAAGCCCGTTTGCCTGAAGATAGGCCAGATGATCCGGAAGGCGCGACACCGTGGCTTTCAGGTGCCGCTCAAGCCGGGCATAGCCTTCGGCGAGACGATCGTCGTCCTGAAACGCCATGGTCGGCATGTAGGTACGCGGCCTTATCCCCTGCCCCATCAGGACCGACAACCACGATGTCGACTGGAACAGCTCCTCGGCCGTGAGATTCAGTTGCCCCCGCTCGCGGAACAGCGCGATGCGGTGTGCCAGGCTGTCGGGGATCGGCATGGTCCGGACGTAGTTCCACAGCTCGGAATCCGTCCGCTCCGTCGTGCAGTAATGCAGGATAAGAAAGTCGCGGACCGTTTCGATTTCGGCGGCCGCACCGGCGTTATAGGCGTCGATATTGACGGCGGAAAACGTCCGGTCCGGAAAGTGCTTGATCAGCCTCAGGATACTCGACTGTATCAGGTGGATGCTGGTGGATTCGAGCGGTTCCAGAAAGCCGCTGGAAAGACCGATGGCGACGACATTCTTCTTCCACGGCGTCTTTCGACGGCCTGTCGTAAACTGTATCCGGTTCGGCGCGGCCGCGGGCGGGCTTTCGAGGTTCGCCATCAGCGTCTCGGCCGCCTGGTCGTCGGAAGCGAAGTCGTTTGAATAGACGATGCCGTTGCCGACGCGATGTTGAAGCGGGATGCGCCACTGCCAGCCGAAGGCGTGCGCCGTCGAAACCGTATAGGGGCTCAGCGGCCGGCTCCGTTCGCATGGCAGCGCGATGGCCCTGTTCATCGGCAGCCATTTCGACCAGTCCTCATAGGGCGATCCCATCGCCTTGTCGATCAAGGCTCCGCGCAGTCCCGAGCAGTCGATAAACAGGTCGCCCTCGATCGTCTCCCCGGACTTGAGACGTAAACCCGTCACCAATCCGCTCCCGGCGTCGGTCTCCGCGCCGACGATATCGCCCAGCGTGTGGGTGACACCCCTGGCGACGCTGAGCGACCGCAGGTGGCGCGCGTACAGCGAGGCGTCGAAATGGTAGGCCATCGAGAATTGATGAAGCGGATGACCGGCGTCCGGCGACGGCCGCGCCATGGCGTTGTTTCGCGCGGCCAGGGTGCACAATGAGAATTCGCTGATGTCGGCAACCTTGCCGAGTTCGGCCAGTCTTAGCCAGTATTGCAGGAAATAGCCCAGATCCGCCTGCGTGCCGTAGACGCCAAAGGGATGGAAGTACTGCGTGTCCGGGCGCGACCAGTTGCGGAATTCGATCCCGAGCTTGAAGGTCGCGAAGGTCTCGCGGATAAATTCCGCTTCATCGACACCGGCGAGGTCGTGAAAGGCGCGAATCGGAGGAATGGTCGCTTCCCCCACGCCGATCGTCCCGATCGCATCGGACTCGACCAGCGTCAACGCGACACGGCGGCCGAGAACCTGGCTGAGCGCCGCAGCCGTCATCCAGCCGGCCGTTCCACCGCCCACGATAACGACGCGGTCAATCCACCTGTCATTCCGTTCCAAAGCCTCTCTCCTGCTGGCAATTTTCGACGTTTTATAAAAACGTATAATGTGTGATTATATGCGCCAATTCAACGTCACTTGAATTACCGCCCGGTCCACGAAAGCGTACGGTCGGCGCAGGCTCACGCCGGATATCCGCGCCCGATACACCATCGTGTCGATTGAGCAACAATTTCTCAAAACATACATCAAATAATAAATCATACAATTTTTCATTTGAAAAATTATAAAATGCGATTATTGGCAGATGTGCGAACCCATTCACCGCGCATGACGGCCCGCCGCCGAACCAGACGCACGTCCTGTTCGCCATAAAAAACACCAGAAGGAAGCAGCCAGTGTCTAATCGCCCAATTGCCAATCGCAATGCCCACAAGTCCATTCTATTGGCGACAGCGGGGGCGATCGCCCTCGCCTTTCCGCTCATATCCTACGCGCAAGACGCCGCGCCCAAAGCTTCCGGCGATACGGATACGGTCGTCGTCACCGGCGTGCGCGCCGCGGTGAGATCGGCGCGCAATATCAAGAAAAACGCCAATCAGATCGTCGATTCGATCCAGGCGACCGACATCGGCAAGCTGCCGGACGTGAACACGGTCGAATCGCTCCAGCGCGTCGCCGGCGTCCAGATCCAGCGCCGCTACGGCGAAGGCGGCACGGACTACGATCACCGCACCGAGCCCGCCATCACCATCCGCGGCATGACCCAGGTTCGCAACCTGATCGACGGCCGCGACTTCTTCACCGCCAACGGCGGCCGCGCCCCCGATCTGGAAGGCCTGCCGTCCGAACTGATGGCCGGCGTCGACGTCTACAAGAACGCGGCGTCGAATCTGATCGAAGGCGGCGTCGGCGGCGTCGTCGATATCCGCACACGCCTGCCGTTCGATTCCAAGGCCGCCATCAACAGCATCACCATCAAGGGCAACTATTACGACCGCGCCCGCAAGACCTCGCCGTCGGTATCGGCCCTGTTCAGCCGGCAGTTCGACACCAGCGTCGGACGCATGGGCTTCCTGATCAATGCGTCGGCCAGCCAGACCTTCTATCGCCAGGACGCCGTCCTGCAGCAACAGCAGCACGTGATCACGGCCGCCTCGGACCCGGCGGCGTTCGCCAGCTTCCCGAACAAGGGCACGCTGACGACCCTGTACGTCCCGACCTCCTTCGAGATCTATCAGGATTCCGGCGACCGCGTCCGTGAGGGGCTGGCATTGGCCTATCAATGGCAACCC
>FTCZ01001132.1_pt1 | contig 49374 bp, 45 predicted proteins | sample 1658871 | NCBI WGS metagenome assembly FTCZ01 (sample SAMEA3914864, study PRJEB12502) | metagenome | biome: forest; material: soil | place: USA | collected 2012-03-12 | depth 0.3 m | reverse complement strand
GCCGCCGCTGTGGCCCGACACCAGGATCACGTCGGCCTTGGCCTTGGCGACGCCCGCTGCGACCGTGCCGATGCCCGAGCGCGCGACCAGCTTCACGGTCACGCGTGCCTCGGGATTGATCTGCTTCAAGTCGTAGATCAGCTGCGCCAGATCCTCGATCGAATAGATGTCGTGATGCGGCGGCGGACTGATCAAGCTCACGCCCGGCGTCGAGTGACGCAGGCGTGCGATCATCTCGCTCACCTTGAGGCCCGGCAGCTGGCCGCCTTCGCCCGGCTTGGCGCCCTGGGCCACCTTGATCTCGAGCTCGCGGCAGTTGTTGAGATATTCCGCCGTCACGCCAAAGCGGCCCGAGGCCACCTGCTTGATCGCCGACGAGGCGTTGTCGCCGTTGGGCCGCGGCGTGTAGCGCGCCGGATCCTCGCCGCCCTCGCCCGAATCGGACTTGGCGCCAATGCGGTTCATGGCGATCGACAAAGTCTCGTGCGCCTCGGGGCCGAGCGCGCCCAGCGAGATGCCGGGCGCCACCAGGCGCTTGCGCAGCTCGGTGATCGACTCGACCTCGTCGGCGGAGATCGGCTTGCGGTCGGCGCGGAAGTCCAGCAGGTCGCGCAGGTTGATCGGCGGCAGGCGCCGCACCGCCTCGCTGTACTTCCTGAACTTGGCGTAGGACTCGGTATTCACCGCGTCCTGCAGCATGTGGATCAGGTTGCCTTCGAAATTGTGATGATCGCCGCCGCGCCGCGACTTGTAGAAGCCGCCGATCGGCAGCGCGATCACCTCCTCGTCGAAGGCGCGGGCATGCTGCTGGGCGATCTTCTCCTGCACGCCGCGCAGGCCGATGCCCGAGATGCGCGACGGCATGCCGGGAAAGAACTCCTGCACCAGCGAGCGCGACAGGCCGACCGCCTCGAAGTTGCAGCCGCCGCGATAGGACGACAGCACCGAGATGCCCATCTTGGACATGGTCTTGAGCAGGCCGTCGTCCAGCGCCTTCTTGTAGTTGGCGAGGCACTGGCCAAGCGACTGCTTGCCGAACAGGCCGCGCGCATGGCGGGCAGCGATCGTCTCCTCGGCGAGATAGGGGTTCACCGAGGTAGCGCCGACGCCGATGATGACGGCGGCGTAGTGCACGTCGAGGCATTCGCCCGAGCGCACGTTGAGCGACGTGAAGGTGCGCAGCGACTGGCGCACCAGGTAGGAGTGCACGCAGCCCGCCGCCAGGATCATCGGAAGTGCCGCCTTGTCGGCGTCGATGTTGGCGTCGGTCAGCACGATGTGCAGGCAGCCCGATCGCACGCCGTCCTCGGCCTCCTTGCAGATCCGGTCGAAGGCCTGGCGCATCGCGTCGAGCCCGCCCTTGGGATCGAACGAGCAGTCGATGCGGCAGGCGGTGTCGGCCATGTACTTGCGCATCGCCTCGAATTCGGCGTTGAGCACGATCGGCGACTGCAGCGACAGCATCTCGCTCTGCTCGGGCGACTCGTCGAGGATGTTGCCGAGATTGCCGAGCCGCGTGCGGATCGTCATCACGTTGCGCTCGCGCAAGGAGTCGATCGGCGGATTGGTGACCTGGCTGAAGTTCTGGCGGAAATAATGATGCATGCCGCGATAGGTGTCCGACAGCACCGCCAGCGGCGCGTCGTCGCCCATCGAGCCCACGGCTTCCTTGCCGTCCTCGACCATCGGATGGAGGATCATCTCGAGATCCTCGATCGACCAGCCGGCGGCGAACTGGCGGCGGCGCAGCTCGTCGGCCGGGAAGTGCTCGCCGTGCGGCGCGTCCTGCTTGATCAGCGAGTCGAGCTCGACGGTGCGGGTCGTCCAGTTGGCGTAGTCGTGGGTGTCCGCCAGCATGTCCTTCAGCTCGCGGTCCTTGTAGAGCAGCGGCTGGTCCATATCGACAGCCAGCATCTCGCCGGGGCCGAGCCGGCCCTTCTCGACGATCTTGGCCTCGTCCTGCGGCACCATGCCGGCCTCGGAGCCCGCGATCAGCAGCTCGTCCGAGGTGCGCACGAAGCGCATTGGCCTGAGGCCGTTGCGGTCGAGCCCGACCAGCGCCCACTTGCCGGCGACGGCGGCGATGGCGGCCGGGCCGTCCCACGGCTCCATCACGCCGTTCACGTAGTTGTACATGGCGCGGTGCTTGGCCGGCACATTGGGGTTCGAGCCGGAGGCTTCGGGAATCATCATCGCCTTGACCATCGGCAGGTTGCGATGGCCGCGCACCAGCAGCTCGAACACGTTGTCGAGCGCCGAGGAGTCGGACGCGCCGGGCTGCACGATCGGCTTCAGGTCCTCGATGGAGCGGCCGAAACTCTCATGGTCGAGCCGTGCCTCGTGGCTCTTCATCCAGTTGACGTTGCCCAGGATGGTGTTGATCTCGCCGTTGTGCGCCAGCACGCGGAACGGCTGGGCGAGCTTCCATTGCGGGAAGGTGTTGGTCGAATAGCGCTGGTGGAAGATCGCGAAGCGCGAGGTGAAGCGCTCGTCGAGCAGGTCGGGATAGAAGGCCGACAGGTGCTCGGCGAGGAACATGCCCTTGTAGATGACCGAGCGGCACGACAGCGAGCAGACGTAGAACTCGGCGATGTTCTCGGCGATCGCGGCCTTCTCCATGCGCCGGCGCAGGATGTAGAGCTGCTTCTCGAACTCGCGGTTGTCGAGCTTGGGATCGCCGCGGCCGATCAGGATCTGCTCGATCTCGGGCCGCGTCTCGTTGGCCTTCTCGCCGATCACGGAGATGTCGACCGGCACCTGGCGCCAGCCCAGGATCTGGTGGCCGAAGCGCAGGATCTCGGTCTCGACGATGGTGCGGCAGCGCTCCTGCGCACCCAAATCCGTGCGCGGCAGGAAGACCATGCCGACGGCCACCCGGCCGACCTGCGGATACTCGCCGATCGAGTCGCGGATGGATTCGCGGAAGAAATCCTGCGGGATCTCGACGTGGATTCCCGCGCCGTCACCGGTCTTGCCGTCGGCGTCGACGGCGCCGCGGTGCCACACCGCCTTCAGCGCGTCGATGCCCGCCGCCACCACGTCCCGGCGTCGCTTGCCGTCGAGCGCCACGACAAGGCCGACGCCGCACGAGTCCAGGGCCTCGGCCGGATTGTAGCCATAGGCGTCGGTGAGTCTGGCGGTGCCTTCGATGTATTGGCGGACGAATTCTTGTGCGGACATGGCGGTGTTCCCGGATGGGGCGTCGATAACTAGCTGTCGGAGAAGAGCTTCCCGGCCTCGGCCCAGTTCTCTTTCTTGATGTCGGTGATGATGATCTGCACGGCTTCCGGCGGGCAGCCGAGCGCGCGGCAGGTGCCTTCGGTGATTTCCTTCGCCAGTTTGCGGCGCTGCTCGGTGGTGCGGCCCTCGAACATCTGGACGTTGATCATCGGCATGGTCTTCTCCCTCTTCAGTTCTTGTGGTCGATCGAAACGTGGCCGGGCTGCGACGCCACGCGCGCCAGCCAGGCATTGATCTGCGGATAGCGCGACAGGTCGAAGCCGCCCTCGTCGGCCACGTGCGTGTAGGCATAGAGCGCGATGTCGGCGATGCCATACCTGCCGGCGACGAGGAACGGCGTCGTGGCCAGGTGCTTCTCCATGACGTCGAGCGCGGCATGGCCGTTCTTCATGACCTCCGGCAGCCGCATCTCCTGCAGCGGCGTGAGCGTGGGCACGTAATGCTTCCAGAAGCGCGCCACGGCGATGTAGGGCTCGTGGCTGTACTGCTCGAAGAACATCCACTGCAGCGTCTGGGCGCGCGCCAGCCGATCCTTGGGCACGAGCGGCGTGCCGTCGGCCAGGTACCAGATGATGGCGCCGGACTCCGACAGATACGTGCCGTCCTCGAGCTGCAAGGTGGGAATGCGGCCGTTGGGATTCTTGGCGAGGAACTCCGGCGTGCGCGTCTCGCCCTTCAGGATGTCGCACTCGACCAGCTTATAGGGAAGGCCGAGATGGCCGAGCACCAGCCGCACCTTGTAGCCGTTCCCGGACACCATGTAGTCGTAGAGCGTTATCATTGTTTCATTCCGCGGCGACCCGGACCGCCGCAGCGGTCTTGGCCGTGAGATAGGAGTGGATGCGTTCGGCGGCATCGCGACCATCGCGCACCGCCCACACCACCAGAGACGCGCCGCGCACGATGTCGCCCGCGGCAAACACGCCGTCGAGGCTGGTCATCATGTTCTTCCAGTCGATCTTGAGCGTGCCCCAGCCGGTGACGCCGAGATCGGACGCGTCGAACATCCGGGGCAGATCCTCGGGATCGAAGCCCAGCGCCTTCAGCACGAGATCGGCCTCGATGTTGACGTGGCTGTTGGGAATTTCCTGCGGTGTCTGGCGGCCGGAGGCGTCGGGCATGCCGAGATGGATGCGCATCGAACGCACGTGGCTCACACGCTCGCCATCCGATGAGGCCTTGCCGAGGAATCCCTGCGGCGCGCTGAGCCACACGAACTCGACACCTTCTTCCTCGGCGTGCTTCACCTCGCGCTGCGAGCCCGGCATGTTGGCGCGGTCGCGGCGATACAGGCACTTCACCGACCGGGCGCCCTGGCGCACCGCGGTGCGCACGCAATCCATCGCCGTGTCGCCGCCACCGATCACCACGACATGCTTGCCCCTGGCGTCGAGTGCACCCGACTCGATCTCCGGCACTGTCTCGCCAAGACCCGCGCGGTTGGACGCCGTGAGGTAATCGAGCGCCGCGGCGATGCCGGCCAGGCCGACGCCGGGCGCCGCGATATCGCGCGCCTTGTAGACGCCGGTCGCGATCAGCACCGCGGCGTGCCGCTCGCGCAGCTGGGCCAGCGTGACGTCACGGCCGATACAGCAGTTCAGGTGGAACGCGACCTTCGAGTCGCGCAGCAGCTTCTCGCGCCGTTGCACGATTTCCTTCTCGAGCTTGAAATTCGGGATGCCGTAGATCAGCAGGCCGCCCACGCGATCGTAGCGATCGTAGATCGCGACCTGGTAGCCCTTGCGGCGCAGCTGCTCGGCGGCGGCGAGGCCCGCCGGACCGGCGCCCACGATGCCGATGCTCTCGGGCCGCTCGCGCCGCGGCTGGATCGGCTTCACCCAGCCCTGCTCCCACGCGGTGTCGGTGATGTACTTCTCGACCGAGCCGATGGTGACCGACTCGAATCCCTTCTCGATCACGCAGTTGCCTTCGCACAGCCGATCCTGCGGGCAGATGCGGCCGCAGATTTCCGGGAAGTTGTTGGTCGCGGACGACAGCTCGTAGGCCTCGTCGAGGCGGCCCTCGGCCGTGAGCTTCAGCCAGTCCGGGATGTTGTTGTGCAGCGGGCAATGCACCTGACAGAACGGCACGCCGCACTGGGAGCAGCGTGCGGCCTGTTCGGCGGCCTTGTCGCGGGCATAGGCGCTGTAGATTTCCTGGAAGTCGTGCCGACGCTGCGCCGGCGCCCGCTTCTCGGGCATGGCTTGCGGCGTTCCGACGAACTTCAGCATCCTCTCGGCCATGGCGGCCCCCTCAAACGGACTGTAATTTAATTGCGCAGGAAGCGCGCGATCCGCGCTAAAGCTGCGTCTCCGGTCGCTATAAACCATGCTTCATGCTTTAAGTCAATAAACTTGACCTAATTCGAGCATGATTCTTTGTTGAACATCCAATGACGCCGCGATGCGATTCGCGATAAGGGAAAGTAGTACAAATTCGGTACTATATACATAAGGCGCCAAAAAGCGCGTTGTACAAAGCCTTAAGGCTCAGGCTGGGGCGTGGTGGTTGTAGCGACCGCCGTTACGAAAGCGGTCGAGATAGGTCGGCAGGATCGCCTCGGCCGCCGTCGGCTGGATGCCGAGGTTGGCGAGGCCTTGGGCGCCGACGCGCACGACGGTGTCCTGCAGCATCAGCTCGACCTGGTCGACGGTGAGCTGCGGCGTGAGACCCACGATGGCGGCCTGCTGGGCGAAGAAACCCGCGATCTTCATGAGCGGCGCGGGCACGCCGATGATCGGCTTCCGCCGATCGATCTCGTGCAGCACCAGCGCGGCGATCTCGCGGTAGGTATAGACGCGCGGGCCACCCAGCTCGAAGACGCTCTTGGCCGTCTCCGGCCGGGCCAGGATCGCGGCTACCGCTTGCGCCACGTCGCCCACGAACACCGGCTGGACCTTGGCCGATCCATCGCCGATCACCGGCAGGAAGGGCGCCATGCAGGCGATCCGCGCCAGGCGCGTGAACATCACGTCGTCCGGTCCGAACACGACGCTCGGCCGCACGATGGTGGCATCGGAAAAACCCGCGATCACGGCATCTTCCGCGGCCACCTTGGATTTGATGTAGGCGTTCTTCGAGCCGCGCCGATCGGCGCCGATGCCCGAGATATGGACCAGCCGCTGCACGCCCAAGTCGCGGCAGGCCTCGGCCAGGATCCTGCTGCCCTCGACATGGACCGATTGATAACGCTGGCGGCCGTGCTGCCAGCCGATGCCCGCGGCGTTCACCACCGCGTCGCTGCCGGCGACGACCCGCGAGACCGAGGCCGGCACGCGAAGATTGGCGCGCATCAACGTGACCTGGCCTACATCGCCCGCGGTCTTGACCGGCTCGGCCAGTTCGATCCGGCGCGCGGCGACGCGGATCAGATAACCCTTCTGTGCCAGGGCCCGAACGATGGCCCGGCCGACGAAGCCGCTGCCTCCGAATACAGTGACGGTCTTGATACTCATGGTCCTGCCCTATAGCCCACCGTTGACATCTGTGCGAGCCCGCCCTAACTCACGCCCCGCAGCCCGCATGCCGTGCCCAGGTGGCGGAATTGGTAGACGCACTAGTTTCAGGTACTAGCGCTGAAAGGCGTGGAAGTTCGAGTCTTCTCCTGGGCACCATGCGAGGCTTGCGAGGCATCCGACGATAATGACCATCAAGCTTCACCACGGCGACCTTCCGGCCGACGTTTCGTTCGGCCCGATCGTCGCCATCGACACCGAGACGATGGGGTTGAACCCCCATCGCGACCGTCTGTGCCTGGTCCAGCTCTCGGCCGGCGACGGCAACGTCCATCTCGTGCAGATGGCGCGCGGCCCCTACAAGGCGCCGCGGCTGGCGGCCCTGCTGGCCGACCCGAAAGTGTTGAAGCTGTTTCATTTTGGCCGCTTCGACATCGCCGTGCTCGAGCATGCCCTGGGCGTGCGCTGCGAGCCGGTCTACTGCACCAAGATCGCCGCCAAGCTGGTCCGCACCTTCACCGACCGCTACGGCCTCAAGGACCTCTGCAAGGAGCTGCTGGGCGTCGATCTGTCGAAGCAGCAGCAGACCTCGGACTGGGGTGCCGGGACCCTGACCGACGAGCAGATGAGCTACGCCGCGTCCGACGTGCTCCATCTCCATGCCCTCAAGGCCAAGCTCGACGCCTTGCTCGAGCGCGAAGGCCGCACCGAACTCGCACAGGCGGCCTTCCGCTTCCTGCCGACCCGGGCCCGGCTCGATATCGCTGGCTGGCCGGAAATAGATATTTTCGCACATTGAAATTGCGCGAAATCTAGCCGTTGGCATGTTTCTTGCTGAAACCTGCCTCAGCGGGGTTTAATGACCCCGGAGGGGTGGGGGTACATGCGTATCGGTCCGAGTCTCATCCTGGCTTCGCGCCAGACCTTGGCTATGACGCCGCAGCTTCAGCAGGCGATCAAGCTCCTGCAATTTTCGCACCTGGAACTCGCGGCCTTCATCCAGCAGGAACTGGAAAAAAATCCGCTCCTGCAAGAGACCCATTCCGATGACGGTCCGGGCAACGAGCCCGAGGCTCCTATAGCGGCGGCGCCGGCCGATACCGCCGAGACACTCGCAGCGGCGGCCCCGGCCCTGGCCGAGGCCGACGATCGCTGGACGCGCGAACATGCCGATCGTGGCGGAGACGCCACGGCCGCCAAGACCGGCCAGCGCGACGACGTTCCCGACGCCCTCGACTTCGTGGCCGACCGTCCGCGCTCGCTCGCGGTCCACGTGCTCGAACAGATCGATCTCATCTTCTCGAGCGCGCTCGACAAGCGCATCGCGCTGAAACTTGCCGAGGGTCTCGACGAGGCGGGTTATTGCCGTCTCGAAGCGCCGGTCGTCGCGCAGGCAGTCAACGTGCCGCTCGAGCTGGTCGAGCGCATCTGGACGCGGCTGCGCCAGGTCGAGCCGGCAGGACTCTTCTCCCACACGCTCGCCGAGTGCCTCGGTGCCCAGCTCATCGAGCGCGATCGCCTCGATCCGGCGATGAAGGCGCTGCTCGACAATCTCGATCTCGTGGCGGCCGGCGAGCTCGGCCAGCTGCGGCGTCGTTGCGGCGTCGACGACGAGGATCTGCGCGAGATGCTGCAGGAACTGCGTACGCTCGATCCGCGTCCCGGCCAGGCCTTCGATTTCGAGCCGATCCAGCCGGTGGCGCCCGATCTTGTCCTCACCGTCGCCCGCGATCCCGATACGGGCGAAGAGGGCTGGCACATCGAGCTCAACACCGACGCCTTGCCCAAGGTGCTGGTCGATCGCAATTATCACGCGACCCTGATGAAGGGCGCGCGCGCCAAGCCGGACCGCGATTTCGTCGCCGAGCGCTTCCAGTCGGCCAACTGGCTGGTCAAGACGCTCGAGCAGCGCGCGACCACGATCCTCAAGGTCGCCCGCGAAATCGTGAAGCAGCAGGACGGTTTCTTCCATCGCGGCGTGAGCGCGCTCAAGCCGCTGGTGCTGCGCGACATCGCCATCGCCACCGAGCTGCACGAGAGCACGGTGAGTCGAGTCACCTCCAACAAGTACATCGCCACGCCGCGCGGCATCTTCGAGCTGAAATACTTCTTCACTTCGTCGCTGCCGGCACGCATGCCAGGCGTCGTCGTCTCCTCCGAGTCGGTGCGCTCGCGCATTCGTCTCCTGGTGGGCGCGGAGAACTCGGGCCAGCCGCTCAGCGACGATCGCATCGTCGATCTGCTGAAGGGCGAAGGCATCGAGATCGCCCGCCGCACGGTCGCGAAGTATCGCGAGGCCATGCGCATCCCCTCGTCGGCCGAACGCCGCCGGCTGGGCCGCCTTGGTATGGGCCGTTCGATGCCCGCCGGCGTGCCGTCGGCCGCGGTCGCGGCCCAGGCGCTTGCCGGTCCGGCGGACTAAAAGTGCCCGAGGGGCGCCTCTTGACCCGTCCGGGCGACGCGCCTATAGGGCAGCACTTCGCGGCGGACGGATTTCGTCCTCGGCTGTTAACCCTTTGGTGAAATTGTGGAAATCGCCGATCTGCTGCCTGGGCCGGATGCCGTTCTGGCCAGCGTAAAAGCGTCCGGCAAGAAATCACTGCTGGCGGAACTCGCCAGCCGCGCCGCCACGGTCTTCAAGTTCGACGAGCGTCGCCTGTTCGATCGCCTGCTGGAGCGCGAGCGCCTGGGCTCGACCGGCATCGGCGGCGGCATCGCCATCCCGCACGGCCGCATGGCCACGATCATGAAGCCCGTCGGGCTGTTCGCGCGGCTCGCCCAGCCGGTCGACTTCGACTCGATCGACGAGCGCCCCGTGGACATCGTTTTCCTGCTGGTGGCACCCGAAGGCGCCGGCGCCGATCATCTCAAGGCACTGGCGCGCGTGTCGCGCCTGCTACGCGACCGCTCATTGGTCGACAAGCTACGCGCGACCGAGAGCGCGGACGCGCTCTATGCCCTTCTGGTCGAAAGCGTCCAGGCACAGAGCGCGGCTTAGGCGTTCTCGTTCTCTATCGCACCGCTGGCGCTGCTCAGTGGACGAGTGCCGGCTCGAGTTCGTGTTGACGAATGAGCGCCTGCGCAAGCTCGATCGAGGCGACCGCGGCCATCGGCTTTCCGTCGGCCGAATAGATGCCGACCGCGTGGGCGCCATCGGGCAGGTCGATCGCTTTGACGTAGGCGATCTGCTGTGCACCGAGGCTCAGGAAGGCGTCTTCTGCGAGGGGTGTGAAGACTGTGGTCTGATTGCTCTGATTTTCCATGGCTACCTCCTTGGCAGCGTCAACGCGTGCCCCTCAACGGGAATGAGCGCGGCGCGCGGTGATATCGACAGTATTAGCTGTCCTCCCGGTCTCGGCCTTGGCCCCATCTATACGAATGGTGCGCATCCGAGGTTCCGCGACCGGTCGGACCAAATCGATCGCAAGCAGGCCGTTATCAAGCTTGGCACCGACGACCTCGATGCCGTCAGCGAGCATGAAAGCGCGCTGGAACTGGCGCGCGGCGATGCCGCGATGGAGGAAAACCCGATCGGAATCATCGGCCTGCTTGCCTCGCACCGAGAGCTGGTTCTCGATCAATTCGATCACCAGGTCCTCGATCGCGAAACCCGCCACGGCCAGCGTAATACGCAGGCCGTCCTCGCCGACTTTCTCGATGTTGTAAGGGGGGTAGCCTTCGGCGTTCTTCGCCAAGCGGTCGAGCGTGCGCTCGAGCTGGTCGAAACCCAGCAGCAACGGCGAATTGAACATCGACATACGGCTCATAGAACCCTCCTCCGAGGAGCGAGTGGCCGGGAACCCCGATTGGGCCTTTCCCTTGTGACGAATCTGGGGTCTCGTCCGGCCCTTTCAAGGGGCCCTTTCAAGTGGCTATACGGGACGGTTTGCGGCGATTTTTGCCGTATTTCGGTCTCGTCCCGTTCCGTCCTTAGCCCGAGCTGCGCAAACCATCGCCAGAGGCTTCCTGGTCGGGTAAACTCCGCCACCCCTTAACACCTGGCCGCCTAAAGGTCGGGACAAAGATCAGAAGAGCAATGACGCTGGTCGCTTCAGATTCGCGACGGTCCGGCGAGCCCATGATGGCCGGTTCCCGTCTTTCCCGTTCCCTCTTCGCCCGCGCTTTCGCCGCGCCCGGCTCCGCCCTGGGCCAGCGCTTGCCGTTCGGCCGCTGGCTCCTGGGCTCGCCGCTTTATGCGCTGACGGTCGGCTATGGCACGCCGCGCAGCTTCTTTGCCGTCTCTCCCGATCCGTGGCCTGGCGATTTGGCCAAAGGCCGCCGCCTGCTGGCCGGCGGCTTTGCCGCGCACGGGATCGTGGGTCCGGTGGTGCCCGACTCGGGCAATCCGCCGTGGCAGCGACCGGGCGCGCAGGCCCTCTGGCTCGATGCGCTGAACGGTTTCACCTGGTTGCGCGACCTGCGCGACTGCGGCGAGCCGGGCGCGGCTGCTTTCGCCGTTCGCCTGATCGACGAATGGACCAACTGCGAATGGCGCTGGTCGCCCGTCACCTGGCGCCGCGACGTGCTGGCGACGCGCATGGTCTCGTGGATCCGTCACTACGACTGGCTCGCGGCCTCGGCCGATCCGGCGTTCGCGCGCCGCTTCGTGGCCTCGCTCGCCCGCCAGCGCGTGCACCTCAAGCGCAGCACGCGCACCGGACTGGTCGGCCGCGACGGCGTGACCGTGCTGAAGGCGCTGATCTTCGCCGACCTGGCCTTCCTCCATGACGGCAAGCGTTACGCCAAGAGCCTCGAGCAGTCGCTCTCGCGCCTTACCCGTTTTGTGAAGCGTTACGTGGCCCATGACGGCGTCGTGGCCGAGCGCGCGCCGCACATCCAGGTCGAGGTGTTGCGCGATCTGCTCGACGTGCGGGCTGCTCTCGCGTCCGCCGAACACAAGGCGCCGGCCGAGCCGGTCGCGGCGATCGATCGTCTCGCGCCGATGCTGCGGTTCTTCCGTCACGGCGACGGCGGTCTGGCGCTGTTCAACGGCGCCTGCGAAGGCGACCGCACCTTGATGGACCTCGTCCTGGCGCGCTCGGGTTCGAGCGAAGGCGCGCCCGCGATGGCGCTGCAGAGCGGCTTCCAGCGGCTGGCCGCCGGCACGTCGCTGGTGATCGCCGATGCCGGCAGTCCGCCCGGCCGCGGCATGGACGGCATCGCCCATGCCGGCACGCTCAGCTTCGAGATGAGCGCCGCGCACGAACGACTGGTCGTCAATTGCGGCACCCATCCCGGCGCACCGAAAGAATGGCGCCAATTTATGCGCTACACGGCGGCGCATTCGACGGCGGTGATCGACGATACCAACTCGACCGAGATCACCGATCACGGTGCGCTCGAATATCGTGCCGGCAACGTGCTGGTCGATCGCGCGGAGGACCAGGGCGCGCAGTGGCTCGACATGAGCCACGACGGCTATCGCTCGCTGTTCGGCATCATCCATCGCCGCCGCATCTGGCTGTCGCCCGACGGCGGCGACCTGCGCGGCGAGGACATGTTCGCGGGCCCGGAGAACAAGCCGGTGACCTCGCCCGACAAGCGCTTCATCGTGCGCTTCCACCTGCATCCCTCAGTGAAGGCCACGCTGGCGCAGAGCGGCCAGGCCGTGCTGATGCGCCTGCCCAGCGGCCGCGGCTGGCGCCTGCGTGCCTCGGGCGCGGGCATCGGTCTCGCCGAAAGCATCTATCTCGGCGAGGACGGCCGCCAGCGCCGCACCGAGCAGATCGTGCTGGTCGGCCAGGTCCCGGCCGAGGGCATCGTCATCAAATGGGCGCTGACCCGGATGGAAGGGTAACGTCTTCCGGGACCGCGGGCCTCCAGGCCCGCTCATGAATCTGAGCGGGCCTGGAGGCCCGCGGTCCCAGGAAGACTAAGGCTTCAAAAACCCGACCGTCTTGTAGACATCGGCGAGGATCGGCTCGGCGATCGCCCGGGCCTTCTCCGCGCCCTCGTGCAGGATCTTGTCGACGTGGCCCGGGTCTTTCATCAGCCGCTGCATCTCCGCGCCGACGGGGCCGAGCTTGGCGACGGCGGTCTCGGTGAGGGCGGCCTTGAACTCCGAGAACTGCTTGCCGGCGAACTCGAAGATCACCGCGTCTTTTTCCATGTCTGCAAGCGCTGCATAGATGCCGAGCAGGTTGTCAGCGTCAGGGCGCTTCTCCGCGTCGGACGCCGTCTCCGGCATCGGCAGCGGATCGGTCTTGGCGCGGCGGATCTTCTGGGCGATCGCATCGGCGTCGTCGGTCAGGTTGATGCGCGAGTAATCCGACGGATCGGACTTGCTCATCTTCTTGGTGCCGTCGCGCAGGCTCATGACACGAGTCGCGGCGCCGAAGATCAGCGGCTCGGTGATCGGGAAGAAGTCCGGCGCGTGAAAGTCGTTGTTGAACTTGATGGCGATGTCGCGCGTCAGCTCGAGGTGCTGCTTCTGGTCCTCGCCCACCGGCACGTGCGTGGCCTTGTAGATCAGGATGTCGGCCGCCATCAGCGCGGGATAGGCGTAGAGGCCCAGCGAGGCGTTCTCGCGGTCCTTGCCGGCCTTCTCCTTGAACTGCGTCATGCGGTTCATCCAGCCCAGGCGCGCCACGCAGTTGAAGACCCAGGCAAGTTGGGCGTGCTGCGGCACCATCGACTGGTTGAAGATCGCGTGCTTCTTGCCGTCGACGCCGGCCGCCAGGAAGGCCGACGCGATCTCGCGCGTCTGGCTGCTCAGCAGCGCCGGATCCTGCCACACGGTGATCGCGTGCATGTCGACCACGCAGTACAGACACTCGTAGTCGTCCTGCAGGCGCGCGAAGTTGCGGATGGCGCCCAGGTAATTGCCGAGATGGAGGTTTCCGGTCGGCTGCACCCCCGACAGGATGCGGCCTTTCAGGCCTTTGGCGGCGTAGGGCGCGAGATGGGGATTGGGCGCGGCGGCGCCGGCGGTGACGTCAGGCATGGATGTGGACTCCGCTCACTGTTTCGAGGGCGCGGGCTTTGGACCTCCGCGCACCCCGCCGGTGGAAGGCGAGGGCGGGCGGGTATCGCCCAGCTCGGGGGCGGAATCAAGGCGTTCGGCAGACGGAGAAAGCCGATGGCACAAGCAACGGATCGATATAACGACCGTAATTGGTGGTTCCGGCGAATTGGCCTATGATACCTGCGAAGAAAGAGAAGCCGGACAAGGCCGCCGTTATTTTCCCGTTAGTTTAACGGGACCCCCTCCCGGAGCGGAATTGGCGGACGCGAAATTGCACGCGTCTTGCAAGAGCGACACGGGAACTTGGGATGGGGGTTTCAATGAACCAACGAGACATTCAACGTCTGATCGACCGCGTGAAAGAAGGCGGCCTGTCGCGCCGCGGCTTCCTGCAGCGGATGGCGGCGGCGGGACTTGCCGCGCCTGCCGCGTCACAAATTCTCGTGGCCTCCGGCGTGGCGATGGCCCAGTCGACTCCGGTCTACAAGCCGACCAAGCGCGGCGGCGGCGGCATGCTCAAGATGCTGTGGTGGCAGGGGCCGACGCTCCTCAATCCACATTTCGCGACCGGCACGAAGGACCAGGACGCCTCGCGCCTGTTCTACGAACCGCTCGCCGCCTGGGACAATAACGGCAATCTGCGGCCCGTTTTGGCGGCGACTATTCCCGGGCGCGAGGACGGCACGCTGGCGCCGGACGGCAAGTCGGTGACCTGGAAATTGAAGCAGGGCGTGAAGTGGCACGACGGCAAGCCTTTCACCGCCGACGACTGCGTCTTCACCTGGGAATATGCGCGTGATCCGGCGACAGCGGCCGTCACCACCGGCTCCTACAAGGACGTCACGGTCGAGAAGATCGACGACTATACGGTGAAAGTGACGTTTCAGCAGCCGACGCCGTTCTGGGCCGACACTTTCGTGTCCTACACCGGCATGATCATTCCCAAGCACATCTTCGGGCCGTACATCGGCGCGAAGTCGCGTGATGCGCCGGCCAACCTCAGCCCGGTCGGTACCGCGGCCTACAAGTTCAAGGAATTCAAGCCGGGCGATCTCGTCACCGGCGTGATCAACCCCGACTACCACATGCCGAACCGGCCCTATTTCGACGCGATCGAGATGAAGGGCGGCGGCGATGCCGTCTCCGCGGCACGCGCGGTACTTCAGACCGGCGAATACGACTTCGGCTGGAACCTGCAGGTCGAGGACGAGATCCTGCTGCGGCTGGAGAAGGGCGGGAAGGGCTCCGTGCGGATCACGCCCGGCGGCTCGATCGAACACATCCAGCTCAACTTCACTGACCCGTGGACCGAGGTCGACGGCGAACGCGCCAGCCTCAAGACCAAGCACCCGACGCTGTCCGATCCGGCGGTGCGCCAGGCCCTGTCCATGCTGATCGACAAGGCCTCGGTCGAGAAATTCATCTACGGCCGCACCGGCCAGGCGACCGCGAACTTCATCAACAATCCCGAGAAGTTCCGCTCGAAGACGACCAAGTTCGAATTCAACCCGGACAAGGCGGCGGACCTGCTCGAGAAGGCCGGCTGGAAGAAGGGCGCCGACGGCATCCGCGAGAAGGGCGGCAAGAAGCTGAAGTTCGTCTACCAGACCTCGATCAACCAGCCGCGCCAGAAGACCCAGGCGATCGTCAAGCAGGCCTGCCAGAAGGCCGGCATCGACATCGAGGTGAAGGCGGTGACGGCATCGGTGTTCTTCTCGTCGGACGTCGCCAACCCCGACACCTACCCGCACTTCTATGCCGACCTGCAGGAATACAGCAACGGCATGGCGCAGCCCGACCCGGAAGTGTTCCTGCGCCAGTTCTGCTCGTGGGAGGCCTCGCAGAAGGAGAACAAGTGGCAGGGCCGCAACATCACGCGTTGGCAGAACAAGGTGTACGACGAGACGCACAAGGCCGCCTCCGTCGAGCTCGATCCGGCCAAGCGCGCCGCGCTGTTGATCAAATGCAACGACATGGCGATCAACAACCAGGTCGTGATCCCTGTCGTCACCCGGCCCCAGTCGACCGGCGTCAGCAACAAGCTCGTCGTCGAGCTGACTGGCTGGGACAACAACACCTGGGACATCCAGAACTGGTTCAAGGAGGGGTGATGATAGAAGCCTCAACCTTCGCTATACGGGGGTGAACTGGAGGCTTCATGTCAGACAATCCGCCGATCGAGTACGACTTTCCCGAGCTGCGCAAATGGGAAAAGGGCGCCGCGCCCTACATTCACGTGCGCGAGAGCGGCAAGCCTGGGCCGACGGTCATGGTGACGTCGTTGACCCACGGCAATGAGGTGTCGGGCGCGATCGTGGTCGATACCCTGCTCGAGCGCGGGCTGAAGCCGCGCTCGGGGACGTTGATCCTGTCGTTCGGCAACATCGAGGCCTATCACTCCTTCGATCCCAAGACGCCGTTCAAGTCGCGCATGGTCGACGAGGACTTCAACCGCGTCTGGGGCCGCCTCGACCAGCCCGCCAACACCGTCGAGATGAAGCGGGCGCTGGTGCTGAAACCGTTCGTCGAGCGCGCCGACCTGCTGCTCGATCTCCATTCGATGCATGACGACGGCGTGCCGTTGATGCTCTCGGGCCCGCTCGACAAGGGTGCGGCGCTCGCCAAGAAGCTCGGCGCGCCGGTCGACATCATCCGCGACGCGGGCCATGCCGCGGGCATGCGCATGCGCGACTACGGCGGCTTCGGTGATCCCAAGAGCCCGAAGAACGCGCTGCTGATCGAGACCGGCCAGCATTGGCGCGCCTCCTCGGTCGTGGTCGCCAAGGACGTGGCCGCGCGGTTCCTGGCCGCGACCGGCATCGTCGAAGCGGGCGACCTTCCGCCGGACTGGAAGCAGAAGTCGCCGCCGGCGCAGCGCGTCGTCGAGGTGACGCACGCGATCGCCACCAAGCGCGGCAACTTCGTGTCTTCGCGCGTCTACGAGGGTCAGGAGATCATCCCCAAGGCCGGCACAGTGCTGGGCCACGACGACGGCGAGCCGGTGACGACGCCCTACGACAACTGCGTGCTGGTGATGCCCTCGTCCAACCGGCCGCTGCGCGGCGGCGTCACTGTGGTGCGGCTGGGTCGTCTGGTGTGACGCCGGGTTGCCGGCGCAGCATGGAGCGGATCTCCGAAAGCTTCACGACACCCAGCGCCGCACCCACCGCGCCATAGACCACGCCGCCCGCGGCGCAGAGGCCGAGCAGTGCGAGCGCGCCCACGAGGTCGGGATGGGCCAGGGCCGGGCGAAGCATGGCGAAGCCCGCGACCAGGACGCCGCCCATGGCCGCCGTCGCGACCGCCATCCGCCAGGTGCGCGAGGAGAGGCGGCTATCGAGCTGCCAGTGCTTGCGGCGGATCAGCACGAACGCCAGCAGCGCGGCATTCAGCCAGCCCGACAGCGAGGAGGCGAGCGCGATGCCGACCTGCGCCAGCGGCGTGCCCAGCACGAACCAGGCATTCAGCGCGACGTTGACAGCGATGGACACGATCGCGGTGTAGAGCGGCGTGCGCGTGTCCTCGCGCGCGAAGAAGCCGGGTGTCAGCGCTTTCACCAGCATGAAGGCGGGCAGGCCGAGGCCATAGGCGACCAGCGCTCCGGCGGTGCGCTGGGTGTCGTCGGGGCCGAACCTGCCGTGCTCGAACAGCACGCGGATCATCGGCTCGGCCAGGATCCAGAGCGCCGCGGTCGAGGGCAGGCTGAACAGCAGGCCGAACTCGATGGCGCGGTTCTGGTTGGCCATCGCGGCCTCGGTCGCGCCGGCGCGCAATTGGCGGGCGAGCAGCGGCAGCAGCGCCGTGCCGATGGCGATGCCGATCACGCCGAGCGGAAGCTGGGCGATGCGGTCGGCATAGTAGAGAGCCGCGATCGAGCCCGCGGGCAAGAGCGAGGCCCACACCACGTCTAGAAGAGTGCTGACCTGCTGTGCACCGCCGCCAATCGCCACGGGCGTCGCCAGCCGCACCAGCCGGCGCACGCGCTCGGTGTAGCGCGGTCGTACCAGTCTCATGGCGACACCGTCGCGCCAGCAGGAGTAGAGCAGCCACAGCCACTGCAGGAAGCCCGCGAGCGCCACGCCGATCGAGGCCGAGTAGCCCGCATCGGGCAGCATCGGCGTCAGGCCGAGCACCGTGCCGATCAGGGCGACGTTCAGCAGCACCGGTGTGAAGGCCACTTCGGCGAAGCGGTTGATGCTGTTCAGCACGCCGCCGTAGAGCGAGGCCAGCGAGATGAAGACGAGGTAGGGGAAGGTGATGCGGCCGTAGGTGACGGCCAGATCGAAGATCGCCTTGTCGCCGGTGAAGCCCGGCGCCATCACCCAGATCACCGCGGGCATGGCGAGGATCATCACGAGCGAGAAGGGCACCAGCACCATCAGCAGGCAAGCGTGCGCCTGCCGCGCGAAGACCAAGGCGGCCTCGCGTCCCTCGCCCTGCAGCTCGCCGGCGAACAGGGGCACGAAGGCCGCGGAGAAGGCGCCCTCGGCGAACAAGCGGCGGAACAGGTTGGGCAGCTTGAACGCCACGATGAAGGCATCGGCGATCGGTCCCGACCCCAGCACGGCCGACAGCACGATGTCGCGCACGAAGCCCACGACGCGCGACAGCAGCGTGAAGAAGCCGACCGTGGCGATCGAGCGTCCCAAACTCATAAGATCACCGCCACAATACCGTCACGATCGAAGGGCATATTCTCTCCCGGTGGCGGCCGGCGATGTAATGGCCGGGTCCAACCGCTACCATGGCCGGTCCTGACAAGGGCCGGTTTTTTATTGCGCTTTTGCAAGCTTGAGCAAGGTCTCGCGGTCCTGCGCCACGAGCTGCTTGTAGTCGGCGACGATCTTCTCCAATTCCTGTGGCGGCAGCACGGCGTCGAGATTCTCGAAGCCCTGTGGCGCGCGCTCCTCGACGATGTCGAGCATGATGTCGATGCCCTTGCGGCGGTTGCTCTCGACGATCCGCGCCATCGGCGGCAGGCGGCGCTTCTCGTAGCGCTGCAGCGCCGCCTCCAGATCGCCACCGGCGGCGAGTTCCTGTGTGATCGCCTCGCCGTCGATGATCGCCTGCGACGCGCCATTGGAGCCGATCGGATACATCGGGTGCGCGGCGTCGCCCAGCAGCGTGACGCGCCCATGGCTCCAGCGCGGCAGCGGATCGCGATCGACCATCGGGAATTCCAGGATGGTGTGCGCCTTGCGGATCACCTCGGGCACGTCGAGCCAGTCGAACTTCCAGTTTTCGAAGCGCGGCAGGAAGTCGGCGAGCTTGCCCGGCCGGTTCCAGTCCTCACGCGGCAGCATGGCGCCGTCACCCATGTGCAGGTCGCAGATCCAGTTGATCAGCGCCCCGCCGGTCTCGGCGTGCCTGCGGCTGATCGGATAGCAGACGAATTTCTGCGTGTGGTGGCCCGCCTGCACCATGGTGGCGCCGCCGAGATACGGCTTGCCGACGGTGACGCCGCGCCACATCAGGATGCCCTGCCATTTGGGCGGGCCTTCGTCGGGATAGAAGTGCGCACGCACCGCGGAGTGGATGCCGTCGGCGCCGACCAGGATGGCGGACTCCGTCGTCTCGACGAGGTCGCCGCCACGGTCGACGAAGCGCGCGACGACCTTGCTGCCCTTCTGCTCGAAGGTCGAGAGCCGGCGGCCGAACCTGATCCTGTCCACACCCAGCATCTTCCTGGCCGTCTCGAACAGGATCATCTGCAGCTCGCCGCGATGGATCGAGAACTGCGGCCACGGCAGGCCGGCATGACGGCCGCGCGGATCGGCCCAGATCGTCTGGCCATGCCGGTTGGCATAACGCAGCTCGCGCGTCTCGATGCCGGTGGCGGCGAGCGCCGGCTCCATACCGAGGCTCGACAGGATGCGCACCGCGCCCGCCTGGATGTTGATGCCGACGCCGAGCGGCCTGAGTTCGCTCACCGAATCGAGGACTTCGACGTCGAACCCGGCCCGCGTGAGACACATCGCGGCGGTGAGGCCGCCGATGCCCGCGCCGGCAATGACGATCTTCATGCTGGCCTCAGGGGTCCCGGCTCAGGCCTTTGAACAGCAGCGCGGCCTGGTAGGCGGCCCAACGTTCGGACTGGGTATCGCCCAGCTCATGCAGGTACGACCAGCTGTAGATGCCGGTGTCGTGCCTGTCGTCGAAGATGATGCGGATCGCATAATTGCCGACCGGCTCGACGGTGACGATCTTCACGTGCCGGCGTCCGGAGACGATCTTCTTGGTAGTCGGCCCGCCATGGCCCTGCACCTCGGCCGACGGGCTTTCGACCCGGAGGTACTCGGCCGGCAGGCTGAACTTCTTGCCGTCGGAGAAATCGATCTCGATGCGCGCACCTTCCTTGAAGACGCGCAGCTCGTCTGGCCATGGCGTGGTCGCGGCCTCGTAGCTGCCTTCGTCGGGTGCTGACTTCGGGATACCGTTGGTCACGAGTTGCCTCCGAGCTGCCGTGCTTCGCTCACCAGCATGATCGGAATGCCGTCGCGGATCGGATAGGCAAGACCGGCCTTGCGGCTGATCAACTCGCCGGCCGCGGCGTCGTATTCCAGCGGGCCGTGCGAGGCCGGGCAGACCAGGATTTCGAGAAGCTTGGGGTCGACGCCGGCGCGGCGGGGGGCTTCGTCTGACATGCCGCCTTTATAGCACGGCCTCAGTTGGCGCCCTCTCAATTTGCGCGTTGGGGCGTCTCGGACGAGGGGGTGAAGGCCGCCATTTCGAGGAAGCCGACCAAAAGCTTGGCGCGGGCCGAAGTGTCGGCGGCCTCGAGCAGGGCCTGCTTCTCGACCGGGCCGAACGGCAGCACCATCGACAGCGAATTGACCAGATTGAGGTCGTCGGCCTTCTTCACGGCCTCCCAGTCGGTCGACAGGTTCTTGCCGCGGAAGAAGGCGGCGAGCCCGGCCATCAGCCGCTCGCGGTCGAGGGTCACCATCTCGTCGGCATAGTCCAAATCGGCGCGATAGGGCGAGAATAGTACGGAGACGCGGCGGTAGCCGCCGTGCGCCAAGTCGAGCTCACGGGTGATCTGGAAGCGGCTGACGCCGCTCAGCGCCAGCAGCAGGCGGCCGTCCTCGGTCTCGTTGAAGCTGACGACGCGGCCGGCGCAGCCGACCTGGTGAACCTTGGGCCGTCCGTCGTCGCTCGGCAGGCCGTCGCCCGCGTAGCCGCCGGGCTGCACGGGCTGGACCATGCCGATCATGCGATGGCCGGCCAGCGAGTCGAAGATCATGGCGAGGTAGCGCGGCTCGAAGATGTTGAGCGGCAGCTTGCCGCCGGGCAGCAGCAATACGCCCGACAGCGGGAAGATCGGCAGCGTCTCGGGCAGCTGCTCGAAGCTCGGATCGAACGGGTTGCGCCCCTGGGCCACTAGGACTTCACGAGAACAGGATGGTCGAGAGCCGTTTGCGGCCGTCGACGGCGAGTGGATCGGAAAAGCCCAGCGCCTCGAAGAACTTCAGCAGCTGCTGGCGTGCCGCGGCCTCATTCCAGGCGCGATCGGCCTTGATCATGGCGAGCAGTTCGTCGATCGCTTCCTGCTTCTGGTCGCCGGCCCAATAGGCCATGGCGAGATCGAGGCGCGACTGGAAATCCTTCGGGTCGGCAGCGGCCTTGGCCTTGAGGTCGTCGATGGGACCCGCTTCCTTGGCCTTCTCGGCGAGATCGATCGCGGCTTGCGCGGCTACCACGTCGGCGTGGTTCTTTTCCTTGGCCGGGATCTGGGCCAGCAATTCCTTGGCCTGCTCCATGTCGCCGAGCGAGACCTGATAGCGCGCGAGGCCGGCCAGCGCGGTGACGTTGGTCGGCTCCGTGCCCAGAATCTCGCTGTAGATCTGCGCGGCGGTATCCATGTCGTTCTGCGCGACCGCGGCCTTGGCCTGCTCCATCAGCTCGGCCACCTGCGCCACGGCCGGATCGCCGGCGCCACCGCTTGCCTGCACGAGGCGGTCGACGAAGCCCTTCACTTCACTCTCAGGGACTGCGCCCATGAAGCCGTCGACGGGACGGCCGCCGAAGAAGGCATAGACCGCCGGGATCGACTGGATGCGCAGCTGCTGGGCCAGCATCTTGTTCTCGTCGATGTTGATCTTGACCAGCTTGACCGCGCCCTTGGCTTCCTTGACGACCTTTTCGATCATCGGCTGGAGCGTCTTGCACGGGCCGCACCACGGCGCCCAGAAGTCGACGATGATCGGAACCGTACGCGAGGCTTCGAGCACGTCCTTGGCGAACTTGTTCTGGTCGCTGTCCTTGATCAGATCGGCGGGGGCAGCCTGCGGCGCGGCGCCCTGCAGCAACGTTTCCATGGGTCCTCGAATGGGGAATTTGCGGTTCCCCGCAATGTGGCCCCCGACCCCAGAGGACGCAAGGGGGGACGCAAGGGTTAGCGATTGTCGACTTTATCGACGATGCGGTGGACTTCGGCGGCTGCGAAAACCGGCAAGGAACAGGTTCCGTTGGCACAGGCGAAGGCCGCCGCCTGGGGCATCTCGGGATACTCAACGTCGGACGCGGGCAGCGGGCCCTCGCGCTGGTCGAGCCACTCGATGCGGAGATAGCGCGTCGGATAGGTGCGGGCCGCCGCATAGAGCGCCTGCGCTTCTAGATCGGACTTGGCGCCGACGATGGTGACATGCGCCGGCTCGCGGCCCAGCTCGCGATCGGCCAGCAGCGCACCTGGAACCACGAGTCCGTCCTCGGCGAGCGACAGGAGATAGCGCATGCCGTGCTCGGCATTGGTGCGGAACTCAGCCTTGCCGGTGTTGCGCGCAAGCAGGCTGAACAGGCGGGTCGTGGCCACGTTCTCGTCGATCTGTTTCACCGGCCGGGCGAGCACGCCCTTTGAACCGGGTTCCGGCGCGCGCACCATGAAGCCGCCGGCGGGATCCTTGTGGTCGCGCGCGATCGCTGACGCGAACGCGACGGCACTGGCGAGATAGCGGCGCTCCGCCGTGCTGCGGTAGAGCGCCATCGCGGCCTCGGCCATGGCGAGCGTGTCGCCGAGATGCGTGTCGTCATTGGCCGCGCGGCTGTGGCCGAAGCCGCCGTTCGGCGCGCGGCGATTGGCCAGCACCCAGTCGAAGGCGCGCTGCGCGGCTTCGAGCAGCATCTTGTTGGCGGTCACGTCGTAGAGGTTGGCCAGGCTCGTGATCGCCCAGCCGTTCTCACGCGCGTAGGAGTTCTTGTCGATCGGCGGCTGTGCGCCGGCGCGAAGCACGGCATCGGTCTTTGCATAGAACACATCACCGTGTTCGCCCGCGGCGACGTCGGCATCCTGGCTCGTGTAGAATGCACCGTTGGGGCTGCGCATAAAATCCATCAGCCAGCGGCCGATATCCTGCGCCGCCTCGAGATCGGCCGGATCGTGCCCGATCTCGTAGGCGAGCACGTAGCTGCGCATCGCATCGCGCTGGATGTTCAGCAACTTCTCGAAGTGCGGACCCGACCAATCCATCTTGTCGGAGTACTGGTACATGCCGCCCCACACCGGATCGATGATCTTCCGCGCGCCGGCAAGCGTGCGTGTCGAGACGTCCTTCCAGGTCGCGGTGTCGGTATTGCGCTTGAGGTCGCGGCCGCGCTCGAGCGCCCACTCGATCGTGTCGGCGTGGATGAAATGTTGGGCGCCGCCGAAGCCGCCATGGGTCTTGTCGTAGCCCTTCAACAGCAGGGCCTCGACTTCGGTGCGCCGGCTCTCAGACAAGGCGACGGCGTTGGGGGCGACCTCCGCGCCGCGGCTGAGGGACGGCAGCGCCGACGGGTCCTCGATCACGGCGGCCAGCAGCTTGGCGAACAGCTCGGGCGGGATATAGCCGCGCCGCTTGAAGATCTCGTTGCCGTCCTCGTCGAGCATGACGGTCGCGGGCCAGCCCCAGTCCTCGTAGCGGTAGCTGAGCTCGGGATCAGCATCCTGGTCGACCCGCACGGGAATGAACTTGTCGAGGATGGTCTTCTGGATGGCGGGGTCGCGATAGGTCGTGCCCTCCATGACGTGGCACCAGTGACACCACACCGCCGCCATATGCAGCAGGATGTACTTGTTCTCCTTCCCGGCCTTGTCGAACAGCGCGGGGTCCCATTTCTGCCACGGCAGGGAGGGCGTCTCGGCGTGAGCCACGCCGGAGACCAGAACCAGGAGAAGAATGAGCAGGCGTCGCATGGCCTATCTACGCGGCGCTACTCGGGGCAGATTTGATGCCTCATCAATTCGTGACCGAGCCGGCCGGTCAGGAAGAGACCGCACATGCGGTAGTCGCTGATCAGCGACCAGAACGGGGCTTCGAAGGTCGCGGGCCGGTTCTTCTCGATGAAGTAATGACCGAACCAGGCCGGCCCGTAGCCGCAGAAGGGCACGGCCAGCAGCAGCCACCAATCTCGGGTCGCCAGCGCAACGATCAGGACGACAACCGACGCGATCGAGCCGACATAGTGGACGGCCCGGGTCGAGGGCTTGGCGTGCTCGCCGAGATAGAACGGCCAGAACTCGGCATAGGTCTGGAAGCGCTTGGCCATGGCCAAGCCTACCCCAAAGCGCCGGCCTTCTTAAGGGCTTCTATCTCGGCGTCGCTGTGGCCCAATTCGCGTAGGATCTCGTCGTTGTTCTCGCCTACCTTGGCTGGCGGGCCCGAGACGCGTGGTTTGGCGAAACCCAGGCGAATGGGGTTGTTCACCGTGCGCGGCACTTCCGGATTGGTCGTGTCGGCGAAGATGCCGGCATGCCTGGCCTGCTCGTCGTCGACGACGTCGGCCACGCGGCCGATCACGCCGAACGGAATGCCGGTCTTCGACAGGGCGCTCTCCCATTCGGCATAGGTCTTCGAGGCGAAAACCGGTGCCAGCACGCCATGCAGCTCGATTGCGCGCGTCTTGCGTTCCTCGCGATCGGTGAAGCGTGGATCGGTGGCGAGTTCGGGCCGGCCGATCGCGGTGCACAGCGTGCCCCACAGGCGATCGTCGCGCACGACGAGCAACTGCAGCCAGCGATCGTCTTTCGTTTCGTAGAGATTGGTGAGGGCATTGCGCGGCTTGTCGGGCGGCTGGCGTGGCGGCAGCTTGGCGCCGATCGCCGCGCCCGCCGTCGTCGTGCCGTTGGCCCATGCGCCATTGGCATAGAGCGAGCTGCCGACCCAGCCGCCCTTGCCGGTCTGGTCGCGGCGGCGCAGGCCAAGCAGGATCGCGGCGACGAGAGTCATGGCCGTTGCACGGTCACCTTGGCCCGGCAGCGAGATGGCCGGCGGCGCGCCCTCGTAGCGTCCGGCATCGAGCATGCCGGAGCGGCCGAAGTAGGCGGTGATGTCGAAGCCCGGCCGGTCGCGGTCGGGACCCGACTCGCCATAACCGGTGAGCGAGCAATAGACGAGGCGCGGATTGATCGGCTCGATGTCCTCCCAGCGCAGCTTCAGCCGCTCGCGTGCCGGCGGCGGGAAGTTCACGATCATCACGTCGGCGCTCTTGATCAGCTTCTCGAGGATCGGCCGTGCCGCGGGACTCTTGAGATCGAGCGACAGCGAACGCTTCAGCCGGCCGTCGAGCTGCCAGGGGAAGTTCACGTTGCTGCGCGGGTAGCCCACGTTCTTCCAGTTCTGGCGATGCGGATCGCCGTCCGGTGGCTCGATCTTGATCACGTCGGCGCCGTAGTCGGCCAGCGCCACCGCCGCGGCAGGCGCTGCAATGAAGGAACTGATGTCGAGGACGCGCAGTCCTTCCAGCGGCAGGGGTTCCGTCACTTCATCGCTCCACTCGCCTTCAGGGCGGCGATCTCCGCTGCCGACAGGCCGGCTTCGCGCAGGATGACCTCGCTGTGTTGGCCGAGCGTGGGCGCGGTGTGAGCGATCCGCTGTTCGGCAAAGCCCAGTCGGATGGGATTTGCGAGGGTTCGCGGCATCTCTGGAATGGCCGTCTCGACGAGCGCACCTTCGTGTGCGGCCTGCTGGTCGCCGGGAATGTCCTGCGGGCGGTTGATCACCCCGAAGGTGATCTCGTTGGCCGACAGGGCCTTCAGCCAATGATCGAAGCTGTTCGAAGCGAAGGTCTCGCGCAGGATTGTCGCCAGTTCGCCGGAGCGGGCGCGCCGATCGTCCTGAGTCTTGAAGCGCGGATCGTCGGGCAGCTCCGGCCGTTCGATCGCGCGGCACAGCGGCACCCACATCTTGTCCTCGCGCACGATGGTGAGCTGCAGCCAGCGATCGTCGGAGGTGCGGTAGATGTTGCCCAGCGCCGAGCGCGGCCGGTCGATCGGCGGGCGCGGTGGCAGGAAGGCGCCGACCAGCGCCGCCTGGGCAATCACGCCACAGGACCACAAGCCGTTGCCGATCAGCGAGGTGCCGACCCACGAGCCTTCGCCCGTCTTGGTGCGATGCATCAGCGCCATCAGGATGGCGGACACCAACGTCATCGCCGTGGCGCGGTCGCCTTGTGCCGGGCCGGGCACGCCGGGCGGGCCGCCCTCGTAGCGCTGCGCCTCGAGCAGGCCCGAACGAGCGAAATAGGCGGTGACGTCGAAGCCCGGACGGTCGCGATCGGGGCCTGACTCGCCGTAGCCGGTGAGCGAGGCGTAGATCAGCTTCGGGTTGACCTTCTTCACGTCGTCGTAGGTGAGCCTGAGTTTGTCGCGCACCGGCGGCGGGAAGTTGCAGATCAGGATGTCGGCGGTGGCGATGAGCTTGTCGAGCGCGGCGCGCGCCTCGGGCTTCTTGAGGTCGAGCGAGACGGCGCGCTTGTTGCGCGAGTCCATCTGCCAGGGGTAGTTCACCGCGGCCTTCGGATAGTTGGCCGAATCGTTCATGATCGTGCGGTTGGGATCGCCTTCCGGCCCCTCGACCTTGATCACGTCGGCGCCCCAGTCGCCCAGCACCACGGCGGCGGCGGGAGCGGCGATGAAGGAGCTGATATCCAGCACGCGCAGGCCTGCCAGCGGCAGGGCGGAGTCGGTCATGACCATCCTCTGAACTTCGAGACCCGCGATTAAACGCGCCCCCTCTGGCGTCCGGCAAGACCGGCCGTTAGCGTGGTTCCGGCACGCGACGTGCTTCAGCCGAGGGGCGAGGGGGAAACAGATGGCTGCCAAGAAGCGTAAGCCCAATTTCCTGATCGTCCTGATCGACGACCTGAGGTTCGACGAGCTGGGGATCTGCGGCCATCCCTACATGAAGACGCCGCATATCGACCGCATCGGCCATGAAGGCGCGATGTTCACGTCGGCCTTTCATTCGACGCCGCTCTGCTCGCCCAACCGCGCCTCGATCGTCACCGGCCAGTATGCCAGCCGCCACGGCATCATCGACAACGTGGCGCGTGATGCCCACAGCCACCGCCTGCCCAACTATCACGTCATCCTGCAGCGCCTGGGCTACGAGACCGCCCACATCGGCAAATGGCACATGGGTAACTCGGGCGGCCCGCGGCCGGGCTATGACCGCTGGGTCAGCTTCCCGGGCCACGGCTCGATCGTCGATCCGATCCTCAACATCGACGGCGACGAGAAGAAGTACACCGGCTACATCACCGATCTGCTGAACGGGCATGCTGTCGATTTCCTGAAAAAGGAGCGCGACAAGCCGTTCGCCCTGTTCTTCGCGCACAAGGCCGTGCATCCCGACGCCTTCCAGGCGGCCGACGGCACGATCGACTTCACCAACGGCGGCTACCGGCCCGCGCCGCGCCACGCCGATCTCTACAAGGGCGAACACTTCCCGCGCCGGCCGAACGCGCTGCCGACGGCCGAGGTGGTGAAGGACAAGCCGGCGTGGAAGGAAGCGCACGAGCTGCGGGTGAATGCCGCCTCGAGGAAGCTGCTCGACGGCATCCTGGCCGGCACCGACGAGGAGATCCGGTTGCGCGCCGCCATGATGGCGTCGGTCGACGAGGGTATGGGCGATCTCTTCAAGGCGCTCGAGGACAGCGGCGAGCTCGACAACACCTTCATCCTTTTCCTCGGCGACAACGGCTACTTCTTCGGCGAGCACGGACTGGGACCCGAGCGCCGCTTCGCCTACGAGGAAGGCATCAAGTCGCCGTTCCTCATCCGCTATCCGGCGTGGTTCAAAGCAGGCGTCGTGAACGACGACCTCATCGTGGCGATCGACATCGCGCCGACGGTGATCGATCTCGCCGGCGGCAAGGCCCAGGACTTCGAGAGTATGCAGGGCCTGTCGCTGCGGCCGCTTGCCTCCAAGAAGGTCGCCAAGGGCGGCAAGCCCAAGAACTGGCGCAAGTCCTTCCTGTGCGAGTACTTCAGCGAGAACGCCATGCCGTGGCTGATCGGCATGAGCTACAAGGCGATCCGCACGGCGCGTCACAAGTACATCCACTGGACGCAGAAGTCGCTCGACGGCGTCGAATGCGACGAGCTCTACGATCTCAAGAGCGATCCCTACGAAATGCGCAATCTGATCCGGAAGCGCAGCGAACAGCCGACGGTCGCGAAGCTGCGCAAGCAACTGGCGACGCTGGTGTCGGAGTCGGTTGGGCTTTAGGAGTTCACATGAAGCGGTTCCTTCTCACGGTCGTTTTCATCGCCCTGTCCGGCGCCGCGATGGCGCAGACGACGGTGCAGACATGGCCCACAAAGCCGATCCGCATGATCGTGCCGCTGGCGCCTGGCGCCACCGCCGACATTATCGCGCGCATCTATGCCGACGAGCTCGGCAAGGCGCTGGGCCAGACCATCGTGGTAGACAACAAGACCGGCGCCGGCGGCACCATCGCCACCGCCGAGGCTGCGCGTGCCGCGCCCGACGGCTACACGATGCTGCTGATCTCGCAGGGCACGGTGGTGTTCAACATCGGCCTCTATCCCAAGCCGGGCTACGACCCGGTGAAGGATTTCGATTCGGTGGCGCTGGCGGGCTCGGTGTCGAACGTGCTGGTCGTGCATCCCGACAATCCGGCCAGGACCGTCGCCGACGTGATCGCGCAGGCCAAGGCCAAGCCGGGCGAGCTCACCTATTCGTCGGGCGGCACGGGCACCAGCCACCATCTGTCGGCGCTGCTGTTCGAGCGCGACACCAGCGTGAAGATGCAACATGTGCCCTATCGCACGACGCCGGCGGGCATCATGGCCGTTGCCAATGGCGAGGTCGCGATGGGCTTCTTCAACACGCCGACGGTCATCGGCCAGATCAAGGGCGGCAAGCTGAAGGCCCTCGCCATCACCAGCGAGCAGCGCTCCGAACTGCTGCCCGAGGTTCCGACCATGGTCGAGCAGGGCGTGAAGGGTTACGTGTTCAACACCTGGATGGGATTTGCCATGCCCAAGGGCGCGCCGCCGGCCGTCGTGACGAAGCTCAATGCCGAGCTGATCCGCATCGGCAAGTTGCCCGCCGTGCTCGAAAGGACCAAGGCCCAGGGCATCGACATGATGCCGCCGGAGCCGCCCGCCCAGGTCGACAGGCTGGTGCGCGACGAACTTGCACTCTGGGTACCGATCATCAAGGCGTCGGGCGCCACCGCCGAGTAAAGCGCCCAGTGGACGGGCCCGGCAAAGGGGCGTATCTGCTGCCTCCTTCATTCAGGAGAACGCTTTGGGCTACAGAGTCGCCGTCGTCGGCGCGACCGGCAATGTCGGTCGCGAAATGCTGCAGACGCTTGCGGAACGGAACTTCCCCGCCGATTCGGTCGTGGCGCTCGCCTCATCCAATTCGGCCGGTCGGCAGATCTCGTTCGGCGAAAACACTGTGCTGAAGGTCCAGGACCTCGCCAAGTTCGACTTCAAGGGCATCGACATCGTGTTGTCCTCGCCCGGCGCCAAGGTCTCCGCCGAGCACAGCCCACGCGCGGCCAAGGCCGGCGCGATCGTGATCGACAACACTTCCTACTGGCGCATGGATCCGGACGTGCCGCTGGTCGTGCCCGAGGTCAATCGCGCGGCGATCGCCGGCTACAAGGGCCGCGGCATCATCGCGAACCCGAACTGCTCGACCATCCAGATGGTGGTGGCGCTGAAGCCGATCCACGACGCGGCGAAGATCAAGCGCGTCGTCGTGTCGACCTATCAGTCGACGTCCGGCGCCGGCAAGGAAGCTATGGACGAGCTGCTCAGCCAGACCAAGAGCTTCTTCGTGAACCAGGACCTCGAGCCCAAGAAGTTCGCCAAGAACATCGCCTTCAACGTCATTCCGCAGATCGACGTCTTCCTGGACGACGGGTCGACCAAGGAAGAGTGGAAGATGGTGGTCGAGACCAAGAAGATCCTCGATCCCAAGATCAAGGTGCACGCAACCTGCGTGCGCGTGCCGACCCTGGTCGGCCATGGCGAGGCGGTGAGCGTCGAGCTCGAAAACCCGCTCGACGAGATCGAGGCCCGCCGCGTGATGGCGGCCGCCCCCGGCATCCTGGTGGTGGACCGCCGCGAGCCGGGTGGCTACGTGACGCCGAAGGAAGTGACCGGCCAGGATGCGGTGTTCGTGAGCCGCGTGCGCACCGATCCGACGGTCGAGAACGGCCTGTCGATGTGGATCGTGAGCGACAATCTGCGCAAGGGCGCCGCGCTCAACGCCGTCCAGATCGCCGAGGAGTTGATCAAGGGTTACATCTAGATCAACCGTTTTTTCCGCGACTCTGAACCTTCCGGATCGGCATTTCGCCGGAGATGCTTACGCCAGGAGCCTGATGTAGACTTCGAGCGTGAACGACACGCCGTCGATCCATCCCCTGCGTTCCGAGTCGGAATCTTCATCCGGCGCGACGCCTTTGTTCGGCAGCGAAGCCGACAGCTTCGTCCAGCAGCTGCGCCTGGCCGCGCAAGCCCATCGCGCCGGCCGGCTCGACGAGGCGATTGCCTCCTACCTGCGGCTGCTCGCCGTGCGGCCCTATCATGCCGAGCTGCACAACAATCTCGGCGTGGCCCTGCGGCTGGTCGGCAAGCTCGAGGCCTCGGTCTCGCATCACCGCCTCTCGCTCTCCGCCGATCCCGGCAATCCCGCGCTGCATTCCAACCTCGGCAATGCCTTGCGCGCCGCCAACCGGCTCGACGAGGCGGTGAAGCATCACTTCCAGTCGATCGCGCTCAATCGCGACTATGGCGAGGGCTTCTTCAACCTGGCGCTCTGCCTGCGCGATCTCGGGCGGCTCGACGAGGCGGTCGGGTGCCTGGCCCGCGCCCTCTCGCTCAATCCCGACAACCGCCGCGCCCGTACCGAGCTTGCGATCACCCTGCTGATGCGCGGCGACCTCGCGCACGGCTTCACCGCCTACGAGGCGCGCAAGCGCCTGCCCGAGACGCCGACGCCGGAGTTCTCGCAACCGGCATGGGACGGCAGCGCGATCGAGGGCCGGCGCATCCTGCTCTATCCCGAACAGGGGCTGGGCGACGTGCTGCTGTTCGTTCGCTTCGCACGCGAGCTCAGGCGCCGCGGCGCGACAGTGATCGTATTGTGCCAGGCGCTGCTCAAGGAATTGCTGGCGTCGGTCGACTTCGTCGACCAGGTCGTGGCCGAGGGTGAGAAGCTGCCGGCGTTCGACGTGCATGCCTCGCTGGTCTCGCTGCCGCATCTCTTGAAGGTCGACTTCTCGGGCCTGGCGACCGAGCCGCCCTATCTGCAGCCGCCGGTCGAGAGCCGCATCAAGCTCGGCCGCATCGAGAAGGCGAAGCTGCGCATCGGCATCTATTGGGCGGCCATGCCCGGCCAGCCGCAGGACCGCCAGCGGTCCGCGCCGTTCCCGCACTTCCTGGCGCTGGCCGGCGATCCCGAACTGCTGGTCTTCAGCCTGCAGGGCGGCGCGCACCAGAAGGACATCCAGCAGTTTGGCGCGGGCGGCCTGGTGCACGATGTCGGCCGCGGCATCTTCGACTTCGCAGAGGCTGCGACGGCATTGTCGCAACTCGACCTGTTGATTTCGATCGATGCGCCGATCGCCCATCTCGCCGCCGCGATGGGCAAGAAGGTCTGGGTGCTGCTGCCCAGCGTCGCCGATTGGCGCTGGCAACTGGGCGGTACGACAGCACCCTGGTATCCGTCGGCGCGCCTGTTTCGCCAATCGAAGGCAGGCGACTGGGACTCCGTCTTCGCCTCGGTGGACGCAGAGCTCGAGCAATTGAAGCGGCAGGTTGCCGAGCCGTAACCCGCTTACGACGCGAGTGGCTCGACCGCGTCTATAACCTTCGCTACGGTCCCCGTCTTACCGAAGGGGTTTCCATGCTCGACAAGAAGGCGCTCGATACCATTCTCCGCGATGCGCGCACGCACAATGGCTGGCAGGACAAGCCGGTGACCGATGCGCAGCTGCGCGAGATTTACGACATCATGAAATGGGGCCCGACGTCGGCCAACTCGCAGCCGGCGCGCATCGTTTTCGTGCGCACGAAGGAGGGCAAGGAGAAGCTCCGCCCGGCGCTGAGCGCGGGCAACACCGAAAAGACGATGACTGCGCCAGTGACGGCGATCATCGCCTACGACACCAGATTCTACGAACACCTGCACAAGACCTTCCCGCACGACAAGACCGCGCCCTACTGGTTCAGCGGCGAGGGCAAGGAGCAGGTCGCCTTCCTGACCGCCTTCCGCAACGGCAGCCTGCAGGGCGCCTATCTGATGATCGCCGCGCGCGCGATCGGCCTCGATGTCGGCGGCATGAGCGGCTTCGACAACGCCAAGGTCGACGCGGCCTTCTTCCCGGACGGCCGCTTCAAGTCCAACTTCCTGTGCAACATCGGCTACGGCGACCACGCCAAGCTGTTCAACCGCAGCCCGCGGCTGGAGTTCGAGGACGCCGTCACGCTTGCCTGATGTCGGGCACCTAGAGGCCGAGCGCGTGTCCCATCTGTTGCCACGGTAGCGGCAGCAGCGAAACCAACGCCACCACGCCGAAGGCCAGGATCACCGCGCCGGAGATGCGGTTCAGCCACAGCAGCCCTGTGCCAGTGAAATGCTGGCGCAGGGAGACCGCGGCGGTGCACAGGATTGCCCACCAGGCCAGCGCGCCCGCGAACACGCCCGCGACCAGCAGCGAGGCATCGGCGAGGCTCGAGGCGACGCCCGCCAGGTTGCGGCCGGCGAAGGCGGCGCCAAAGGCCATCACCGTCAGCGGATTGAACACGGTGATGAAGAAGCTCGAGCTGGTGTAGTGGAAGTGTGTCGCCACATTGTGCTCGATGTCGTGCGTCACCGGATCGCCGACTGCGCGCGGGCGATGACGCATCGTCACCCATCCCATCACTGACAGCACCAGCCCGCCGATGCCGCGCAGCCATGCCTCGTGCGACGCCACGAACTGCTGCACGAAGTTCAGGCCGAAGGCTGCGATGGCGCCGAACACCGCATCGCCCAGCGCCGCGCCCACGCCGGTCAGATAGCCCGCGACCGCGCCGACGCTGATCGAGCGGCGGATGCACAGCGCCGCCGCCGGGCCCACCGGCACCGCGATCAGGAATCCGATCACGCCGCCCTCGATGGCGAGCATCAGCGGATTGAAAGTGAAGCCGGGGACATTCATCGCTGGTTCAGATCTTCTCTGCCGCGAACAGCCGGGCCGGCGCAACCAGACGGTCCTGCGCGGCAACGAGCTGCAGCTCGCGCTCGCCCATCGCCGCGGTCTGCTCGAGCACGGCATAGATCGACGACGCAGCCTTCCCGAGGGCGATGGGCACGTCGTTGCCCTCGAGCCAGTGGGCGGCGAACAAGGCGGCCACCGCGTCGCCGGTGCCGTTGGGCATGATCGGAAAGTCGATCAAAGGCGTGGCGATGCGCCAGGCCCGGTCATGGGTCACGGCGAGCATTTCGATCTCCGCCGATGCGCCATCGGCGCGGCGCAGGCTCGTCACCAGCGCGAGGCGCGGCCCATTCATGAGGCTGCGCGTTGCGGCCAGCGCCTCCGCCATCGTCGTGATCTTTTTGCCGGTGAGATGCTCGAGCTCGAAATGGTTGGGCGTGATCAGATCGGCCGCCGGCAGCGCGCGGTCGCGGAAGAAGGCGTCGATGCCGGGTTTCACATAGATACCGGTGTCGGTGTCGCCCAGCACCGGATCGCAGCACCAGATCGCCTTGGGGTTGGCCGCGCGCACCCGCCGTGCGGTATCGAGCACGACGTCGGCGAGGGCCGCATCGCCGACATAGCCCGTGATCAGCGCGTCGCAGGTCTCGAGCACGCCCAGAGCCTCGATGCCGGCCACGATCTCCGCGACCTGGTCGGCGGGCACGCTGCGTCCGCGCCAGGCGCCGTAGCCCGTGTGGTTGGAGAATTCGACGGTGTTCACCGCCCACACCTCATGTCCCAATCGTTGCAGCGGAAAAACCGCGGCGCGGTTGCCGACATAGCCGTAGGCGACGTGGCTCTGGAGCGAGAGAAAGCGCATTCCGGCCGGACCTTGCCACAAGGGAGCCCCTCATTATAGTCCGCCGCGTTCCGGGAGATTGAGATGCAGAGCAAGGTCCGTCCGAGCCGCAGTGTCCTTTATATGCCGGGCGCCAACACGCGCGCGCTCGAGAAAGCGCGCACGCTACCTGCCGATGGCCTGATCTTCGATCTCGAGGACGCCGTCGCGCCCGACGCCAAGGAAGCCGCGCGCGCCAACGTGGTCGCCGCCGCCAGGAGCAAGTCCTACGGCAAACGCGAGATCGTCATCCGCTGCAACGGGCTCGGCACGCACTGGGGCAAGGCCGACGTCGCGGCCATCGCCACATCGGGCGCCGACGCGATCCTGGTGCCGAAGGTCGAGAGCGCCGCCGACGTCGCCGCCATCGTGGCGCTGCTCGATGCGTCGGGTGCGCCTCAGTCGATGGCGGTATGGGCGATGATGGAAACGCCCAAGGGCGTGCTGCGCGCCGAAGAGGTTGCAGGCTCGCACAAGCGCCTGCAGCTCTTCGTCATGGGCACCAACGACCTGGTGAAGGATATGCGCGCGCGACACACGCCGATGCGCCTGCCGATGGTGACAGCACTCGGCCTCGGCATGCTCGCGGCCCGCGCGCACGGCCTCACCATCCTCGACGGCGTCTACAACGACATCCAGGACGCCGAAGGTTTTAGGGCCGTGTGCCAGCAGGGACTGGAGATGGGCTTCGACGGCAAGACCCTGATCCATCCCAGCCAGGTCGAGCCGTGCAACGAGGTCTTTGCGCCGTCAGTTGCCGAACTCGAGATGGCGGGCAAGATCGTGGCGGCATTCAAGGCCGCACAGGCCGAAGGCAAGGGCGTGGTTACGGTCGACGGCCGCATGATCGAGAACCTGCATGTCGAGCAGGCCGAGCGCGCGCTGGCGCTTGCATCGGCGATCAAGGATCTGCAGGCCGCATGATGACCAAAGCCAGCGCCGGCCATTTCTTCGAAGACTTCACGGTCGGCCAGGAGTTCCGCCACGCCACGCCACGCACCCTGACCGAAGCCGATGCCGCGCTGAACACCGGCCTGTTCGGCATGCGCTTCGTGATCAACTCGTCCGACGTCTTTGCGCGCAGCCTCGGCCTGCCGCGCGCACCGCTTGACGATCTGATGGTCTTCCATGTCGTGATCGCCAAGACCGTGGCCGACATCTCGGTCAATGCCATCGCCAACCTGGGCTATGCCGAGTTCCGCTGGGGCGTGCCGGTCTATCCCGGCGATACGTTGTCGGTGCGCTCGAAGGTGCTCGGCCTGCGCGAGACGTCCGACCGCAAGAGCGGCGTGGTGTGGGTGCGCTCGACAAGCACCAACCAACGCGACGAGATGGTGCTCGACTACGTGCGCTGGGTGATGGTCCACAAGCGCGATCCTTCCACTGCGGTCGCAGCGCCCGTCGTGCCGAAGACCGCTCTCTCGGTGGCGCCGGCCGATCTCGTCGTGCCGCACGGCCTCACGCTCGCGGCCTACGACGATGGCGCTGCGGGCTCATCGTATCGCTGGGAGGACTACGCCGCGGGCGAGCGCATCGACCATGTGAACGGCTTCACGCTCGAAGAGTCCGACCACATGTTCTCGACCCGGCTCTACCAGAACAATGCGTGGGTCCATTTCGACGCGCTGCGCGGAAAGACCACACGCTTCGGACGGCGGCTGGCCTATGGCGGACACGTGATCTCACTGGCGCGTTCGCTGTCGTTCAACGGCCTGGCCAACGGCTTGCGGGTCGCGGCCGTCAACTCAGGCAGCCATGTCGGCCCGACCTTCGGCGGCGACACGATCTATGCCTGGTCGGAGATCCTCGAGACCGCGCCGCTGCCGGGCCGCACCGATCTCGGCGCACTCAGGGTGCGGACGATTGCCGCCAAGGATCACCCCTGCGCCGACTGGCCGCGCAAGGGTGCGGACGGCAAATACCACCCGTCGGTCGTGCTCGAGTTGGACTATTGGCTGCTCATGCCGCGCCGCACTGTCTGAGAATCGTTCGCATCAGAATTCCCTGCGAAATCTGAGGCTTAACACCGCTGCACGGCCGTCATTCGTTGACTTGGGGGCGGCGCGCGCTAAAAACGTGCTGCCTTCAGGCGCATTGAGGTTTTTAACGCGATGAGCGTCGCCAATCGGCCCGAGCGGCCGCTGTCTCCCCATCTGCAGATCTATCGCTGGCAGCTGACGTCAGTGCTCTCCATCCTGCACCGCGCCACCGGCATCGCCCTGGCGGTCGGTGCGCTCTACCTCGCCACCTGGGTGATGTATGCCGCGTCCAGCCCCAAGGCCTACGCGTTGTTCCAGGGTTTCAACGGCTCGATCGTCGGACGCATCGTGCTGGGCGGCTGGATGTTCGCGGCCTTCTATCACCTGTGCAATGGCATCCGGCATCTCTTCTGGGACGCGGGCTACGGCTTCGAATTGAAGGACGCCTATCGCAGCGGCTGGATCGTCGTCGTCGTCTCGCTGGTGGCCACGGCGGTGTCGTGGGTCGTCGGCCTCAGGTTGATGTGAGGAGGACACGATGAGCGACTACCGTTCGCCTCTTTCCCGCGCCCGCGGCCTCGGTTCGGCCAAGGACGGTTTGCATCATTGGTGGATCCAGCGCCTCACCGCCATCGCGCTGATCCCGCTGGTCGTGTGGTTCCTGATCTCGCTGGTGATGCTGAGCGGCGCCGATTACGCCGTCGTGCGCGCCTGGATCGGCTCGCCGCTGGTCATGGTGCTGCTCATCCTGACGATCGGCATCGGGCTGCATCACGGCCAGCTCGGCATGCAGGTCGTGTGGGAGGATTACACCGACGGCGCGCTGCGTGTCGTCATGATCGTGCTCACCAAGTTCATCGCCTTCGGGTTCGGCCTCGCGGCCGTCGTGGCGATCATGCGTATCGGTTTCGGAGGCTAGTCATGGCCGCAGAGGGCAAGAGCAACGGCGCGGCGCCGGGCACCGTCAACATCGGCGGACGGGCCTACACCATCATCGAGCACGAATACGACGTCGTGGTTGTCGGCGCCGGCGGCGCGGGCCTGCGCGCAACCTTCGGCATGGCCAACAAGGGTTTCAAGACCGCCTGCATCACCAAGGTGTTCCCCACGCGCAGCCACACCGTGGCGGCGCAGGGCGGCATCTCCGCGGCGCTGGGCAACATGGGCCCGGACGACTGGCGCTGGCACATGTACGACACGGTCAAGGGCTCCGACTGGCTGGGCGACCAGGACTCGATCGAATACATGTGCCGCGACGGCATTCCCGCGATCATCGAGCTCGAGCATTTCGGCGTGCCGTTCTCGCGCACGCCCGAGGGCAAGATCTACCAGCGCCCGTTTGGCGGCATGACGACCGAATACGGCAAGGGCATCGCCCAGCGCACCTGCGCGGCGGCTGACCGTACCGGCCACGCCATCCTGCACACGCTCTACCAGCAGTCGCTTCGGAACCACGCCGAGTTCTTCATCGAGTATTTCGCGCTCGACCTGATCATGGATGAAGGCGTGTGCCGCGGCGTCATGGCCTGGAACCTCGACGACGGCACGATCCATCGCTTCCGCGCCCACAAGGTGGTGCTGGCGACCGGCGGCTACGGCCGCGTCTATGCGACGGCCACCTCGGCGCACACCTGCACCGGCGACGGCGGCGCCATGGTGCTGCGCGCCGGCCTGCCGCTGCAGGACATGGAGTTCATCCAGTTCCATCCGACCGGCATCTTCGGCGCGGGCTGCCTGATCACCGAGGGCGTACGCGGCGAGGGCGGCTACGTCACCAACTCGAGCGGCGAGCGCTTCATGGAGCGTTACGCACCGTCGGCCAAGGACCTCGCCTCGCGCGACGTCGTCTCGCGCTCGATGACCATCGAGATCCGCGAAGGCCGCGGCTGCGGCCCCAACAAGGATTACATCGAGCTGCACGTCGAGCACCTCGACCCGAAGGTGATCCACGAGCGCCTGCCCGGCATCGCCGAGACCGCACGCATCTTCGCCGGCGTCGACGTCACGCGCCAGCCGATCCCCATCCTGCCGACCTGCCACTACAACATGGGCGGCATCCCGGCGAACTATCACTGCGAGGTCATGACGGTGAAGGACGGCGATCCGTTCACGCCGGTGCAGGGCCTGATGGCGCTGGGCGAGGCCGCCTCGATCGGCGTGCACGGCGCCAACCGCCTCGGCTCCAACTCGCTCCTCGAGCTCGTGGTGTTCGGCCGCTCGGCTGCCAACCGCGTGGCCGAGCAGATGACGCCCGGCCAGACGCACAAGCAGATGAAGAACGCCGGCGAACACGCGATCGCCCGCCTCGACAAGCTGCGCTACGCCAACGGCAGCACCGGCACGGCCCAGCTCCGCGCCAACATGCAGAAGACCATGCAGAACGACTGCGCGGTGTTCCGCACGACCAAGACGCTGGCCGAAGGCTGCGCCAACATGGACAAGGTGTTCGCCGGCAAGGACGACATCCGGGTCAAGGATCGCTCGATGGTCTGGAACTCCGATCTCATGGAGACGCTGGAGTTCGAGAACCTGATCGTGCAGGCCCAGGCCACGATCTATTCCGCCGCCAACCGCAAGGAAAGCCGCGGCGCGCATGCGCACGAGGACTTCCCCGAGCGCGACGACAAGAACTGGCTGAAGCACACCGCCGTGTGGGTCGATTGCGACACCGGCAAGACCAAGATCGACTACCGCCCGGTCAACCTGCAGCCGATGAGCAACGACGTGCAGTCGTTCCCGCCCAAGGCGCGGGTTTACTAGGGCATACGTGTACTGAGTTCGAGAGGAAGCGATGGCTGAGTTTGCACTGCCCGCCAATTCCAAGATCGGCACCGGCGAGACCTACAAGGCGCCGGCGGGGACCAAGAACATCAAGACGTTCAAGGTCTATCGCTGGACGCCGGACGACGGCAAGAAGCCCAGCGTCGACACCTACGAAGTCGACATGGACACCTGCGGTCCGATGGTTCTCGACGCGTTGATCAAGATCAAGAACGAGACCGACAGCTCGCTCACCTTCCGCCGCTCCTGCCGCGAAGGCGTGTGCGGCTCGTGCGCGATGAACATCGACGGCGCCAATACGCTGGCCTGCACCAAGTACATTTCCGACGTGAAGGGCGACATCAAGATCTACCCGCTGCCGCACATGCCGGTGGTGAAGGACCTCGTCCCCGACCTCAACGTGCCCTACGCCCAGCTCGCCTCGATCGAGCCGTGGCTCAAGACCACCACCGCGCCGCCGACGCGCGAGCGGCTGCAGTCGCCGGAGGAGCGTGCCAGGCTCGACGGTCTGTGGGAGTGCATCCTGTGCTTCTGCTGCTCGACCTCATGCCCGAGCTACTGGTGGAGCGGCGAGCGCTATCTCGGCCCGGCCGTCCTGCTGCAGGCCTATCGCTGGCTGGCCGACAGCCGCGACGAGGGCAAGGGCGAGCGGCTCGACAACCTGCAGGATCCGTTCCGGCTCTACCGCTGCCACACGATCATGAACTGCACCAAGACCTGCCCCAAGAGCCTCAATCCCGCCAAGGCGATCGGCGAGATCAAGAAGCTGCTGGTCGAGCGCACGATCTAGCGCGCTCAGGGTCGGCGGCGCGCCTCAGTCGATCACCTCGTCGGCGCGCGCCTGGACCACGGCGGGTATGGCAATGCCCAAGGCCTCGGCGGTCCGCGCATTGATGATCAGCTCGAATTTGTCGGGCCGCTCGATCGGCAGGTTGCCGGGCGCACTTCCTGCCAGGATCTTGCCGACGAACATGCCGACCTGCCTGTTGCCAGCCTGGAGATTGGGGCCATAGGAGAACAGGCCGCCCGTCCGCGGGAATTCCGCGAACATCGTGATCGCCGGCAACTTGAAGTGCAGCGACAGCTCGGCCAATTCCTTGGCGCTTGCGGGCACCAGCGGCGAGGACAGCATGATGGCCGCATCCGCGCCGCGATCCTTGGCCACGGCAAATGCGCCGGCATAGTCGCCGCGCGCTCTCACCTCGAGAAGATCGGTCTGGATATTGAGGCCGGCGGTGGCCTTGGTGAGGGCGTCGATCTGGATGCGGCCCGTGGTCGGATCCCACATCAGCGCGATGCGCGAAAGCTTCGGCAGACACTCCCGCAGCAGCTCGATCCACTTGCCCGCAAAATTCGGAAAATCGAGGAACACGCCGGTTATGTTCCTGCCCGGATGCGCGATGCTCTGTGCATAGCCGGAGGCTTCCGGATCCTCCTCGAAATTGGTGGCCACGATGGGCAACGTCCTGGTGACGGCGAGCGCCGCGCGCAGCACCGACGGGCCGGTCGAGACGAACACCGAGACCTTTGTGGCCAGGACTTCCGCGACCAGGGGCGTGACCCGGGCCGGATCGCCGTCTGTCACGCGCACGACCATCTCGATCTGGGCGAGTGGGTAACTGGATGCGCGTATGCCGGTCGAGATGGCGTCGATGCGCGAAGCGACAAGTTGATTGATGCCGGGGTAGACGAATCCGACCTTGACCGTGTCGCGCGGGCTTTGGGCGTGCACCGCGAACGGCCAAAGGGATGTACCGGCGAGCGCTTGGCAGAATTGACGACGTTTCATTCGATCCCTCATCAGCGCAGACGAGGATCGACTGGGAAACGTCGCACATAAACTGCGATCCAGCGCGCGTTGCCGAAATCCTATCACGCCAGCCGATCAACTCAACGCCGACGGTCGGCTGCCTTTCGATGGGCCACCGCAGCGAAGCGGCGTTCCGAACAGGCGTCGCGAACGCACGCGCGCAACCAGCGGTGGGCGACGTCGCCATCCAGGAGGCTCGTGCCAACGAAGCCGGGATCCGGTGCGCGGGTTCGTGCTTCTGGCGCACATGTAGAAGGAAGACAGGAAGAGCACAGGATAACGCGGTATATCGAGCGGAAGGGCGTCTGGACCGCAGGGGGCGCCCGCGATCAATCCAAAATAGCGACGCATTAAGAGCCCGGCTTTTGCTACGCTGGCCCCGGCAAAAAAACAAAACAGGGGCTTCCAATGTCATTCAAACGTATTGCCGCTTTGGCGGCGCTCGCGTGCGTGGGCGCGCCTCCGGCCTGGGCCGGCCAGACCTTCGATGCGGTGAAGGCCAAGGGCTACGTCCAGTGCGCGGTCAACACCGGCCTGGCGGGCTTCTCCTTCGCCGACAGCCAGGGCAAGTGGACCGGCCTCGACGTCGATCTCTGCAAGGCGATCGCGGTCGCGATGTTCGGCGACGCCGAGAAGGTGAAGTTCACGCCGACCACCGCCCAGCAACGCTTCGTCGCGCTGCAGTCGGGCGAGGTCGACGTCATCACCCGCAACGCCACGCAAACCCTGCTGCGCGATACCCAGCTCGGCTTCAACGGCGCCGGCGTGAACTTCTACGACGGCCAGGGCTTCATGGTGACGGCCAAGTCGGGCCTCAAGAGCGCCAAGGAGCTGAACGGCGCCACCATCTGCGTCCAGCCCGGCACGACCACCGAGCTCAACCTCGCGGATTACTTCCGCGCCAACAAGATGACCTTCAAGCCGGTGCTGATCGACAAGCTCGACGAGCTGCTGCAGGCCTTCGCGTCGGGCCGCTGCGATTCCTACACGACCGATGCCTCGGGCCTCGCCGGCTCGCGCGCCGGGCAGCTCTCGGGCAAGGGCGAGTACGTGATCCTGCCCGAGCGCATCTCCAAGGAGCCGCTCGGCCCGATGGTGCGCCACGGCGACGACCAGTGGTTCGACCTAGTGCGCTTCGTGCTCGACGGCATGATCGAGGCCGAGGAACTGGGCATCGGCCAGAAGAACGTCGACGAGATGCTGAAGAGCGAGGATCCCGTCATCAAGCGCTTCCTCGGCGTCACGCCGGGCTACGGCAAGGCCGTCGGCGTCGACGAGAAGTGGATGTACAACATCGTCAAGCAGATCGGGAACTATGGCGACAGCTTCGAGCGCAACGTCGGCAAGAACACCCCGCTCAAGCTCGAGCGCGGCCTGAACGCGCTGTGGACCAACGGCGGCCTGATGTACGCGATCCCGTTCCGGTGAGTGGCCAAACCTCATCCTGAGGAGCGGCCCAAAGGGTCGCGTCTCGAAGGATGGGCAACGGACGAGGTGCGGGTTCCCATCCTTCGAGACGCCGCGCGTTGCGCGGCCCTCAGGATGAGGATGTGCGGGATCGAATTTGTCCGATGCGAGAGTAGTCAGCGTCGGAATCGTTGGGCTTGAGGATGCATCCGTTTCAAGCGCGCCAACGATATCCCGGATATAACGACCGTAATTGGGGGTTCGGTGCGACGCGCTTATGATTGCGGCACAATGCTCCGCCCGCCGCGCCACTTCCCGTCTACCGGCCGTTTATTAAACGGCGCAGGCCCTGGGTCCGATCCCTCTCCATTAAATTTCCATTTATTTAATGGAGCGAGGGTGTCTCTGACCCCTCCGCCGCGTATGACGACGCCGGAGGGGTCAGAAATCCTCGCGAGCGGAGAAAAAATGTCAGCCGGTGCGTTCGAAGCGCAGGTTCTTGATGCGACCGCTCGAGACGACGAGGGCTGCGACCTTGCCCGCCTTGTCGCGCTCGAGATGGGCGAGCTGGACCGGCTTGATCCAGCTGCCCGGTCCCACGATCTCGACGGTGTCGCCGTCGATGCCCTTCACGGTCCAGGGCTCGCTGCTGGTGACCAGCGGGCCGTAGACCGCCATCGTGTAATCGGCGCCGCCGCGCCGCACGTGCCAGGTGGCGCCCGTATCGGGCGAGCTGAAGATGCCCGCGATCCCGGCGGGCACGGCCTTGCGCTTGCCGAGCTTCTTGAAGGCGAGCACGCGGCCGGCGCCAAGGTCGACGCGCAGTCCGCCGCCGCCGGGCTTGATCATGAACTCGAACGAGCCGCGCTCGGCCCCGAACCAGCCGCCGGCGCGGCGGCCCAGCGCGAAGGGCAGGCCGTTCTGGGTGACGATCGCCTCGCCGTTCTTCCAGGCAAGGTCGAACAGCGACGGCTCGGCCGCGTTGAACCACGTCCCGGCGAGCGGCTTGATCTCAGCTTCGGTGATCGGCCCCAGCGCCGGCTTGAGGCGCTTGTCGCCGGAGAGCGCGTCGGCCGCGATCGTGTGGGCGAGACGCCACGGATCGATGCTGCCCAGGTTGGCGATCACCACGACGGTGAGATCGGCCGCCGGCACCCTCAGGAATTCGGTGCGGAAGCCCGGCCACAGGCCGCCATGGCCGACCGTCTTGAGGCCGCGCAGGTTGCCCACGCCGACGCCGCGTCGATAGCGGTTGTCGTGCCCGCCGCTGAGCGGCGCCGCGGCTGCGAGCTGCGCGGGCAGGGTCTTGCCGAGCACGGGTTCGTCGAAATGTTTGCTCCAGATCAGCAGGTCCTCGACCGTCGAGGTGAGGCCGCCCTCGCCGCCCTGCGGATAGGCGTGCGCGGCGCGGCGGAAGCCGGAGGCCGCATCGCCGAGGTAGCCGGTGGCGAGGTTGGGAATGACCGTGTCGATGTCGGCCGCAAGCATCGTCTGGTCCATCCCGAGCGGCTTGAAGATGCGCTCGGCCAGCACGTCGCCGAGCTTCTTCTTCGCGAGCTTCTCGACGATGCGGCCGAGCAGCAGGAAGTTGGTGTTGCTGTAGAGGAAGCGGCTGCCGGGCGTGAAGTTGAGATGGTTGTTGAGCACGCAGGCCGCGAACAGATCGGCGGGGCGCGCGGGCTTGTCGAGGCCGTGTCCGCCCATCCGCAGCAGCTCGAGGAAGTCGGGCAGGCCGCTCGAATTGCGCATCATCTGGTCGATCGTCACCGGCAGCGGCGCCAGCTCCTTGAGATATTTATGCGGCGGATCGGAGAGCTTGAGCAGGCCTTCGTGGGCCAGCATCAGCGCGGCGGTCACCGTGAACTGCTTGCTGACCGAGGCGATGCGGAAGCGTGTCCGGGGCGTGATCGGCACGCCGAGCTCGATGCTGGCCAGGCCATAGCCCTTGCAGAGCTCGATCTCGCCTTTGCGCATGATGCCGACGACGGCGCCGGGCGAACCAGGCCGGGTGTAGCGGGAGAACAGCGCGTCGACGCGGCGTCCGAGGGCGAGGGAGGCGAGTGTGTTGGGCATGGCGGCAGTCAAACGAAGCGGCTCGCGCTTGTAAAGGCGAGGCGCTACGGTTCTGCGAACAGGGGAGGAACGCGCGATGGAACGGCGTTTCGTCAAGATCGAGAAGGGTCTGGGGCCGCAGGGCCGCATCGCGGTCGTACGCTTTGATCGCGGCGACAACATCAATGCGCTGAGCCAGCAGGCGATGCGCGAGCTGCGCGATGTGCCGCGCGACTTCGAGGACGATCTCGAGACTTCGGTCGTGATCCTGACCGGATCGGCCAAGGCCTTCTCCGCGGGCTTCGATCTCAAGGACCCGGAGAGTCGCGCGCGCGAGGATCTGCCGATCGGCGAGCGCATCCAGCGCCAGCGGCTGGGGCCCAAGATGTGCAAGGCCTGGCACGACATGGACCAGGTGACGATCGCGGCGATCGAGGGCCATTGCATCGGCGGTGGCGCCGCGCTGGTGGTGGCGCTCGACTTCCGCTTCTGCGGGAAGAGCGCGCACTTCCGCATTCCCGAGGTCGAGCTCGGCATGAACATGAGCTGGGGCTCGATCCCGCGCATGCTGGCCCTGATGGGACCGGCGCGCACCAAGCAGGCGGTCATCCTGGCGTCGGACCGCATCGCCGCGCCCGACGCGCTCGACTGGGGCCTGGTCGAGAAGGTGGTCGACGACGGCCAGGCGCTCGCAGCGTCAATGGCCTTCGCCGAACGCATCGCGTTGCAGCCGCCGATTCCCGTGCGCATGAGCAAGGCGTCGGTCAACCGCCTGGCGCACGCGCTGGACGATCTTGCCGCGCACATGGATGCCGACCAAAACGTGCTGACCGGGCTGACCGAGGATTACAAGGAAGGCACGACGGCGTTCCGCGAGAAGCGCAAGCCGGTGTTCAAGGGCCGCTGAAGGAGCGTCCGTATTTTGTCATCCTGAGCGCAGCGAAGGATCTAGCGCTGCAACGGCAGTACTCCGGTGCTAGCGCGAGGTCCTTCGCTTCGCTCAGGACGACAGTGAACCTAACTGAGTTTCCGAGAAGGGATCTCGCCCACGATCCGCTGGCGCTCGGATTCTTCCATCATCTGCCAGCGGCCGATCTCGTCGATCGTGCGCTTGCAGCCGAGGCAGTAGGGACCGCGCGGGTCCATCATGCAGATGCCCTTGCACGGCGACATCGTGCGCCGCACCGGCGACGCCGGAGGCGTCGGCGCGGCCATGGGTCAGGGCTTCTTGCTGAGCTGCGAGAGCTGGTTCTGCAGCTCGTCGAGCTTGCGCTTCAGGTCGTCGATCGCCTCTTCGGTCGGCGGTCCGGCCGGGGGCGTGGCCGCAGCGGCGGCGTCGGCCTTCGGCGGCTCCTTGCCGTTGGCATGAGGGGCCGCCGCCCCGTTCTGGCCAGCGGCGAACGGATTGAACAGGCGCATGGCGTTCTCGAACATCGCCATGTTCTGCTTGCCCATCGATTCGAACTGCTGGAACGGGTTGAAGCCGAACGCATTCTGCAGGTAGCTGCGCATCCGCTCCTGGTTGCGCGCGAATTGCGACATCGACATCTCGAGATACTGCGGCACGATGCCCTGCAGGCTGTCGCCGTAGAAGGAGATCAGCTGGCGCAGGAAGGGGATCGGCAAGAGCGTCTGGCCGCCCTTGCTCTCTTCCTCGAAGATGATCTGCGTCAGCACCGGGCGCGTGATATCCTCGCCGGTCTTGGCGTCGTAGACCACGAAGTCGGTCTTTTCCTTCACCATGGTCGACAGGTGATCGAGCGTCACATAGGCGGAGGTCGCGGTGTTGTAGAGCCGCCGGTTCGCATATTTCTTGATGACGACCGGGGCGGGCTTCGGGCCACCCTCGGGTACAGACTGGTCGGCCATTACGCTGCGCTCCCTCTCGCCCCCGCGATACGCTAAACGCCCGTTTACTCTAGCCTCGTGAGATTAGCGCCGATGCCGCAGTGCGACAAGGCAACCTTTGCGCCTGCGAACAGTCGTCCCTGTAATGATGGTCTATAAGTGAGACGGTATGGCCTCTGAAACCGACTTCGACCGGCTGGCTCGGCGCTATCTCGATCTGTGGCAGAGCCAGCTGGCCGGTCTTGCCGCCGACCAGGCGCTGACCGAGCAAGTCGCCCGGCTTTTCGCTGCCGCGAACGCCCAGGTTGCGTCTGCAATACAAGCTGCCCAAGGTGCCGCCCATGCAGCCTCCCACGCAGCCGCCCCAGCGACTGGGTCCGCGTCCGCTGCCGCTCCATCTGGGAACGGCGCTGATGACGTTGGCGAGCTCAGAAAGCGCGTGGCGTCTCTGGAAGCCCGAATCGCAGAGCTCGAGCGAAAGCTCGCCGCTCGCTGAGGTCCTGAAGGACATCTCGGCGGTCGACGGCGAGCGCTTCGCGGCTTCCCTGCAGCGCGAGATCGGCCGCCGGCTCGATCGCCTGGCCCAGGGCGTGCTGGCCTATCGCCAGCATCCGGTGCGGCGCGACCTCGAAGAGCCGCCGGTCGTGTGGAGCGAAGGCGGCACGCGACTGCTCGACTATGGCGCCACGCACCGCGCGGCGCGCGGGCGCAAGGTGCGCGCCGTGCTGGTCGTGCCGTCGCTGATCAACCGCTGGGAGGTGCTCGACCTCACCGCCGAGAAGAGCCTGCTGCGCGCGATGGCAGCCGAGGGGCTGCGGCCCTATCTCGTCGACTGGGGCACGCCCGGCGAGGAAGAGCGCCGCTTCGACAGTACGGCCTATGTCGCGCGGCTCGAACGGGCGCTGGGCGTCGTGGGCAAACGGGCGCGCCGCGCGCCGGCGGTGATGGGCTATTGCATGGGCGGCACCTTGGCCGTGGCGCTCACCGCGCTCCGGCCGCGCCGTGTCGCGGGTCTCGCCCTGCTGGCGGCCCCCTGGGACTTCCATGCCGACAAGACCGGTCACGCCTTCCTGCTGTCGGCGGGACCGATGCTGGCCAAGCTGGCCGACACCGCGGGCGAGCTGCCGGTCGACGTGCTGCAGACGCTGTTCTGGTCGCTCGATCCGTGGCTCGCGGTGAAGAAGTTCGGCCGCTTCCTCGGCATGGACCAGGGCGGCGAGCATGCGCGCGAGTTCGTGCTGCTGGAGGACTGGATCAACGGCGGCGCGCCGCTCGCTGGCCCGGTCGCGCGCGAGTGCCTGGTCGGCTGGTATGGCGGCAACCTGCCGGGCACGAACCGATGGGTCGTCGGCGGCAAAAAGATTGTGCCGTCGAAGATCAAACGCCCGGCGCTGGTCATGATCCCGTCGGGCGATCGCATCGTGCCGCCTCTGTCGGCCGCGGCGCTGGTCGATCCAAAGCGTGGCCTGAAGGATGCGACGCGGCTCGACCTGCCGCTCGGCCATATCGGCATGGTGGTGAGCGGCCGCGCGCGCGAGCTCTGCTGGACGCCGCTGTTCGACTGGCTGAAGGCGCGTTGATGGCGGCGCGGCAACAACGTTGGCGTTGGATCGTACCGGCGGTATGGACGATCATCCTGATCGTCTCGTGCCTCACCCAGGCCTACATCACAGTCGCCGACGATGCGCGGCGCGGCGACATCACCTTGTTCTCGCGTTCCTTCGCCATCCAGGCCACCAGCCATCTGGTGATCGCTGCCCTCATCCCGGCGATCTATTGGATGCAGCGACACTTTCCGCTGACGAATCCGCGCCACTTCGCGGTTCACGCCGTGGCGCTGGTGGCCTTCAGCGTCGCCCACACGCTCGGCATGGGCGCGCTGCGCATGCTCTGGTTCGCGGGCATCCTGGGTGACGCATCGTACCGCTTTCCGATCACCTTCGATCGGCTGGCGTACGAGTTCACCAAGGACATCTTCACCTATTGCGTGATGAACCTCGGCGTCATGGCTTTCCGCTACCTGCGGGAGCGCGAGGCGGCGGCGGCTCCTGCGCCGAAAGCCGAGACGCCGCCCGAGCGCTTCGCCGTGCGCAAGCGCGGCGGCCGCGAGGTGGTGGTCGAGGTAGCCGACATCGACTGGATCGAAGCCTCGGGCAATTACGCCATCCTCCATGTCAGCGGCGAGACCTTCGAGATCCGCTCCTCGCTCGCCAGGCTGGAGGGCGAGCTCGACCCGAAGCGCTTCGTGCGGGTCCACAAATCACACCTTGTGAACATCACCCGCGTGGCCGAGGTGACGCCGTGGGTGAGCGGGGACTGGCGTATCCGGCTCCAGGACGGGGCCGAGGTGAACCTGAGCCGGCGCTATCGCGCGCGGTTCGAGGCGCTGGCGCCGGTTCGGACCTGATCGTCGGGACCTGACCGGACGTCCCGTCTGGGGTGCCGGTCGTCCCACGGACCGTGCCGGTCGTCACAAAACATCCCGCAAACAGTGGGTTGGCGGGTATCGAGGCGGCCGTCACACTCGAGCCACGGGAGCCCGCCATGATCCGCCGCCATCTGCTGAAAGCCGCCGCCTGCCTGCCCCTGTGCGCTGCCTCGGCAGCAGCCCAGACCCCGCCCTTCAAGCGCGTCCGGCCGGGCGAGCCGGGCTGGCCGTCCGAGGCGCGCTGGCAGGAGCTGAGCGCAAAGGTCGGCGGCCAGCTGACGGCCGTGCGCTCGCCACTCGAGGCCTGCAAAGGTGCTGACACGGCGAGCTGCGACGCGATCTTCAAGCAGTTCAAGAATCCGTACTTCATCCGCGACACTGTCGCCCTGACCCAGACCACCGGCTGGGCCGAGGCCTGGGCCTCGACGCCCAGCGCCTATGCGATCGATGCGCGCAACGCAGCCGACGTGGCCGCGGCGGTGAACTTCGCGCGCGAGAACAGGCTGCGCCTCGTGGTGCGCGGTGGCGGCCACAGCTACCAGGGCACGTCGAATGCGCCCGACTCGCTGCTCGTGCGCACGCGGCCGATGGACCAGATCACGATGCACGACGCCTTCGTGGGCCAGGGCTGCAGCGAGGCGCCGCAGCAAGCGGTGTCGCTCGGCGCGGGCAACATCTGGCTAAAAGCCTATGCCGCGGTAACCAAGGCCGGCCGCTACGTGCAGGGTGGCGGGTGCTGCACGGTGAACGTGGCGGGCCTCGTGCAGAGCGGCGGCTTCGGCAGCTTCTCGAAGAATTTCGGCCTCGCTTCCGCCAGCCTGATCGAGGCCGAGGTCGTGACGGCCGACGGGCAGATCCGCATCGCCAATGCCTGCACCAATCCCGATCTCTTCTGGGGTTTGAAAGGCGGCGGCGGCGGCAGCCTCGGCGTCGTCACGCGGCTTACGCTGAAGACGCATGCGCTGCCGAATTTCCTCGGCGGCGCCTTCGGCAACATCAAGGCCAGCTCGCCGGAAGCCTACAAGCGGCTGATCGCCCGTTTCATGGACTTCTATCGCGACAAGCTATTCAATCCGCATTGGGGCGAGTC
>FTCZ01000836.1_pt1 | contig 49516 bp, 53 predicted proteins | sample 1658871 | NCBI WGS metagenome assembly FTCZ01 (sample SAMEA3914864, study PRJEB12502) | metagenome | biome: forest; material: soil | place: USA | collected 2012-03-12 | depth 0.3 m | reverse complement strand
CTTTTCCGTCACCTACTGGGATTATCTCGGCTGGAAGGACCGCTTCGCCACGCCGGCCTTCACGCAGCGCCAGTACGACTACGCCGCCGGCGCGCACCGCCAGGGCGTGCAGACGCCGCAGATGGTGATCAACGGCCGGGGCTTCATCACCGGCACGACCGCGGGCGAGGTCGATACCGCGCTCAAGCACTACGCCCGCACCGCGCCCGAGCCGGATATCGCCGCCACGGCCGCCAAGGTCACGGTCGGCCAGGGCAGCGGGCACGGCACGGTCTGGCTGGTCCGCTACGATCCCGGCGTGCTCGAAGTGCCGATCTCGGCCGGGGAAAACAACGGCCGCACGCTTCCGCACCGCCACATCGTCCGTCAACTGACGCGCCTCGGCGACTGGACGGGCGCCGCGGCGTCGTTCGCCCGCCCCGCCCCCACGCAAGGCCTGGCGGAGGCCATCCTGGTGCAGGACGGCAAGGGCGGCCCCATCGTCGCGGCCAGCGGAATTTAGACGTCGCCGACGCCGCCCCGTGATACGGTTGCGTTTTCGAGGGAGGGGAAAATGAAACTTTTGACGCTTGCCGCCCTGGTGGCTGCCGTGACGCTGACGGGCTGCGACCACGCCAAACCGAAAACGGCGGCGGCGCCCGGGCAATATGCCTTCGACGTCACGGTCAAGCTGTCGCCGAAGGCCGAAGCGGCGATGAAGACCAGCCCGGACGGCTTTGTCGTCGACGCCTGGTACTACGGTCTCGCCAAGCCTCAGTCCCGCGACAAGGCCGATCAGCTCAACCGTATCTTCCTGGGCGACGAAAGCTGGAACTTTTCCGCCAATGCCCGCAAGATGCACCTGCACGGCGAACCGATCGACGCCACCCTGCTGACGCAAACGGTCGACGGGCGGCCATGGGTCAACCTTACCGTTGAATCGGTGGCGGGCGACCCCGCCAATCCACTGAAGTGCAAACCCTTTATCGGGCCGGTCAGCGGCGCGCAGCAGGCGACACCTGTACTGACCTGCGAGTTCGAGACCGAGCCGTATTGGGAAACGGCCGCGACCTCCCCGGCGGGGTAACCCATGCCACCACCGCTTCCTTATTTTCCTTCCGCCGCGCCGCTTTGATCCCTTAGCGGGCAAGGCCTAGCCTGGGCTTCCACTCGCTAAAGGAGGCGAATATGAACAGCAATCGTATCGACGGCACCTGGGAACAGGTGAAGGGCAGCATCCAGAAGACCTGGGGCAAGCTGACGCACGACGACCTCGACGTCATCGAAGGCGACCGCAAGCAGCTGGCCGGCAAGATCCAGGAACGCTACGGCCACGCCCAGGACGAAGTCCAGAAGCAGGTCGACAAGTGGAACAACGAAACCGACGACACCGAAACCGTCGTCGATCCGGCAGAGACCCCGATGGTCCGCTGATCGCACCCCGTCAAGACTTTACAGAACCTCCGCCCACCCCGGCGGAGGTTTTGTTATTTGGCGGCCAGCCGTTCGCACACCACCGCCGTATGGTCGTCCGCCGGAAACGTACAGTCGATTCTCAGTTCGTCGAGCGTGACGCTCAAGGGCGCGGCGAAGGTCGTAATCGTTTCGAAAAAGCTCAGGCGTCCCAGGGAAGTCCTGAAATCGATGGTCAGCACCGCGCTGGCCTCGGGCCCGATCTGCGGACGGCGCCATTCCCGCGGAATGCCGGGGTAGGCCATCAGGTCTTCGAACAGGTGGCGCGCGACCGCATCGCCCGGCGCCGCCGCGATCTCGTCGGTCAGCCGGCGCAGGAACCACGCCGCCACCGCGTCCCAGTTCTCGATGACAGGCCTCAGATCCTCGGGGTCGAAGACCTGGCGCAAGAGATTGCCGTGCTTCGGAGGCTGCCCGCCCGAGATCAGTTCGCCCAGGCGCATGGCGCTGTCGTTCATATCGAGAATGTCGAAATGCCGGTTGAGCACGAAGGCCGGATAGGGGTTCTGATGCTTCAGGATCAGCCCGACGGCGTGGCGCATGCGGTCGAGCGCGGGCGTATCGAGCCCCGCGTCCGGATATTCGGGCGCGAACCCCGCCGCCAGCAACAGGGCGTTGCGTTCCCGCAAGGACAGTCTCAGCGCGTCGGCCAGCTTTCCGATCGCTTCGCGCGACGCGCTGGCGCGGCCGACCTCGATGAAGCCCAGGTGCCGGGCCGACAGTCCGCATTCGAGCGCCAGGTCGAGCTGGCTCATGCGCCGGGCGGCGCGCAAGTCGCGCAGCAGCCGGCCGACCGGCGGATAGGCGGGAGCGTTCATTCTGACGACCTTCGAGGTAGTTGCGGCTGTCCGCGCAGAATGGGAGCAAAGGCGGGATGTGCAAGGAGAATTTCGCATGATTGCAGCTGTCATGCTGGCCGCCGGCCTGGCCGCAACCCCCGCCCCTGACGCCCAGCACCAGATGCTGGCCGGCCTGTCCGGGACCTGGTCGGTAAAACAGTCGCTGTGGCTGGACGCGTCAGGCAAGGCCAAGGTCGACAGCGGCACGGCCGACTTCGCCATGGTGCTGAAGGGGCGGCATCTGAAACAGACCCTGCATATCGCCGACGGCACCGGCTTCGAGGGCCTGGGCTATATCGGTTACGACACCGCCTCGGGCCAGTTCTTCAGCACCTGGATGGACGTGAACTTTCCCGGGATCGTCGTGGCCTGGGGCGGCAAGGACGGGGACGCCTATGTGCTCAAAGGCAATATGGGCGCCGTGCCGGTGCGCGAGGTGCTGACGATCGTCGACAATCGCCACGTCGACTACCGGTTCTATGAGACGCACGACGGCAAGGAAGCGCTGGTCGTCGAGCTGGAATATTCGCGGTAACGCCAAACCCCGACCCTCCCCCGATTCCAAGGGAGGGTCTGCTTTATTTGGGCTTTCTGCCATTCACATCCGGCAGCCAGGCCGCCAGAAGGCCGATCGCCGGCAGGACGCTGCACAGATTGAAGACCGCCTCGATCCCCCAGGCGTCGGCCATCCGCCCCAGCACCGCCGCCCCGATGCCGCCGACACCGAAGGCAAAGCCGAAGAACAGTCCCGAAATCATGCCGACCTTGCCGGGCATCAGCTCCTGGGCCAGCACGACGATCGCCGGGAAGGCCGAGGCCAGGAGGGCGCCGATGACAAGGCTCAGCCCCCCGACCCAGACCAGCGGCACGTGCGGCAGCAACAGCGTGAACGGCAGGATACCCAGGATCGACGCCCAGATGACGTATTTGCGTCCGATGCGGTCGCCGATCGGCCCGCCGACGAAGGTCCCGACCGCCACCGCCGCCAGAAAGGCGAACAGATAGAGCTGCGCCGTGCCGACGTCGGCCTTGAAATGGTGGATCAGGTAGAAGGTCAGGTAGCTGGTGATGCTGGCCAGGTAGACGTATTTCGAAAAGACCAGGGCCAGCAGGACGAAGATGCCGCGGCGCGCCTCGCCCTGCGGCAGGGCGGCTTCGAGATGCGCCTTGCGCGCCGTGTTCAGCCGCGCCAGCCCGTGCTGGCGGTACCATTGCCCGACCTGCCACAGGATGGCGCACGACAGCAGCGCCAGCAGGCCGACCGTCGCCAGAATCCCCTGTCCCCAGCGCACGACGACGACGGCCGCCAGCAGCGGCCCGAGCGCCGAGCCTATATTGCCGCCGACCTGGAACAGGGATTGCCCGAGACCCGCGCGCCCCCCCGCCGCCATGCGCACGACGCGTGACGATTCCGGATGGAAGACCGACGACCCCATGCCGAGCAGCATCGCGCCGATCAGCAGGACGGGAAAGCTGTGCGCCATCGACAGCACCGTCAGCCCGGCCAGGGTGAACAGCGTGCCGCCCGGCAAGGCCAGCGGCGTCGGGCGCTTGTCGGCATAGAGCCCCACGAGCGGCTGCAGGATCGAACCCGTCATCTGATAGGCGAAGGTAATGATGCCGATCTGGGTGAAACTCAGCCCCAGCTGGACCTTGAGATTGGGATAGATGGCGGGAAGAAGCGACTGCATCATGTCGTTGAGCAGGTGGCAGAAGGCCACGGCCAGGATGACCGGCAGGACGGTGTTCGTCGTGGCGGAGGGCTTTTGCGAAACGGTGGCCTGGCTGTCCATGAGAATGCCTTTCTTCGGGAACGGCGCCGTGATAGGACAAAGCAGACTGTCCCGCATTCCATGGCGGGACGATATGCTTCGAGATTGGGACACGGCCGAACGGTGATGGCAGAACATTGGCGCGACCCTCACCAATTCGACGACGCGCCGCGTCCCGTCGTCGGCAACGCCCACACCTATCCGCCTTCGTTCGAGATCGACTGGCACACCCACGGCCGCGGTCAGCTGGTCTATGCCGAAACCGGCGTCGTCGTGCTGATGAACACCGACGGGACCTGGGTGGCGCCGCCGGAGCGCGCCGTCTGGACGCCCGCCAACACCCTGCATTCCCTGCGCACGGTCGGTCCGGTGACGACGCGTTCGGCGCTGCTCGACGCCGAAGCCGCCCGGGTCATGGGGAACAAGTCGACCGTCATCTCGGTCTCGCCGCTTTTGCGGCAGCTGCTGATCGCCGCTTCAAGCGTGCCCTTGGATTACGACGTGAACGGCCGCGACGGCCTGGTCATGGCGCTTTTGGTGGCGGAGCTCGGGCGGGCGCCGCGCGTGGCCTTGTCTGTGCCCTTTCCCAGCTCGGAAAAGCTGGCCAAGCGGTGCCAGGCGTTTTTGGCCGCGCCCGATATCCACGATTCGATCGACTCTTGGAGCGAGGCCATGGGCATGGACAGGCGCGCCTTTACGCGTGCCTTCCGCAAGCAGACCGGATTGAGCTTTGGGACGTGGCGGCAGCAGGCGTGCATCGTCGTCGCCCTGCCCCGCCTGGCGGACGGCGAAAGCGTGACGACGGTCGCACTGGATATGGGCTATGACAGCCCGGCGGCCTTTTCGACCATGTTCCGGCGGCTATTGGGCGTGCCGCCCAGCCGGTATGCGGAGCAGCCTGCATAATTATCCCGCCCGTTCGGAACGAATGGGGAGGTGCAAGAACGCGGGAGATCTGTTCTTACGCCATAACCCCATCAGCCTGCAGGGCCGCCAGCGCCTCGGCGTAGGCCCAGTCGAGCCAGCCGGTCAGCGCCGCCACGTCGTCGGCCTCGACGGTGCATCCGCACCAGACGCGCAGGCCCGGAGGCGCGTTGCGATAGCCGACGACGTCGTAGGCGACGCCTTCGGCTTCCAGCACGGCACCGACCTTCGACGCCAGCTTCGCCTGGACGTCGGCCGGCAAGGCGGTGACGGCCGGATCGACGAACTTCAGGCACACCGACGTGTTCGAACGCCATTGCGGGCGTTCGGCGACAAAATCGACCCAGGCCGTGCGTTCCACCCATTCCTCGATCTCGGCAAAGGCGCGGTCGCAGCGCGCCATCAGGCCTTCCAGCCCGCCCTCGCGGATCGCCCAGCGCAGGGCGTCGAGATAGTCCTCGATGACCAGGAAGGAGAAGGTGTTGATGGCGTCGCCGCCGAGGATCTTCTCGTCGGCCTTGCCCTTCGCTTTCAGGCGCAGCACCTTCGGCATGGGGCGGCCCGAATCGAAGGTGTCGAGGCGCTCAACGGCGCGCGGCGACAGGACCAGCACGCCGATCCCGGCTTCGCCGCCCAGCGCCTTCTGGAACGAGAAGGTCGCGACGTCGAGCAAGGTCCACGGCAGTTCCATGCAGAAGGCCGCCGAGGTGGCGTCGCACAGCACCAGGCCTTCGTGGCCCTTGAGGAAGCCGGCATCGGGCACGCGTACGCCCGACGTCGTGCCGTTCCACGGAAAGACAAGGTCGGCCTTCGGATCGATGCGGCCAAGGTCCGGCAGCTGGCCGTAGGGCGCGTCGAGCACTTCCGCGTCCAATTTGAGGTGCTTGACCGCGTCGTCGGCCCACAACTGACCGAAGCTTTCGAAGGCCAGGAGCTGGACCTTCCGCGGTCCCAGAAGGTTCCACATGGCGGCTTCGAAGGCGCCGGTGTCCGAGCCCGGCATCATCAGCACGCGGTAGTCTTCCGGGATGCCGAGAATGGACCGTGTCAGGTCCAGCGCCTGGTTGAGGCGGCCGACCGTCGCCTTGGAGCGGTTCGAGCGCCCGACCGGCGCACCCGCCAGGGCTTCGACATTCCAGCCCGGGCGCTTCGAGGTCGGTCCGGACGAGAACCACGGGCGCTCGGGCGCGCGGGGCGGTTTCTGCGGCGCATTGGCGGGTAAGGGCATCGGAACCTCCTCAAAAACTCGGGGTTCTAATGCGTCACGGTAGCCCGCGCGGCAAGGGCTTTTTTCCTGAACCGAAGATGAACCGCGCCGTTCAGGTTCGGCTCAGGCGCCGCATGGTTAAGTGAGCTCAACGCTGAAACACAGCGCAAAACCATCCCCTCCCGATCGGGAGGACAAGCCGAGGAGACACGAAGATGACCATCAAGACCACGCTGATCGCCCTGACCGCCCTGGCCTCCGTCGCCGGCGGCCTGACCCTGCCGGCCATGGCCAACGCCCAATCCGCCTACGTCCGTGCCGACGTCAACAGCGGCTGGGATCACCGCGATGGCGGCTGGGACCGCCGCGGCGGTTCCGATCGTTTCGACGACCGCGCGTCGGCCCGTCTCGACGATCGTATCGACAGCTTGCGTGACCGGATCGACCGCAGCCGGGACCGCGGCATGCTCAGCCGCCGCGAAGCCGACCGTCTCAACTGGCGCCTGCGCGGCATCGCCAACGACAAGCGCCAGTTCGAGCGCTCGGGTCGTGGCCTCGACGGCCGCGAAGTGGCGACGCTCAACGATCGTCTCGACAATCTTTCGGGCGACATCCGCGGCGAAGGCCGTGACGGAAATCGCTGGTAATTGCCCCCAGTACCAGTGAGCCTAGCGGTGTGCGGAAAGGCGGCAACGTCTTTCTGCACACCGCGATAAGCAAAGAATTACAGAACGCGGCGCCGGCCCTGGCGTCGCGTTCTTTTTTGAGCCTGCATTTAAGTGAGATTGTGGAGGCATCTTCCTCCCAGTCTTACATATGGCGCACAACCCTCTTGCCGCAAGACCCTCCGCATGGCGTAAAAAGCCTGTCCGAACCACGCAGGGAGGACAGCAATGCGGATTGCGGACGAATATGAGGTTGTGATCGCCGGAGGCGGGCCCACGGGGTTGATGCTGGCGGGCGAACTGGCGTTGCAAGGGATAGCTGCCGTCGTCATCGAGCGCCGCGACGATCAGGGCGTCCAGGCCGCCCGCGCCGGCGGGCTGCACGCGCGAACGATCGAGATCTTCGACCAGCGCGGCATTGCGGGCCGTTTCCTGGCTGAAGGCAAGACCGCCCCGGTCGCGGGCTTTGCCGGCGTGTCGCTCGATATCAGCGACTTTCCCACGCGGCACCCCTATGGGCTGGCCCTGTGGCAAAGGCATATCGAACGCATCCTGGCGGAATGGGTGGCCGAATTGGGCGTGCCCATCCGGCGCGGACTTGAGGTCACCGGATTTACGCAAGGCGCGGACGGCGTGGATGTCGCCTTGTCGGATGGCCAGTCTTTAGGTGCACAGTATCTCGTCGGCTGCGACGGCGGGCGCAGCCTGGTGCGCAAGGCGGCCGGCATCGCCTTTACCGGCTCCGACCCGACGGTCAGCAACCTGATTGCCGAAGCCAGTCTTGCCGAAGAACCTCCACAGTGGGGCATCCGCCGCGATGCGCTGGGCATCCACGCCCTCAGCCGCGAGGACGACGGCACGGCGCGCGTCCTGGTGACGGAAAAAGAGATCGGCGCGGGCGAGCCGACGCTCGACGAACTGAAGACCGCCATGACCGAAGTCTACGGCAGCGATTTCGGCGTGCACGCCGTCACCTGGCTGTCGCGCTTTTCCGACGCCACGCGCCAGGCGGAAACCTACCGCCTGGCGCGGGTCCTGTTGGCGGGAGACGCGGCTCATACGCATCCGCCCGATGGCGGGCAGGGCCTGCAACTGGGCGTGCAGGACGCGGTGAACCTCGGATGGAAGCTGGCCCAGGTGATACGGGGCGTATCGGCCGACGGCGTGCTCGACACCTACCACGCCGAACGCCATCCGGTGGCTGCGCGCGCCTTGCGGACAGCAATGGCGTCGGTGGCGCTTCGGCCGCAGGACGACCGCACCAAAGCCGTTCGCGACACTTTGGCGTGGCTGATCGGCATGGACGAACCGCGCAAACAATTCGCCGGCCTGCTGTCGGGGCTCGGCCTGCGCTACGATGCCGGCGAAGGCCATCCACTGATTGGGCGCCGCAGGCCTGACCTCGACCTGAGTGTCGGCGGCCGAACCGTCCGCGTCTACGACCTGATGCACGACGCGCCGTGGCTGTTGATCGATTTCGGGATCGGGATTTCCATCCCCGACGGCGTCCGGCGGATAGAGGCGACGTACGTCGGCCCCTGGGACTTGCCGGTGATCGGTGACGTTGCGGCACCGGGTGCCGTTCTGGTCCGGCCCGACGGCTATGTCGCCTGGGCAGGGGATACCGGTGGTCCAGGCCTGGCCGATGCCCTGGGCTTATGGTTCGCAAAGTCCTAATGCATTGAAACTTTATGCATTTCACGTTTGAAATAACGCGCCACAAAAGCGCCCTGACCCTGACTGCCATATGAACCGCAGCCTCAGACTTGGCTCAGCCGGGATGTGTTTAACTGTCATCATCGCTGAACAGCAGCGAGACATGAACAACGGAGAGACCATCATGAAAACGACCACCATCTTCAAGGCCCTGATCGCCGCCGCCGCCTTGACGGGCACCGTTTCGGCCGTCGCCGCCGATGCCCAGCCGCGCCCCGTCGTCCGCGAAATGCGCGACGACCGCATCGAAAACCGCATCGACAATCTGCGTTCGCGCATCGACGAAGGCCGCCGCGTCCATGCCCTGAGCGGCCGTGAAGCTTCGCGCCTCAGCGCCCGTCTCAACGGCATCCGCTCGCTCGAGCGCCAGTTCGAACGCAGCCGCGGCCTCGACGCCCGCGAAACGGCGACGCTGAACATGAAGCTCGACCAGCTTTCGTCGGATATCCGCTACCAGGGCCACGACGGCAACCGCCGCTAAGCCTTGAGTTCGCAGGTACAAGAAAAGGCGCGTGCTTCCCGGCCCGCGCCTTTTTCTTTGTTGAGAGTGGCAACTACAACAGTAAGGTAGTGGAGAATTTTCGGCCCTCCCCGTTTACGGGGAGGGCCAAAGTTAACCAAACCACTCTACTGTTTTAGCGTCACAACAACCAGTTATGCCGGAGCGGCCCGTGCCCCTGGCCCAGTTGCGGCGCCATCAGGATCGCGCCGTAAAGATAGTCGCGCGCCATCTCGACCGTTTCCTGCAGCGTCCGGCCCGCCTGGTTGAGCGTGGCGCAGGCGCTGGCGAGCGTACAGCCCGTACCGTGGGTATGCGCGGTTTCGACCCGCTTCGATTCGAACCGGTGCTCGCCGTCCGGCGTGAACAGGATGTCGACGACCTCGGGGCCGCGAATATGCCCGCCCTTCAGCAGCACGGCCTTGGCCCCCATGCGCAGCATCAGCTGGCCGGCGCGACGCATCTCGTCTTCATTGGTCACCTCGACGCCGGTCAGGGCGGCGGCTTCGGGCGCATTGGGGGTCAGAAGGTCGGCGTGCGGCAGCATCAGGGCCTTCAGCGCATCGATCGATCCTTCGCGCATCAGGGCATGGCCACCCTTGGCCACCATGACGGGATCGACGACCTTGAAGGCGGTAGTCGACAGCAGGACCTCGGCGACGGCCTCCATGGTGGCGATATCGGCCAGCATGCCCGTCTTTATGGCGTCGGCGCCGATATCGTCGAGGCAGGCGCGCGCCTGGGCGATGATGAAGCCGGCCGGCACGCCCATCACGTCGCTGACCCCCAGCGTATTCTGCACGGTCAGGGCCGTGATCGCCGTCATGGCGTAGCCGCCGAGGCAGGTCACGGTCTTGGTATCGGCCTGGATACCGGCGCCGCCGCCGGAATCGGAGCCGGCGATAATCAGAACTCTGTGCATGATGAGACCTTCAGGGAATTGTGTTCAGTCGGCAAATCGGCGCATAATACAGCCACGCACCTTTCCCCTGTCGCCGATGTAGGAGGCCGACATGCCGCTGGCAACTGCATTTTACAAAAGCGATATCGAACGCGGCGTCTATAAACACTACAAGGGCAAGCATTACCGCGTGCTGGGCACGGCCAGGCATTCCGAGACCGAAGAGGTCCTGGTCGTCTACGCGCCGCTGGGCCAGGAGGCCGGCCAGGCGCAGATCTGGGTCCGGCCGCTCGGCATGTTCGTCGAATCGGTCGAGGTCGACGGCGAAAGCGTGCCGCGCTTCGCCATCGTGCGCGACGTACTGGAAGGCGTGTCGTGACGAAAAAAAGCGACCCGCACAGCCGCTGGAACGAACTCGTCCCCGAAGCCTTCGCCGACCGCGACCATCCGATCCTGAAAGCCATGCGCGGGACGCTGATCCTGGTGCGGCTGAACCAGATCGGCGCCGACGACGAGCTGTTGTCGTTCGAGATCCTGGCGGGCCGGCTGATCCGCGCCAACCGCTCCGAAGGCTTCGTCCTGTCGCTGGTCGGCAAGAAGTCGGGCGAAGAGCTTTTCCTGCCCCTGGTGCCGGGGGCGTTCAACATGCTGGACCGCGGCCGCTACGGCTTGAGCTGCGGCACGATCGTGCACAATCCGCAATTCCTGGGCGCGTTTGATATTTATCGCCCCTTGAACTAAGGTTAACGCTCTGGGCACGGGGGCGTTAATGGGACCGTTCGAAGACCTTTTCGGCAAGAAGAAAAAGTTTGTGGCGCGGTGGAAGAGCGCCGCGGCGGACTTTCATGATGACGCGCCGGGCCATTCCGACATCGGCGCCAAGTCCCCGCCGCCGGGTCTGGTCGCCGGCAACCTGCTCACGGTTTTCAAACAGGCCTATTCCCTTCGCCTGCAGGACGGCCGCCAGGCGATCCACGTCGAAACCCTGCTGAGCTCGCTCGGCGCCATGGCCGGATTCGGCTGCCAGATCGCCGTGCGCGAAGGCCTGGTCAAGACCGGCGTGGTGCCGCTGGAACGCGCCTTCGTCGTCGTCCGGACGACGCACGGCAGCAAGTATTTCATGGGCGACCTGCTGAACCAGCCCCTGCTGGAAGCGCCGGTGTCGGTATGGGCCTTCATCGCCGGCGCGCTCAAACAGGTGGGCGCGCCCGAACCCGACCTGAAGGAGATCGTCCGTCACGTCATGTCGACACTGGGCGGGCCGAACTTCGGGCGCCTGAGCGTGGCCCGGGAACACCAGCCGCACGAACAACCGTTGCAGAGCCTGACCAAACAGTGGGCGGCGGCCTATAAGCTGGTGCAGGCGCAACTCGGCAATCCGCTGTTTACCGGCTGGTACTTCGCCCACGCCGCGCAGATGCTGATCATCGAGGCGAAAGACGTCATCGATCCGACGCTGGCTGCGCGGATCGTCATGGAATCGGCGATCGCCATGGCGAAGGTCGATCCCCAGTCGATCGGCGTGGAAGTCTGACGCCCCGCCCATCCCCGTCATATCCGCGGCAGGTTCGGTTTATTTGCTGCTTTCGGATGAACTCGACGCCGAGGCGCTCGACGATGTCCCCGACTGAACCTGCGGCAGTTCCTTGGCCTGGCGGGCGCGTTTGGCCAGCGTATTGGTCGAGATCGGGCCGTCCGAATTTTCCGGCGCCTTGTCGGCCGTCAGCTTGGGCTTGGGCAGTTCGTCGTAATTGTGCGGCCCGCCGGAATTGAGCGCGGCGGCGATGGCCTTGGCTTCATCGTCGGTGGCCATTTCGGCGAACAGGTTGGGATGGCCCGACAGGCGCACGGCGGCGTGTTCGCATTCGCCCGGCAGCTGCCACGTGTCGTAGGCGTAGGCGGCCTGTTTCATCTCGGCCTTGCGGACCTCGGCCCAGCCGTCATAGCCCGCCTGGCGCGCCTTTTCCGCCTGGGTGTGGCCGTCCTCGGTCTCGCCCTTGCCCGACAAGGTCAGCGCGGCCTCGTAGGCGCGCAGATACGAGCGGCCGATGGCCTGGATGCTGTCGTCGACCGGCTCAAGCGGCGCGATCTGTTCGGCCAGCTCCATATCGCCGGTCAATGCGCCGTGGCACCAGGCGACACGCTGATAGTCGTCGGGCGGGGCGTCGTGGATCGTCGGAATGTGCAGGCCGGTCTCTTCGTCGACGATGGCCGGTGCCGCGGGCGCCGTCGCCGCCGGCTTGGCCTTCGCCTTGTGATGACGGGGCGTCCTGGCGTCGCCGGAGGCAGCGAAGGTCATGGCCGCCACGCAGGCGCCTAAAGCTAGGACGGTCGGGGTCGAAAGACGCAAAGAGAGGCTCCGCAAAAAGGTTTCCGGACTATAGGTTGCGATCCTGTCCCAAGGCAAGGTCGCGCATGGATCAGGATAAGACAAGCAAATCCGGCTTTTTTATATCTCCGCACGATCCGTGCCGTTTTTGCCGCTCACCCGGCGCCAGGCGCATCGGCCCGATCGGCCCGCGCGGCTGCTGTCACAACCCGGAAATCAGGATGCTAAGGATATACTTGCGACAAACTGTCTCGCTCCCGGGTTACCAAAACTTAAGCCCACAGAGCGACACAATTGCTGTATAAGCCTTTACAGGCTTCGGAGGTGCGAGTGTCTTTCTGGAAAAACCTGGCGCGTATGGCGGTCCGTCAGTTCGACGCCGCCGAGTGCATGGAGTGCCCCAAGGGGCCGCCGGGTGCCGATCCCGCCTTCGCCACCGCGGTGACGGCGCTGGGCGCCAAGCTGGCCATGGCCGACGGTTTCGCCCACGACGTCGAACAGCGCGCCTTCCTTCACGTTTTCATGCCCGAGGACGCGGCACGCCGCGACGTACTGCGTCTCTACGATCTGGCGCGTCAAACCTCGCTCGGCTTCGAATCCTACGCCAAGCGCCTGGCCAGGCGCTACAGTTCATGCCCCCAGATCCTCGAGGACGTGCTGGAGGGCCTGTTCCATATCGCCGTGGCGGACGGCTATCTCAGCCACGAGGAAGAAACCTATCTCGAAACCGTGTCGCGCCTGTTCGGCCTGACCTCGCTGACCTATCGCCGCATCCGCGCCGGCTATGTCGCCCCGCACGAGGACGATCCCTACGAGATCCTGGGCCTAGCTCCCGACGTCTCGGACGAAGAGGTGCGCCGCGCCCGCCGCGCCGCCCTGTCGGAGGTCCACCCCGACCGGATCCGCGCCCGCGGCCTGCCGGCTGAGTTCGAAGCCGTCTATACGGCCAAGACCGCGCGCATCAACCACGCCTTCGACCAGGTCATGCGCGAGCGTGCCAAGGATCGTCCGGAGGTCGAGCACACGGCAATGTGATGATTTGCGTGGCGTATTTGCAAGGCCTGCTAAAAAACGAGCGGGTATGATTTAAAAAAAATTAAAATTTGGCCCGTTTCCTGATGAGGCAGTTGACGAATTCAGGGTTCGTGCCAATCTGATGCACAAGGGACCGAGTATTGGTCCTCCCGTTCAAGGTTCAAGAGTATGACAAACAAGCCGTCGTTCGCGTCGTTCAAGTTGAGCTACCGCCCGTGGGGCCAGGTGCGCCGTCGTAATCTGACGTCGCGCATCCTCTACGTCGCGTCGATGTCGGTTCTGGGTCTCGGCATCCTCGCCGGACTGGCGCTGTTGTTTGTCTTCGCCGCGTCGGTGGCCGTGGTCGGCGTCGTCGCCGGCGGTCTGCTGGCCCTGGCCGCCTTCCTCGTCCGGACGCCCGCCCGCATCTTCGTCCGCGCGCAGCGTGACAACGGTAAAGGTCTCTACGAAGCGCGCAAGCGTGGTTCGAGCTGGCGGGTTTACTAACCGGATCGGGCTAGGCTAAACCGGGCTTATGAGCCTTATCGAACTGCCGTCTCCCAATTTCAACGAACGCAAGGCGCCTCCCGACATGGTGGTGCTGCACTATACCGGCATGCGCACGGGCAAGGCCGCGCTGGAACGCATGTGCGACCCGGCGGCCGAGGTGTCGGCGCATTACTGCGTCGACGAGGACGGCAGCGTCTATCGCCTGGTGCCGGAAGAGCGCCGCGCCTGGCACGCCGGCCTGTCGTTCTGGAAGGGCGAAACCGGGCTAAACGACGGCTCGATCGGCATCGAGATCGTCAATCCCGGCCACGAATTCGGCTATCGCGACTTTCCCGCGCCGCAGATCGACGCGGTAATCGGGCTGCTCGACGCCATACGCGGCCGTTGGGACATTCCCGACCACCGCATCCTCGGCCATTCCGACATCGCACCCGAGCGCAAGGAAGATCCGGGCGAGCGTTTTCCGTGGAAGACCCTGGCCGACCACGGCCACGGCCTGTGGGTCGAGCCCGACATGCCGCCCGAGGGCACGATGGGGCCGCCGCTCGGTCCCGACGACACGGGCCTCGGCGTCTTTTCGCTGCAGGCGGCGTTGGGCAAGCTCGGCTACAATATCCTGGCGGGCGGTCCGTATGATGCCGAGACCGCGACCATCGTCACCGCCTTCCAGCGCCATTGGCTGCCCGACCAGATCGGGACCGCGCTCCAGGGCCTTGCCGATGCGCGCCTGCGCGTGACCCTGATGGCGCTGCTGCGCCATATTTCCCTTCTGGAGGCGTAAAGATGGCCGATATCAAAGCAAAAGAAAGCCGCCTGACCTTCGCGCTCGCCGGCGCGTGGGGATTGTGGGGCGTGATCCTGCTGGCCATGGGCGGCCATCCGCCGGAAAACGGCATCGCTTCCACCGGCGGGCAGTTCCTGCTGTTCCACGCCCCGGCCGTCATGGCCGTGGCGCTGCAGACGCGGTTTTCCGGTATCTACAAGCGTGCCGCCCTGGCCCTGCTGCTGGCCGGCAGCGGCGCCTTTGCCGCCGAAATCACCCTCCACGTCGCCTACGGCAAGGCGGTTGCCGGGCCGCTGGCGCCGATCGGCGGCGGCATGGCCATGCTCGGCTGGCTGTGCGTCATCATCGGCTCGATTCGCGGCGGCGATCGCGAAGCGTCTTGATTTTCTTGCATCCCCGTCGCGAAGCGATGGGGAGATGTAAGCGGTCCATGTACCTCGACCCTTGATCTTTCCCACCAAACCGCGCACATGTGCCGGCAGGACCAGACGGCCGGGCGATCGCGGGAGAAGCTTGCTTCCTCGAGGAAAGTCCGGGCTCCACGGCAATATGGCGGCGGGTAACGCCCGCCGGGGGTGACCCCAGGGATAGCGCCACAGAAAGCAAACCGCCCTGCGTGCAGGGTAAGGGTGAAAGGGTGCGGTAAGAGCGCACCGCGCTTGCGGCAACGTAAGCGGCACGGCAAGCCCCGCCAGGAGCAAGACCAAATAGGAACGGCGCGCCGTCTTCGGACGGCAGGGCATTGCCGCCCGGGACCGTTCGGGTAGGTTGCGCGAGCCGTCCGGCAACGGGCGGCCAAGAGGAATGATCGCCACGGCCTTCGGGCCGGACAGAACCCGGCTTACAGGCCGTCTGGTCCTTTTTGAGCGTTATGATTTTAAATTGAAGCATCACAGTATGTGGTGCCCACGCGATGCCCCTTCCGTCATCTGCGGCCGCAAGCGGCCTTGATGCCACCTTCCCCGCTGCGCAGGGAAGGAAGGGAGCCATGCTCGTTTAATTCCTTCCCCGTTCACGGGGAAGGTGGCTGCGAAGCGCAGCGAAGCAGACGGAAGGGGGAGCCGTAGCAGCAACAAGCACCCATGCGTCCGTTAATCCCTCTAGCTCAAGTGCTGCCGCGCGGGCGGCCCCGATGGCTCGCCGCATTGGTGGCGACGGTCAAAGACCGAGGAGTGGCGCTCTTGCCGATAGCAATCGCCCTTGGAATGTCGTCGATGATCGCCTTTCCTTACCGTCCGTTAAACGGAAGCGTTTCCGTTTACTTTTCATTCAGCATGATTTGTTGAAATAACGTCGTAACGGCGGTGAAGTTGTTCTGTGTATGTTCTGTGTATATGTTTCCTTTTCCGGGTATAGCTCCGAAGAATCCCGGTTCAGTGTCATCCAGAGTCATTGCATCCCATTTAATCCCATGTTAACCCTAAAGACAGACGCGCCAGGGACGATCCGAAGGACCCGACCGGCGCTGAAGTATCGGCAGGGAGCGGGTCAGTATGACCCGAGGTCGGGGTGTTTCTCTCAACCCACGAGAAACAGCTGGATTCCAAACGGCGGCTTCTGGTCCCGCAGGATTTTCGTGCCTGCGCCCTTGAGCCGCATCCTGGCGTCGACCCTTTCGAAGGCCTCTATTGTTTTGCCGCTATCAACGCATCGTGTCTCGAATGCGGGGGGGCGGCGTTTTTTGCCATGTATCGCGACGTGATCAATCAACACCCGCCCCTGTCAGCAACCCGAAAGGCTTTGGAGCACCGCTTTTACGCGTCGATGCACCGGCTTGGCTTCGACACGGCCGGGCGGATCACGCTGCCGGAAGCCCTGTGCACGCGTTTCGGCCTGACGGGCGAGGTCCTGCTGACCGGGCTCGGCACGTCTTTCCAGATCTGGGAGCCGCGTGTCTACGCGGCCTATGCCGACGAGCAGGCGCGCCTGGTCGATGACGCCATGGCGAACGGGGGGCTGCAGTGATCGCTCCGGAATCGTCGAATGCGTCGCCGCACATTTCGGTCCTGTTGCCCGAGGTCCTTTCGGTCCTGGGCGACCTGACCGACCGGCTGGTGGTCGACGGCACCTTCGGCGCCGGCGGCTATTCCCGCGCCTTCCTCGAAAACGGCGCCCGCGTCGTGGCTTTCGATCGCGACATCCGCGTCAAGCCCTACGTCGAGGCGCTGAAGTCCGAATTCCCCGACCGCTTCCAATGGGTCAACCGCTGCTTCTCCGAGATGCGCGAAGGCCTTGAGGAGTTGGGTCACGAGGTTTGCGACGCCATCGTACTCGATATCGGCGTGTCGTCGATGCAGCTCGACGAGGCCGACCGCGGCTTTTCCTTCATGCGCGACGGGCCGCTCGACATGCGCATGAGCGCGGACGGCCGCAGCGCCGCCGACATCGTCAACGAGGACGACCGCGATGACATTGCCCACGTCCTGTGGCTGTACGGCGAGGAACACAAGTCGCGCGCCATCGCCTCGGCCATCGTCCGCCGCCGCGAGGAACGTCCGTTCGAACGCACGCTTGACCTGGCCGAGGTCGTGGAAAAAGCCCTGGGCGGCCGCCGCGGCGCGCCGGTCCATCCGGCGACGCGCAACTTCCAGGGCCTGCGTATCGCGGTCAATGACGAGCTGGGCGAGCTCGAACGCGCGCTCGACGTGGCGGAAAGCCTGCTCAAGCCCGACAGCGTCCTGGCGGTCGTGACCTTCCATTCGCTGGAAGACCGTATCGTCAAGACGTTCTTCAACGAACGGGCTGGCAAGGTGCCGGGCGGCTCGCGCCACGCCCCACAGGCCGCGAAGACGGCCACGCCGGTCTATAGCCTGATTACCCCGAAGGCTATCGCGCCGTCGGAAACCGAACTTAACGCCAATCCCCGCGCGCGCTCGGCAAAACTGCGCGCCGTGCGCCGCACGGATGCGACCTCTGTTCCCTTAGTAAAGCGTACCTCCCGGTCCAGGAGTTTTTCATGAGAGCCATCACCTCCCTGTTCGAACAGCGCGTCAGGGGTGTCCGCCTGATCGACCTCATCGGTCTGGGGCTGGCTCTGGCCATGATCTTCTGGGTGTGCCTGTCGAAGGCGCGCGAGGGTGAGGACATCAAGCGCATGAATACGCTAGACCAGCAGATCGTCGAGGAAACGACCGCCGTCGACGCGCTCAAGATTCGCGTCGCCCAGCTGGAACGCCCGTCGCGCCTCGAGGCCCTGGCCAAGTCCTATCTCAACATGAAGCCGGTCGAGGCCGCCCACGAGGCGCAGATCGATTCCTTGAGCGAAATCTCCCACACCACGTCGCGCCCCGTCGCCGTGGCCGCGCCCGCCGTGGCCACCGCCCCGGCCGACCCGCTGATCTCGGCCGGCGTCAATAAGCCCGCGCCGGTCGCACCCGCGGTCACCGCCGCGCCGCTCAAGCCGGGAGCGGTGCGATGAAGGTCGGATCCTCGTTCTTCGGCTCGACCTCGTCCGGATTCCAGTGGGTCGCCGATCGCGTCTGGAAGGTCGAGCACGCCTTCGAACGCGCCAACGCCACGGGCGTAAAGGCCAAGAGCGCGCGCACGCGCATCTTTGCCATCCTGCTCGGCATGTCGGCGGCCTATGCCGGCCTGATGATCTTCGCCGGCAAGGCGTCCCTGTTCAACTCGCCCAGCCAGATCGCCGCCATGACCGGCCAGGCCGGAGCGCGCGCCCAGATCGTCGACCGTAACGGCGAACTGCTGGCGACCGACGTCAACGATTACGACCTCTTCGTCGATCCGACCGACATGACCGCGGTCGACCGCGACTTCGTCAGGGGCGCGCTGCAGCAGATCTTTCCGCAACTCCCGGCCGAGACGCTCGACAAGGCCTTCAAGTTCCGCGGCCGCACCCTGCTGGTCAACATGATGGCCGCGGGCGACCGCGACCGCATTCTCGGCTACGGCCTGCCGGGCGTCACCTTCGAGGCGCAGCGCGTGCGCGCCTATCCGCTGGGCACCACCGGCGCCTTCTATATCGGCATGACCAAGAAGGCGGGCGAAGGCATGTCCGGCGCTGAAAAGGCGTTCCAGACCGATATCGTGGGCGGCGTGGCCACCAACCAGCCGGTCCAGGTCGCCATGGACCTGCGGGTTCAGGGCGCGCTTGAAAACGAGCTGCGCGCCATGGCGGTCGACACCCAGTCTGCCGGCGCCACGGGTATCATCACCAATGTCCGCACGGGTGAAGTCCTGGCCATGGCCAGCTGGCCCGAGTTCGACCTGAACAGGCCCGGCAACTACGCCGAAACCTTCAAGCGCAACCACGCCGCCGTCGACCGCTACGAGGTCGGCTCGATCTTCAAGGTGGTGTCGCTGGCCATCGGTCTCGACACCGGCACGGCGTCGCTGAACTCGACCTACGACGTCAGCCAGCCGCTCGTCATCGGCACGCGCAAGATCCACGACATGCATTCCAAGGCACCGCTCTACAGCCTTGAGGACGTCTTCATCCAGTCGTCGAACATCGGGACCTCGCGCGTCGCGCTCAATGCCGGCCTCGAAGCCGTGACGCGGTACTACGGTGCGCTGGGGCTTTTCCACGCCGCCGATATCGAGCTTTCGGAACCCGCCGGACCCATCGTCTATCCGCGCGACCCCAAGGCATGGTCGCAGCTGACCCTGGCGCAATCGGCCTTCGGCCAGGGCATGGCGATCACGCCGCTCTCTTACGCCGAAGCCGTGGGCGCGGTGCTCAACGGCGGCTGCCTGAGGCCGCTCACCATCAAAAAGTACAACGGCGCGCCCTTGACGTGCGACCGCGTCTTCAAGCCGCAGACGTCGCAGACCATGCTCGAACTGATGCGTTCCAACGTGTTGAAGGGCACCGGCGGCCGCGCCAACGCCCCCGGCCTGCGTGTCGGCGGCAAGACGGGTTCGGCACAAAAACCCGCCAAGGGTGGATATGACCCGACGAATCTGATTTCCTCATTCGCAGCCGTTTTCCCGACCGACGGGCCGGTCGATGGGGATCGTTACCTGGTGCAGATTATGTTTGATTCTCCCCATGGTTCGCCGATGAGTAACGGCGGACGCCTGGGCGGCGCGGTGGCCGCTCCCGTTGCGGGCCGTGTCATCGACCGCATCGCGCCCATGCTGGGCGTGGCGCGCAAGGAAGACAAGTTCACCACGCCGCAGTGGGACAAGGCGCCGATCCAGGCCGCCGAGGACGTGACGGGGGAGGACCACTGATGCAAAAGGGTCTTCGTCTTTCCGACATTCTGCGCCGCGATCTCGACAGCGATCCGATCATTTCCGGCGTGACCGCCGACAGCCGCAAGGTCGACGCCGGCACCCTCTTCTGCGCCCTGCCCGGCAGCGTCAGCGACGGCCGCGACTTCATCCCGCAGGCCCTGGCCCAGGGCGCGGCCGCCGTGCTGGCGCCCGAAGACACCCTGGCCAACGGCTTCGACGCGGCCAAGCTGGTTATGGTCGGCGACGTGCGCCGCGCCTACGCCCTGGCTGCCAAGGCGTTTTACGGCACCCAGCCCCGGATCTGTGTCGCCGTCACCGGCACCAACGGCAAGACCAGCGTCGCGACCTTCTGCCGCCAGATCTTCGGCGCGCTCGGCCACACCTCGGCCAGCATGGGGACGCTGGGCGTCGTGACGCAGACTCCGGACGGCACGGAGACCGCCGTCACCGGCCCGGGCCTGACGACACCGGATGCCGCCGACCTGGCGCGCCACCTCGCCGACATGGCGCACAACGGCGTCACGCACCTGGCGCTCGAAGCCTCTTCGCACGGCATCGACCAGCGCCGTCTCGACGGCGTGTCGCTGGCCGCGGCGGGCTTCACCAACCTGACGCAGGACCATCTCGACTACCACGCCACCATGGATGCCTACCGAACAGCCAAGCTCCGGCTGTTCGAACAGTTGTTGCCACGCGGCAAAACCGCTGTGCTGAACGCGGATTCCGACGGTTATAACGCCTTCGCCGCCATGTCGATCCTGTCGGGCCTCAACGTCATGAGCGTCGGCGAACGCTCCCGGCACCTGTGCATGACGGGCCGCGACCTGACGGTGGACGGCCAGATCCTGTATCTGGAATACAAGGGTAAAACCTACGAGACCAAGCTGCCGCTGGCAGGTCTGTTCCAGGCGTCGAACGCGCTCGTCGCGGCGGGCCTGGCCATCGCCGCCGGCGAAGAGGTCGACGCCGTCATCCACGCCTTGTCGAAGCTTAAGGGCGCGCGCGGCCGTCTCGAACGCGTCGGCTCGCGCAACAACGGCGCCGAGGTCTATGTCGACTACGCCCATACGCCCGACGGGCTGGAAACGGTGCTGAAGGCGCTGCGCCCCCACACCCAGGGCAAGCTGGTCTGCGTCTTCGGCTGCGGCGGCGACCGCGACCGGGGCAAGCGCCCGCTGATGGGCGCCATCGCCGACAAACTGGCCGACCGCGCCATCGTCACCGACGACAATCCGCGCACCGAGGACGCCGCCGAAATCCGCAAGGAGGTCTTAGGCGGCATGGGCACGGGCGCCATCGAGATCGCAGACCGCAAGCAGGCCATATTCGAGGCCGTATCGGGCCTGAAGACCGGCGACGTGCTGGTGGTGGCCGGCAAGGGCCACGAACAGGGCCAGATCGTCGGCACCAAGGTGCTGCCGTTCGACGACGTATCCGTGGTCCAGCAGGCGCTGGCGCGGTGAAGCGGTTCCTGCCCCTGCTGCTCCTGTGCGCCGCCTGCTCCAAGGCGCCGCACGGCCAGCACGCGGAAACGCAGCAGAAGCTCTTGCCGGGCAATGAAAAGCAGGAAGGCATGGACGTCCTGCCGCCCGACCAGCAGGCCTTCATAGACCAGGCCGCCGCCCTGCGCGCCAAGCCGGACGACGCCGAGCTTTACAACCGCTTCTGCGATACATTCATGAACCAGAAGACGTTCGACAACTGGCGGGCGCGCATGACCGATACGCAGGTGTCGACCGTCAACGGCTCGATCGACGTCACCTTCGATATCGGACACGTCCATCTGGAACAGGTCGTGCAGGCCAGCGACCCCGTGCGCACCGACATGGCCGACGTCGCCGGCCGCGAAGACGTGGTGATTTCAGGGACCTTTCCGCATCGCCAGGGCCGCGACGAGTGCACGTATTACCGCGGCACCCTGTCGGTCAACCTGACCAAGGTGCAGTAAAGCGCAATCCGATAAAGTGTGCAGCACTTTTCGGATAAATTGCGCGACAAACAAAAACCTCGAGCATGGATTTGAGCGAAGCTAAAATCCATGCTCGAGGGCTTGCGCGCACGCCCGACTTGGTTTCAATAGCGCCCTCTTCTATTTCCCGGACCTGCCGATATGACTTCTGCCCTGTGGACCTTCGACGAACTGGCGCAAGCGACCGGGGGTACGTTCACGGGGCTGCAAGGATCGGGCGGAGACGCCACGGGGATCACCTTCGACAGCCGCCAGGTCGCCAGGGGCGATATCTTCCTGGCGCTCAAGGGTTTGCGCGACGGCCACGACTTCGTGCCGATGGCCTTCCAGTCGGGCGCGGCGGTCGCCATTACGCGCCGGCCGGTCGAGGGCGGGCCGTGCCTGCTGGTCGCCGACGTGCAAAAGGCGCTGGAAGACCTGGCCGTCTTCGCCCGCGACCGCGCGGCAGGCGCCAAACGCGGCGCGGTGACGGGTTCCGTCGGCAAGACGTCGGTGACGCAGATGGTCATGCAGGGCCTGTCACGGGCTGGTCGCGCCCATTCGGCGGTCAAGAGCTTCAACAACCATATCGGCGTGCCGCTGACGCTCGCCCGCATGCCGCGCGACACCGAACGCGCCGTCTTCGAAATCGGCATGAACCACGCCAATGAAATCACGCCCCTGTCGGAATTCGTGGCGCCGCACGCCGTCGTCATCACCACGGTCGGCGCCGTGCACACCGAAAACTTTCCTGACGGCGAGGCCGGCGTGGCGCGCGCCAAGGCCGAAATCTTCGACGGGCTTCTGCCCGGCGGCCTGGCCGTGCTCAATGCCGACAACATCTGGTTCGACTTCCTGTCGGGCCAGGCGCGCGCGGCGGGGGCGCTGGTCGCCACCTTCGGCGAGCACGGTGGCTGCGACGCGCAACTGGTCGAGCATCGCGTCAATGGCGACCGTGCGGGAATTGCCGCGCGTTTCCACGGCCGGGACATCCTCTTTTCCCTGTCGCACACCGGCCGGCACCAGGCGGTCAATGCCCTGGCGACATTGCTGATGCTGGAGGCGCTCGACGTCGATCTCGATACGTCGCTTTTGGCGCTCGAGAGCTTCGCGACGCTGGAGGGCCGCGGCAAGGTGGTGACGAAGGCCTTCAAGGGCGGCGAGCTGACCATCGTCGACGAAAGCTACAACGCCAATCCGGTGTCGATGACGGCGACGCTGAAATCGTTCGGCGACCGCGACAAGGGACCGGGCCGCAAGGTCGTCGTGCTCAGTGACATGCTGGAGCTCGGCCCCGACGAAGCCGCGCTGCACGCCGGTCTGGCCGCCACCATCGACACGCTCGATATCGACCGCGTTTACCTGGCGGGGCCCTTGATGAGGCACCTGTGGGACGCCCTGCCCGAGTCGCTGCGCGGCGGCTACGCCGCCAATGCCGCGGATTTGACGAACAGCGTGACAGAAGACTTGCGCGCCGGCGACCTTGTCATGATAAAGGGGTCGAACGGCTCGAAGGCCGGACTGATCGCAAAAGCGTTGTTGTCAGAATAAAAAAGTTCCGCGAAGGACCCAGCCTCTCCATGTTCTACCTGCTGTACGAGCACGTCACCAGCCTTCACCAGCACTGGCCGCTGATCAACCTGATGCGTTATCAGACGGTGCGTATCTTCCTGGCGATGATCACCGCCGGTATCGTCGCCGTCGCCATGGGTTCGCGCTTTATCCGCTGGATGCGCGCCAAGCAGGGCAAGGGTCAGCCGATCCGCGAAGACGGCCCGGCCTCGCACCTGCTGACGAAAAAAGGCACGCCGACCATGGGCGGGCTGATGATCCTGGCGGGTATAGCGGTCTCGACCATCCTTTGGGCCAATCCGCACTCGGCGGCGGCCTGGATCGTCTTCGGCGTGACCATGGCCTATGGCGTGCTGGGTTTCATCGACGACTACGCCAAGGTGACCAAGCAGACCTCGGCCGGCCTGACCTCGATCCAGAAGCTGATCGCGCAGTTCGCCGTCGCCATCGCCGCCGTCATGGTCGTCATGTACTATTCGCCGCAGCCCGCGGACGCGCCGCACCTGTCGACCTCGCTGGTCATCCCCGTCTTCAAGGACCTGATGATCAACCTCGGCTATTTCTACATCATCTTCGGCGCCGTGGTCATCGTCGGCGCGTCGAACGCGGTCAACCTGACCGACGGGCTCGACGGCCTGGCCATCGTGCCGGTGATGATCGCCGCAGGCGCCTTCGCCCTGATCGGGTATCTCGTCGGCAACCTGGTCTTCGCCAAATACCTGATCGTCGAATACGTGCCGGGCGCCGGCGAAGTCGCCGTCATCTGCGCGGCCATCATCGGCGGCGGCATGGGCTTTTTGTGGTACAACGCCCCGCCGGCCAAGATCTTCATGGGCGACACGGGGTCGCTGGCGCTGGGCGGCGGCCTCGGCGCGGTCGCGGTCGCGGTCAAGCACGAGATCGTGCTGGCCATCATCGGCGGTCTGTTCGTCATGGAAGCCCTGTCGGTCATGATTCAGGTCGGCTATTTCAAGCTGACGAAAAAGCGTATCTTCCTGATGGCGCCGATCCACCACCACTTCGAAAAGCTCGGTTGGGCGGAATCGACGGTCGTCGTCCGCTTCTGGATCGTCGCCGCCATGCTGGCCATGGTCGGCCTTGCCACCCTGAAACTGCGCTAAGGACACCGCGATGATCCCGGTCAAAGGTTTCGAAGGCAAGCGCGTCGCCATTTTCGGCCTCGGGCGTTCCGGCCTGTCGGCCGCGCGCGCGCTGAAGGCCGGCGGCGCGGAGCCGCTGCTGTGGGACGACAAGCCGGCCTCGGTCATGGCGGCGACCAAGGAAAAGTTCACGGTCGAGAACCTGAAGAACGCCGACTGGTCCGAGATCGACGCGCTGATGCTGTCGCCGGGTGTGCCCCTGACCCACCCCGAGCCGCACTGGACGGTGAAACTGGCGCAAGAGGCGGGAGTTCCGGGCATCGGCGATATCGAGCTGTTTGCCCGCACCATCGCGACCCTGCCCGAACGCAAGCGCCCGAAGACCGTGGCGATCACCGGCACCAACGGCAAGTCGACGACGACGGCCCTGATCGGCCATATCCTGAAGGCGGCCGGCAAGGACGTCCATGTCGGCGGCAATATCGGCATCGGCATCCTCGACCTGCCGCAGGCCTTTCACTCAGGCTCGATCTACGTCATCGAAACCTCGTCCTATCAGCTCGACCTGATCGATACCTTCCGCCCGGACGTCGCCGTGCTGATGAACTTCTCGCCCGACCATCTCGACCGCCACGGCGGCATGGACGGCTACATCGCCGCCAAGCGCCGCATCTTCATGAACCAGACGGCGACGGAAACCGCGGTCGTCGGCGCCGACGACGACTATTCGATCGCCGTCATCTCGGACCTGCGCGTCAATCATCCGGTCAAACTGATCCCGATCTCGTCGCGCCGCAATATCGGCGACGGCGTCTATGCCATCAACGGCGTGCTCTACGACGGCATTGCCGAGCGGACGCGCCAGATCGTCGATCTCAAGACGATCCGGACGCTCACGGGCCGCCACAACTGGCAGAACGCCGCCGCCGCCTATTCGGCGTGCAAGGCGCTGGGACTGGGGCCCGAGGCGATCGTGGCGGGTATGCGCTCCTTTCCGGGACTGGCGCACCGCATGCAGGAGATCGGCCGGATCGGCCGCGTCCGCTTCATCAACGATTCCAAGGCGACAAACGCCGACGCCGCGCGCCAGGCCATGTCGAGTTTCGACAGCTTCTACTGGATCGCCGGCGGCCGAGCCAAGGCCGGCGGCATCGAGGAGCTTTCGGACCTGTTCGGCCGCGTCCGCCACGCCTTCCTGATCGGCGAGGCGGCCGAGCTGTTCGAAAAGACGATCGGCAAGGCGGCGAAGTGTACTCAGTCGCGCCACCTGTTCACCGCGGTCGCCCAGGCCTATGCCGAGGCGGAAAAGTCCGGAAAAGACGAAATCGTGCTGTTTTCACCGGCCTGCGCCAGCTTCGACCAGTTCAGCGATTTCGAAGCGCGTGGCGACGCCTTCCGCGACGCCGTGCAGGAAATCTCGAAGTCGATCGTCCAGGAAGCGTGACAACCCCGGCGGCTCGAAATCGAGACGCCACGGTGGCGTGTATATTAGGTTAGCGGAGCTGCCCGGCCGCGGCAGAAGGATCCGGCAAGACGGGTGCGTCCTGCCTTGCCGCCATGGGCCACTCGGTGACCATGCGGCGCGACACGGTCATCCAGATATTCAGAGCAAGCAGCATAGGCATAACGCAAATCCTTCAACGACTGCGCCCAATCTAGGCTGCTTCGGGTAAGTTCTCCAAAGCGTTTTTGACATAAACGGCAAAAAAGCGGTAGGGCGGCCCAGGCCGTGCCGGCGCGTTGAAAATGCCTTAAGCGTGAGGGTCCGGGTTAAGACCTTTTTAACCACGGTTTGTTGAATCCTGTGGGTCTGTTTCCCGCCCTGAATGGATTCCGGTCTTAAGTGTAATATGTCCAAGGCCTATGCCCACCCGTTCACGCGTACCGACCGGTCGCCGACCGCCATCTGGTGGTGGACGCTGGACCGCGTCACCCTGGCTCTGGTGCTGATCCTCCTGCTCCTCGGCTTCTTCTTTTCGTTCTCGTCGTCGCCGGTGGCCGCGCAGCATTTCAGCCCGGACCCCTTCTATTACACCAAGCGCCACTTCTTCTTCGCGCTTCTGACCGCCGCCGGCATGATCGCCATCTCGATGCTGTCGCTGAAGGGCGTCAAGCGCGTCAGCCTTGCCGTCTACGCCGTGTCGCTGTCGATCATGGCGGCCCTGCCCGTCATCGGCCACGCCGCCAAGGGGGGCCGGCGCTGGCTGGAATTGGGGCCGATCGCGTTGCAGCCGTCGGAATTCCTCAAGCCGGCGCTGATCGTGCTGATTTCGTGGATGTTCTCCGAGGGCCAGAAGGGCAAGGGCGTTCCCGGCGTGACCATCGCCTTTTGCCTCTATGCCATGGCCATTGTCCTGCTGCTGATCCAGCCCGACGTCGGCCAGTCGATCCTGATCACGGTGGCGTTCGGCGCCTGCTTCTTCATTTCGGGCGTGCCGTTCCGCTGGATCATCGGCATGCTGGGCGTCGCGGGGGCGACCCTGGTCGGCCTGTTCTTCGTTCAACCGCACTTCCGCAACCGCATCCTCGGCTTCGTCACCGAGGACGGCGACAAGTACCAGGTCAACAGCGCCAAGGCGGCGATCGCCAATGGCGGATTCTGGGGCAAGGGGCTGAACGAAGGCGTCGCCAAGAAGCACATCCCGGACCTGCATACCGACTTCATCTATTCGGTCGTGGCCGAGGAATACGGCCTGTGGCTGACCCTGATCATCATCGGCATCTTCGCCTTTATCGTGGTGCGCGGGCTGGCCAAGGCGATGGCCATGCAGGATCCTTTCCGCCAGATCGCGACCTCGGGCCTCTACATCATGCTGGGCACGCAGGTGATCATCAATGTCAGCGTCAATCTGGGCCTGATTCCGCCCAAGGGCATGACCCTGCCGTTCATCTCGTATGGCGGCTCGTCCATGCTGGCCCTGGGCTTGAGCCTCGGGCTGATCCTGGCGCTCACCCGCAAGCGCCGCGAAGAGGTCGAGGAAGACGATCCGTCCAAGTGGTGAGTATTCCGACGGCGCCGGAGCTCAAAAAACGCTTCTTGCCCATCCCGGAACGCCATGGCATTCCGGGATGATCTTTTGAGGGGACCATCTTGGCCAGCAAACCCAAATCGCGCCGCAAAGCCTCGTCCTTCGCCGAGACGCCCTTGGCCATCGTCGCCGCCGGCGGCACGGGCGGGCATATGTTCCCGGCCGAGGCCCTGTCGCGCGAGCTGATCGCGCGCGGCTGGCAGGTGGTGCTGGCGTCGGACGCGCGCGGCGCGGCCTATGCCGAGCACTTTCCGGCCATCGAGCGCCTTTCGCTCGAGGCCGCGACGTTCAAGAGCGGCGATCCGGTCGGCATGGCCAAGGCCGCGATCAAGATCTTCCAGGGCGTGATGCAGGCGCGTAAGGCGTTCAAGCGACTGAAGCCCTGGGCCGTGATCGGCTTCGGCGGCTATCCGTCATTTCCGGCCCTGACCGCGGCGCTCCAGCGCAAGGACGTCACCCTGATCCACGAGCAGAATTCGGTGCTGGGGCGGTCGAACCGCAAACTGGCGGCGAAGGTCGACGCGGTCGCCTGCGCTTTTCCGGTGCTGCGCATGGCGCCGCCCGAACTCGAAGGCAAGGTCCAGGTCGTCGGCAATCCCGTTCGGCCCGATATCCGCGCCCTGTATGACGCGCCGTTCCCGCCGGTCGACGAAACGATCCGCATTCTGGTCACCGGCGGCAGCCAGGGTGCCAAGATCCTGTCCGAAACGGTACCCCAAGCCCTGGCCTTGTTGCCCATGTCGTTGCGCATCCATCTTCATGTCGAGCAGCAGGCGCGCGCCGAACAGCTGGAACAGGCGAAAAAGATTTATGCCGACGCCGAAATCCCCGCCGAGGTCTCGCCCTTCTTCAACGATATGGCGCACCGGTTGGCGCAGGCGCATATCGTTATCGGCCGTTCCGGCGCGTCGACCGTGTGCGAGCTGGCCGTGGCCGGCAAGCCGTCGGTCCTGATCCCGCTCAAGATCGCCATGGACGACCACCAGACCTACAATGCCGAGGTGCTGAAGGACGCCAAGGCGGCGATCGTCATCCGTGAGGACGACGTCACGGCCGAGGTCCTGTCGGCGCAGATCCGCGAGATGATCGAAGCGCCGGAATTGCTGCCGATCCGAGCGGCGGCGGCCAAGTCGGTCGCCCGCCCGGACGCGGCCAAGGACCTGGCCGACCTGGTCGAGCGCACGGTCAAAAAGGTCAAGGGGTAGGTTTTTCCGTTTTATACCTCCCCGTTTTTCGTGGAAAAATGGGGAGGGGGACCGTCACCCGAAGCTTGGCGAAGGGTGATGGTGGTGGGGTTTCTTACTTCCTTCCGTACGCCTTTGATTGAAGAAAGCAAGAAACCCCACCACCACATCTCCTTCACCATGCTAAAGCAAGGGTTCAGTCGTGCGGTCCCCCTCCCCATCGCCAGGGCGACGGGGAGGTGCAGGAAAGCGCTATATCATCGCCGGAGACACCATGGCCGCCAGATCCGATCCCTCGCACGAGCCCTTGAGCATAGGCTTCATGCAGCGCGTGCTGTTCGTCATCCTGATGATCGGCATGGCCTTCCTCGCTCTGAAACTGTTGGGCCTGTGGCTGCTGGTCTTCGGCGCGGTGGTCATCGCCGTGATTCTGCGCGGCCTGGCCGAGCCCTTGATGCGTTACGGCAAGCTCAAGGACAAGCTGGCGGTCGCCATCTCGCTGATCGGGCTGATTGCGGTCATCGCGTTGACCGTGGTCCTTTTCGGCAACCAGATGTCGGTGCAGATCGACGCCCTGTCGCGCGAAATCCCCCAGGCCTGGGCGGCGATCCACGCCCGCCTCGATACCCTGCCGATCGGCCAGGCGCTGCAAAAGCAGATCGACGGCCTGGGCCAGCAGGCGGGCAGCCTGGTCTCCTTCCTTCCGGGACTGGCGGGCAACTTCCTGTCCGCGGCGGCAAATACCTTCGTTGCCATGATCGCCGGCGTGATCCTGGCGGGCGCCCCGGCCAAGTACCGCGACGGCGTCATCTACCTCTTCCCCAAGACCATGCAGCCGGCGCTTCTCGACAGCATGAACACGGCGGGCGAGGCCCTGCGCAAATGGTTCATCGGCCAGTTCATCGCCATGGTGCTGGTGGGCTCGCTGATCGCCATCGGCCTGTCGATCCTGGGGGTGCCGTCGGCCCTGGCGCTTGGCCTGGTGGCCGGGCTGGCGCAATTGGTGCCATTGGTCGGTCCGACCGTTTCGGCCGGGCTGGGCGTCATGCTGGCCAGCGCCGGCGGCGTGCAGCCGGCGATCTGGACGCTGGCCCTCTATACCGGCGTGTCACAGCTCGAAGCCAACATCATCACGCCCATGGTGCAACGGCATATGACCGAGGTGCCGATGGTGCTGATCCTGTTCGCCCTGGTCGGCTTTGCGGGGTTGCTGGGGCCGATCGGCGTCTTCTTCGCCATGCCGTTGACGGTGATCCTGTTCACCCTGGTCAGGCGCTATCTGGCGCTTCAGGAAGAGGGCAAGGCGCCCAAACCGGTGGATTAGAGATGACGCAGCGGGTCCTGATGTTGCGACAGGATACGCAGGAGGAGAATGTTTGATCCTTCGACACGATAATAAAGGATGTGGCTTTCCTGAACGAGCCGACGAGTGCCAGGTCTGGGTTGAAACTCGCGCCCGGCTTTCGGAGTTGTAATGAGGAACTCAAATGCGTCGATCAGCGACACCGCATATTTGTCGGCCCTAGGCTGGCCGAAAGTTTGCAACGAGTATTCGTAAATCGCGGCAAAATCGGCTTCCGCGTCCGCCGTCAGCCTATAACCGGCCATCCGCCTGCATTCTCCGGCGAACATCTTCCATGATCTGTTGTGGTGTCCTTGGACTGATGCCGCTGGCAATTGCCTTGTCAATAATCGCGCACAGTTCTGCCTCTGCCGCCTTGCGTTCTTGGTCTTTGTGAACCAACGCGTTTACGTAGGCACTGACGTCTTCTCCGGCCTGCTCATGCAGCCAGCTTTCGGCCTGTTCATCGAGCGAAATAGACAGTTTTCCCATTCCGGAGTCCTTTGGCTACGCGGCTTTAATCATGCCATGAAAAACGATCGCGACAAACCCTCAAAACGCCAATCGACAGGTGCCGCGACATGGTCTAAAGCCCTGTTTTCCCCTTTACTTTGCGTGTGATTGCCCGCCCATGGCTTCCCTGTCCAAGACCCGCCCGACTCCCTTTGATCTGGGCCCCGTCCACTTCGTCGGCATCGGCGGCATCGGCATGAGCGGCATCGCCGAAATCATGCTGAAGATCGGCTACCAGGTCCAGGGTTCCGACGCCAAGGCCTCGGCCAATACCGAGCGCCTGGAAAAGCTGGGCGCGAAGATATTCATCGGCCATTCCGGCGACCACGTCACCGAAGGCGTCTGCGCGCTGGTCTATTCGACGGCGGTCAAGCAAGATAATCCCGAGATGGTCGAGGCGCGCCGCCGCCGCATCCCGCTGGTCCGCCGCGCCGAGATGCTGGCCGAATTGATGCGCCTGCAATTCTCGATCGCCGTCGGCGGCACGCACGGCAAGACGACGACGACCTCGATGGTCGCCGCCCTGCTCGACGCCGGCGGGCTCGATCCCACCGTGGTCAATGGCGGCATCATCAACGCCTACGGCACCAATGCCAAGGTCGGCGACGGCGACTGGATCGTCGTCGAGGCCGACGAATCCGACGGCTCGTTCCTGCGCCTGAAATCGACGCTGGCCATCGTCACCAATATCGACCCCGAACACCTTGACCACTGGGGCGATTTCGACGCGGTGAAGAAGGGCTTCTGCGACTTCGTCGAGAACATCCCCTTCTACGGTTTCGCCGCCGTGTGCATCGACCATCCTGAAGTCCGGTCGCTGACCTCGCGCGTCGAGAACCGCCGCCTGATCCCCTACGGCACCAGCCCGCAGGCCGAGGTCCGCTGCACCAATATCGAATTCGGCCCGGAAGGCGCTGTCTTCGACGTCGTCTTCTCGCCCTCCGGTGTCGAGCCCTTTACCTGGGAACAGATCCGCCTCCCGATGACGGGCAACCACAATGTGTCGAACGCCACTGCCGCCATCGCCCTGGCGCGCGAGCTCGGCATTGGCGAGGACGCGGTGCGCAAGGGCCTGGGCGGCTTCGGCGGCGTCAAGCGCCGTTTCACCACCACCGGGGTCGTCAACGATATCCGCATCATCGACGACTACGGCCACCACCCGGTCGAGATCGCCGCCGTCCTCAAGGCGGCGCGCCAGGTCGTCGGTCAGGGCCGCGTCATCGCCGTCGTTCAGCCGCACCGCTACACGCGCCTGCGCGACCTGATGACGGAATTCTCGTCGTGCTTCCACGACGCTGACAGCGTCATCGTCGCCGATGTCTACAGCGCCGGCGAACAGCCGATCGAGGGCGTCGACAAGGCGTCGTTGGTCGAGGGCCTGCACCGCTTCGGCCACCGCAACGCCATCGCGCTCGACAGCCCGGCGCAACTGCCCTCCCTGGTCGCCGCCGAAGCCAAGGCCGGCGACCTCGTCGTCTGCCTCGGCGCCGGCGACATCACACAATGGGCCTATGCCCTACCGGGTCAACTGGAAGCGCTTAAGGAATCCTAATGGTACTTCCGCTGGCTGATTTCTGTCAGGATCTGCACCGCTACGGGGCGATGATCGAAGCCCCGCAGAACTGGATGCCGACCTGCAATCAGCCTTTGCGTGGCGGTTTACACGTAGCGCTGAGCCCGGACGGAAACACTTATGTCGTGACCTACACGGAAAAGGCGGACACTGAGGTTATTGTCGCAAGCAGCGACAAAGATCAGGTCCTTGAGGCAATTTTCGACGGAGTTACGTTGAATATGGCAGCCGAAGGCCTGGCCCGCGAAGCCCCGCCCGTCGGACCCGGAAGCCCAGCCGAGATTACGCCGGCAAATGTAGGCAAATTGCGGACTATGGCGATCGCCGCTCATCTGAAATTGAGAGGAGCACAAGAAGACCTGCTTGGCCGGCTCAATCCGGTTTGGCGTGACCGTCAAGCCGCTCGTAACGGGGAGCAATTGAAGCGCATCGAAAGTATGCTGGACGAATGACGAGGGCTGCGGCATCACAATCGATCCTCGGCGGCTGTCAGGGCGGCGCCGTGCGCGATATCTTGAGCGTGACAATTTACCAGTCGGAGACCGAATGAGCGCCTTTACCGCGTGGAAAGACAAGCTGCCGCCGGTGCGCGGCCGGATCATGAAGGACGCGGCGCTGGCGCCGTTCACCTGGTTCCGCGTCGGCGGACCGGCGGACGTGGTCTTCCTGCCCGAGGACGCGGCCGATCTGTGTGAATTCCTTAAAAATCTAGACCCGGGCGTGCCGGTCATGGCGATTGGCGTCGGCTCGAACCTCCTGGTGCGCGACCGCGGCGTCGACGGCGTCGTCATCCGCCTCGGCAAGGCCTTTGCCGAGGTCACGCCGCGCGGGGAATCGCGGCTGTTTGCGGGCGCCGGCGCGCTCGACGCCCAGGTCGCCAAGGTGGCGGCGCAGAACGGCATTGCCGGGCTCGAATTCTATCGCGGCGTGCCGGGCACGATCGGCGGCGCCATCGTGATGAATGCCGGCTGCTACGGTTCCGAGACCAAGGACGTGCTGGTCGAGGCCTATGCCGTGACGCGTAGCGGTGAAGAGGTCACGCTGAGCAATGCCGAGATGGGCTATTCCTACCGCCATTCCGATCCGGAGAATCTCATCTATCTCGGCGCGCTTTATCAGGGCACGCCCGACGACCCGGCCATGGTGACCGAGCGCATGGAGGCGATCACCGCCCGGCGCGAACAGACCCAGCCGATCCGCGAAAAGACCGGCGGCTCTACGTTCAAGAACCCGGATGGCCAGGGAGACCGAAAACTATCGGCCTGGCAGTGCGTCGACGAAGCCGGCTGGCGCGGACGTCTGTTCGGCGGCGCCAAGTTCTCGGAACTGCACGCCAACTTCATGATCAATACGGGCGAAGCGACGGCCGCCGACCTCGAAGGGCTCGGCGAAGCGGTGCGCGCCGACGTCAAGACCCAGCTGGGCATCGACCTGCATTGGGAAATCAAGCGCATCGGCAAGACGGCGCACTAATTCGGGATAGCCGAGTTTGTGTTCGGCAATTCCCCCCTTCCGTCTCCCCTTCGCCAAAGGCTCCGGGGAGCCACCTTCCCCGTAAACAGGGAAGGAAATAATTGTTTTGGTCCCTTCCTTTCCTGCGAAGCGGGGAAGGTGGCGCGAGCGAAGCGAGTGACGGAAGGGCAAACCGACCGTTCAACACGGCAATGGGTAGGAGTGTGGCATGAACATCGGCTTTATCGGACTGGGCAGTATGGGCGCGGCGATCGTGCCGAACCTGCTGATCGCGGGGCACGCCGTATCGGTGTGGAACCGCACGGCGTCGAAAGCCGAACCCCTTATCGAAAAAGGCGCGACACTGGCCGCCACGCCGGGCGACGCCGCGAAAGACGCCGACGTCGTCTTCACCATGGTAGCCGACGACGCGGCGCTGGAGGGCGTGACCTTCGGCGAGAACGGAATCCTCGCCAACCTGAAAAAAGGCGGCGTCCACGTCTCGATGAGCACGGTCGGCGTCGCCTTGGTCGAGCGCCTGACGGCCGCGCACGCTGCCGAACGCCAAGGCTTTGTCGCGGCCCCCGTTTTCGGCCGGCCGACAGCCGCGGCGGCCGGCCAATTGTTCATCGCCGCCGCCGGTGCGGCCGACGCCATGGAAACGGTGGCCCCGTTGTTCGGCCTGATCAGCCAGAAGGTCTTTCCGTTCGGTAACAACCCGGCCTCCGCCGCCCTGGTCAAGCTGGCCGGCAACTTCATGATCGTGGCCGTGACCGAGCAACTGGGCGAAGCCATCGCGCTGCTCGACAAAGGCGGTGTGGACAAGGCCGGCTTCCTCGACTTCATGACCTCGACCCTGTTCAACAGCCTGATCTACAAAAATTACGGCGCGGCGATCGTGTCGCAGACCTTCGCGCCGGCGGGCTTTGCCGCGGCGCTCGGCGCCAAGGATGTCGGCCTGGTCAAGGCGGCGGCCGACGGGCTGAACGTACCGTTGCCGCTGGCCGACCTTTTGAGCGAACGTCTCGCACGCCTGCTGGATGAAGGCGGCGGGCACCTCGATCTCACCGCCCTGTCGAAGCTTGCCGCCGACGACGCCAAATGAGCCTTTACCGCCTCCACGCCGAACGGGGTCCGCTGATCATGGGGGTGGTGAACGTCACCCCGGACAGCTTTTCAGACGGCGGGCGGTTTTTCGACGTATCGACCGCGCTCAGCCACGCGCGCGAATTGATCGCGGCGGGCGCGGACGTCCTCGATATCGGCGGGGAATCAACACGGCCGGGCGCGCAGCCGGTAACCCTGGGCGAAGAGATCGACCGCACGGCGCCGGTCATCCAGGCGATCGCGCGCGAATGGGACGGGCCTGTTTCCATCGACACCTTGAAGCCCGAGGTCGCGGAAGAAGCCTTCAAGGCCGGCGCCACCATATGGAACGACGTCACGGCACTGGGGCACGAGGTATGGTCTCTGGAAGTGGCGGCGCGGCTGGTCGGCAATCTGGGCGGCGACATCATCCTGATGCACATGCAGGGCGAACCGCGCACCATGCAATCCAACCCCTGGTACGAAGACGTGGTGGCCGAGGTCGAATCCTACCTGGTCGACCGCGCCGAACTGGCGGCGCGGGCAGGCGTGCCCCGCGACCGCATCTGGATCGATCCGGGCATAGGCTTCGGCAAGACGCTGGACCATAATCTGGCGCTGATCCGGGCGACGCAGCGCCTGGCTTCGCACGGCTTCCCGCTATTGATGGCGGCGTCGCGCAAGCGCTTTATCGCGGCGCTGGAAGAACGCGAGGGGGCGGATGTCTCGGACGCCGAGCACCGGTTGGGGGCATCGATCGCCGTGCACCTGCACGCGGTGGCGAACGGCGCGAAGATGGTGCGCGTCCACGATGTCGCCGAGATGAAGCAGGCGCTCAGGGTGTGGCGGGCATTGGCTCCGTAGCCGAACCTCCCCTGATTCCTTTCGGGGACCGGGGAGGTTCGACGCGCGCTACGGCACGTAATTGAGGATGGGACTGAGCCACCGCTCGGTCTCTTCGACGGTCCAGCCCTTGCGGCGGGCATAGTCCTCGACCTGGTCCTTCTCGATCTTGCCGACGCCGAAATAATGCGCCTTCGGGTGCGCGAAATAGAGCCCCGAAACGCTGGCCGGCGGCGTCATGGCCAGGCTTTCCGTCAGCTCCATGCCCGCCCGCGACCGGGCATCGAGAAGATCGAACAGCGTCCACTTTTCGGTATGGTCAGGCTGGGCGGGATAGCCCGGCGCCGGCCGGATCCCCTTGTACTTCTCACCGATCAGCCCGTCGATATCGAGGTCTTCGTCGGCGGCATAGCCCCATAGCTCACGGCGCACGCGCTTGTGCAGCGCCTCGGCAAAGGCTTCGGCCAGGCGGTCGGCCAGGGCCGTCGCGAGGATGGCATTATAGTCGTCGCCCTTCTCCTTGAACGATTTCGATATCTCCATCTCGCCGTGGCCAGCGGTGACGGCGAAGCCCCCGATCCAGTCGGGCGTGCCTTTCGGCGCCACGAAGTCCGACAGCGCCAGATTCGCCTGGTCGGCGCGCGCCTTCTTCATCTGCTGGCGCAGCGTATGGAGGGTGGCGACGGTCTCGGTCCGCGTTTCGTCGCTAAAGACCTCGATATCGTCGTCGCCGTTGGCATTGGCCGGCCAGAAGCCGACGACGCCGCGCGCCTCGAACCACTTTTCGTCGAGGATACGCTTCAGCATGGCTTGCGCGTCGGCATAGAGGCCGCGCGCCGCCTCGCCGACGATGTCGTCTTCCAGGATGGCCGGGAAACGCCCCGCCAGCTCCCACGTCGCGAAGAAGGGCGTCCAGTCGATGTGCGCCGCAAGATCCTCAAGATCGTAAGGCGAAAAAGTCTTCACACCCAGGAAGGCCGGCTTGACCGGCGGTTCGGCGGCGAAGTCGATACGGTACTGGTTCTGCCTTGCCTCGGGCAGGGTCGAGCGCGGCTGCGAATTGCCCTTGCCATACGACGTGCGCACCCGCTCGTAATCGGCCCGGGTCGCGTCGACGAACGTGTCGCGCTCCGTTTCCGACAACAGGTTCGACACCACGCCGACGGCGCGGCTGGCATCAAGCACGTAGACGACCTGGTTGTTCGCATAGCCCGGCTCGATCTTGACCGCCGTGTGCGTCTTCGACGTCGTCGCCCCGCCGATGAGCAGCGGAATGGTGAAACCCTGGCGCTGCATCTCGCGCGCCACGAAGACCATTTCGTCCAGCGACGGCGTGATCAGGCCCGACAGGCCGATCATGTCGACGCCGTGCTTTTTGGCTTCATCGAGGATGCGGTCGGCCGGCACCATGACGCCGAGGTCGATGACCTCGTAATTGTTGCACTGAAGCACGACGCCGACGATGTTCTTGCCGATATCGTGGACGTCGCCCTTGACGGTCGCCATCAGCACCTTGCCGGCGGCCTGGTGCGTGCCCTGGCCGCCCGCCGCCTTTTCGGCCTCCATGAAGGGCATGAGGTAGGCGACGCTTTGCTTCATGACGCGGGCGGATTTGACGACCTGCGGCAGGAACATCTTGCCGGCGCCGAACAGGTCGCCGACGACGTTCATGCCGGCCATCAGCGGACCTTCGATGACGTGCAGCGGCCGTTGCGCCTGCTGGCGGGCCTCTTCGGTGTCGGCCTCGATGAATTCGGTGATGCCGTGGACCAGGGCGTGCCTCAGGCGGTCTGCGACCGGGCCTTCGCGCCAGGCGAGGTTGGCGACCTGGACCTGGCCCTTTTCGCCCTTGTACTTCGGCGCCAGCTCGACCAGGTATTCGGTATTGCTGATATTGTGGCGCTGCGGGCGATTGAGGATGACGTCCTCGACCGCCTGGCGCAGTTCGGGGTCGATATCGTCATAGACCGGCAGGTCGCCGGCATTGACGATGCCCATGTCCATGCCGGCCTTGATGGCGTGGTAGAGGAAGACGCTGTGGATCGCCCGGCGCACCGGCTCGTTGCCGCGGAAGCTGAACGACACGTTCGACACCCCGCCCGACACCCGCGCGTACGGCAGGGCCTGTTTGATGGCGCGCGTGCCTTCGATGAAGTCGACGGCGTAGTTGTCGTGCTCCTCGATCCCCGTCGCCACCGCGAAGATGTTGGGATCGAAGATGATGTCTTCGGGCGGGAAGCCGACCTCGTCGACCAGGATCTTGTAGGCGCGCGTACAGATTTCGACCTTGCGCGCGGCGGTGTCGGCCTGGCCGACCTCGTCGAACGCCATGACCACGACGGCGGCGCCGTATTTCAGGCATTCGCGGGCGTGGTGACGAAAGGTTTCCTCGCCTTCCTTCATCGAGATCGAATTGACGATCGCCTTGCCCTGGACGCACTTCAGACCGGCCTCGATGACCTCCCATTTCGACGAATCGATCATCACGGGCACGCGCGCGATGTCGGGTTCCGCCGCCAGCAGGTTGAGATAGGTCCGCATGGCCTGAACGCTGTCGAGCAGGCCCTCGTCCATATTGATGTCGATGACCTGGGCGCCGGCCTCGACCTGCTGGCGCGCCACGCTCAGCGCCTCGGGATAGTTGCCCTCGACGATCAGCTTGCGGAACTTGGCCGAGCCCGTGACATTGGTGCGCTCGCCGATATTGATAAAGGTCGGGGTCACTTACCTGCCCTCTTGATAGCCAGATCGATCTGCGCATGCAGGAAGCCGGCAAAGTCCAGTCCCTCGGCCTTCAGCGACTTCGGATACAGCGAAGCCTTGGTCAGGCCCGGCAGGGTATTGGTTTCGAGATAGACAGGTCCCTTGTCCGAAATGATGAAGTCCGAGCGCGAATAGCCGCGGCACGACAGGGCCTTGTGCGCCGCGATCGCCAGGCGCTGCAGCTCGGTATTGATCTCGGGCGCAAAACGCGCCGGACAGATTTCCTGCGTCGCGGCGGCAATATACTTGCTGGTATAGTCGAAGGCGCCGGTCGCCGGGATGATCTCGACCGGCGGCAGGGCGATCAGCGAACCGTCGGCCTGCTCGAGCACGCCACAGGTCGCTTCGGGTCCGGTGACGAAGGGCTCGATAACGTAGGGGGTCGTGGCCGATTCGCGACGTACGGCGGCGATGTCCTGCGACGAATTGACGAAGATCAGGCCGAAGCTCGATCCGTCCTGCGAAGGCTTGGCGACCAGCCTTCCATATTCGGAAAACGCTTCTTCGATGTCGTCGAGCGAAACGGTCTCCGGCGAGCCCACACCGGCGATGCGCGCGAACAACTTGGCCGCCGTCTTGTCGAAGGCGAGGTGCGACGCTGCGGAGCCCGAGCCGGTAAAGGGGATGCCGCGCATCTCGGCCAGGACCTGGAACTCGCCGTTTTCCGCCGAACCGCCGTGCAGCGCCAGGACCAGTACGCGGTCTTCGGCGGCGGCACGGTCCAAGGCGCCTTCGATCGTCCCGAGGCGCGCGCCGTCGGCGGCGAATTCGACTTCGAACGGCCGGGTGTGGGCAAAAAGCGCGTCGCGCGTCGCCTCGCGCACGCTGCCGTCGGCCGCCCAGAACCACAGGTCGGCTTCGGGCAGCGCGTCGGCCACGGCCTGGGCCGAGGCGACGGAGACAAGGCGTTCGCGGCTCAGGCCGCCGAATAGGATAGTCGTGTGCATAAGGACTCCGGCCGCGCTAAGGCGCTATGCGCTTTGGAACACTGGGGTCTTTATCACGGCCGGACGCTGTGAAAAGCGATTTTTCACCCCGCCGGCTTGACCGCCACGACCTCGATTTCCACCAGGAAGCCCGGGGCGGCCAAAGCCGCCACCTGGATGGTGGCGCGCGCCGGCTTGTTGGGCTGATCGGCCGTGCCGAAATGGCGGCTATAGGCCTTCATCATGCCGGCGAAATCCAGCTTGCCGCCCGTGGCGGGATCGCCGGCCAGATAGACGCGCATCTGCACGACGTCCTTGAACGTCATGCCCTGCCCCTTCAGCTCGGCCTCGATCTTGCCGAGGACCGATTCGGTCTGTTCTTCGGTCGTGCCGAACGACGCGATACTGCCCGCTTCCGCCTCGGGGTGGGCGACCGCCGGCACCATGCCGCTGACATAGACGGTGGTGTAACCGGGCGGCACCGCCACGGACGAGGCGATCGGGGACGAGACCGCGCCCGTATGGACGACCGGCTTGGGCGGGGCGGCAAGGGCCGGCGCCGCCAGGGCAAACATGGCGGCGGTGACGAGGACGGTACGCAGCATGGGGACCTCTCCTTACGCTTTCAGGGATTTTTGCCGTTCGGCGATCAGGCCGACGACGCGGTGGGCCGACACGAAGGCGCCCTGTTGCCAGGCGCCGACATGGCTCAGGTGCTCGCCAGCGAAATAGAAGGGACCGTCGGCGTCACTGAGCAGCGTATAGTCTGCCGGATTTTCCGTCGCCATTTCGCTTTCCAGCCCGAAGGAATACGGCATTTTCGACCACTGCACGGCGATCGGGGATGCCATCAGGCCCGACTTGCCCGGATGCAGCCGGTCGACCGTGCCGCGCGCATAGGCGACCTGGTCGGCGAAGCTGCGCGTCCCCATGCGGCCGTCGAAGGCGTAGCCGGCGATGAGGATGCCTTCGGGCTGATGGAAGCCGGCCGACGGATACCAGGTGATGAAGGTGTCCCGTTCGGTGAAGCTGAGGCCGCCATAGACCTGGTCGTCCTCCCAGAATCTGGGGCTCTGGAAGGCGATCTTGTAACCGTCGCCATAGGTGCCGTTGCGCAGGATCGCCGTCTGCCGGTCTTTCGAGAAGTCGTTCGGGACATCCTTGAGCACGGTGAGAGGAAGCGTGCAGATACAGTAGTCACCGGCCACCACCGACTTGGCACCGGTCGCCTTGTCGACGACGGCGATCTCCACGCCCTTGCCCTTGCGGCGGATCGACTTCACCTCGGTACCGAGGCGCACGACCTTGCCGAGGCGTTCGGCGAAGGCCGCGGGAATCCGGTCCATGCCGCCGACCGGCTGCTGCATGGTGGCCTGCATTTCGATGATATCGCTGAAGCCGGCCAGCCCCTGCACGAAGGGATCGCCCACCACCGACAGCGGCAGGGGGGCGCGCGGCGTGCCGGCCTGGCTGCCTGCACCCGGCTCGATGCCGTAGCCGGCCGAGGTGGAGCCCGTATAGGTCAGGTCGCCCGAGCGGACAGCGGTTTCGCCCCGGCCCGGCTTGGCCTTGGGCACAAGCCCGCCCCACGGCTCAAGTACGGCCATCAGTTTATCGCGGTCGTCCTTGCTGAAAGCATCGTCGAGCGCGCCCTTGTTGACGCACTTGGCCAGCAATTCGGCCATATGGCCGCGATAATCGAAAACCGCCTGGCGCATCAGAACCGGCTTGCCGTCGTTCAGCCGGTCGGTCTGGAGACGCGCGCTGCCCGAATAGTTGACCTCGGTCTCCATGGCGACGCCGAAAGCCTTGCAATAGCCCAGGGTCGCCTGGTGATTGCTGGGGATACGCGCAGGGCCGGCATTGAAATAGTGGCCGTCGCCGAAGGTGCAGACCTGATGCGATCCGTCGGTCATGTCGACCGTCGTTCCCTTGCGAACGGTGAAGTTGCGCCCGCCGACGCGATTGCGCGCCTCAAGCACCGTGCAGTCGTAACCCGCCTTGCCGAGCTCATAGGCCGCCGACAGTCCGGCGACGCCGGCGCCGAGGATGACGACCTTTACCCCCTGGCCCGAACCGGGCGCCAGATCGGGCATGCCCGCCCAGGCTTCGTCCGTGCCCATCAGGCCCAGCCCGCGGGCCGCGGCATAGGCCCCGGCAAACCCCGCCACCGCGCCGAAGCGCATAAGAATGTCGCGTCGTGTCGTCACGTCCAGCCCCTTTGCCAAAGCGATGTGTGGAAAAAGGGCCCGCGGCTTTTTTTTGGAGTCCGCTGAACGCCATGTCCCGAGCATCGCGACAAAAATAAAAAATGGCCTTGCGCGACGCATTGCCGCGCAAGCCGTTTCACCCGAAACGGACGCTAACGCAGTTAACAGGGCTTGGCTATGGGCTTTGCCGCCATGTACGGGCAAAATATCGCCAAACGCGCCTAGCTAAGCTCGAACGGCTCGAGACCGGCCAAACGCAAGGCCTTCGGGCGGTCGGGAATCGGGCGCGGCCTGACGCCCCGCACCTCGTCGGCGACGTGTTTGATATGGTCGGGCGTGGTGCCGCAGCAGCCGCCGAGGATATTGACGATGCCGTCCCTGGCCCATTCGTGCAATTCGTGCGCCGTCTCGTGCGGCTGCTCGTCGTACTGGCCCATGGCATTGGGCAGGCCGGCATTGGGATAGGCCGCGACCAGGCAATCGGCGATGCGCGCCATCTCGGCGATGTGCGGCCGCATCAGGTCGGCGCCCAGCGCGCAGTTGAAACCGACGGCGAAGGGCCTGGCGTGCTTGATCGAGTTCCAGAAGGCTTCCGCCGTCTGGCCCGACAGGGTGCGGCCCGAACGGTCGGTGATCGTGCCGGAAATCCAGATCGGCAGCTTTTCCAGGCCCTCGTCCTCGAGGTCGAGGATGGCCTTGATCGCCGCCTTGCAGTTCAGCGTGTCGGTGATGGTTTCGATCAGATAGAGGTCCACGCCGCCTTCGTTGAGCGCGCGGATCTGCTGGCGATAGGCCTGGTAGACCTCGTCGAACGTCACCGAACGCGCCCCGGGATCGTTCACGTCCGACGACATGGAGAGCATCTTGTTGAGCGGCCCGATCGAGCCGGCGGCAAAGCGCGGCTTATGGGGCTCCTTTTCCGTCCAGCGGTCGGCGGCGGCGCGCGCCAGTTTCGCGCCTTCGAGATTGATGTCGCGCACGGCCTGGGCGTCGAGGTGGTAGTCGTCCTGGGCGATCGTCGTCGCCGAGAAGGTGTTGGTCTCGGAGATGTCGGCGCCGGCGCCGAAATACTGGTCGTGCAGGTCGGCGATGATGTCGGGCCGTGTCAGGCACAGGATATCGTTATTGCCCTTGAGCTGGACATTGTGGTGCGCGAAACGGGGCCCTCGAAAATCGTCCTCGTCGAGACCGCGGCGCTGGATCATCACGCCCCACGACCCGTCGAGGATCAGGATACGCTCACGGGCGGCGGCTTTCAGCGCGGCGATGCGGTCGGCACGGGTCATCGGGTCTGCTCCAGGGTCAGTTCGGCGTAGAAGTCGGATTCCGACTTTTCCGCCACGGCCTGCAGGGCTTTTGGATCGACAAAGGCATCGGCCTTGCCGGCCTGCAGTTTTTGGTACTTGGCTTCCATGTCGGCGACTTCGGGATGATTGGACAAAAACACGTCGGCCTTCATCCTTTTCAGCGTCGCGAAGGTTTTCTGATAGTCGCCGACTATATTGGGATAGGCGTTGTTGCCGACAAGGACGTTGCCGGCGACCGAGGCCGAACCGAAGAAGACGACGTGGACTTTTCTGCCGGCGACTTTCGACTCCATCGTCCAGGTCGTGTCGCCGCGCGTATGACCGGGCGTGAACACGGCCGTCAGCGTCACGCTGCCCAGCTTGACCTTGTCGTCGCCGGCGTTGAGCACCCGGTCGACGGCGACGGGCGCGAACGTACCGGAACCGTCGCGGTTCTCGCCGACGTGCACGCCGTGCTCCAGGCCGAAGCGGTCGCCGCCGCTGGCGACGAATTGCCCGCCGGTATCCGCCTTCAACTGCGCCATGCCGCCGACGTGGTCCCAATGGGCGTGGGTTTCCAGCAGGTAACGCACGTCGCTCAGCTTGAAGCCCAGCGCCTTGATATTGGCTTCGACCAGTTTGACGCCGTCCTTCGTGCCGGAATCGATGACGATCAGCCCCTTGCCGGTTTCGATCAGGTAGACGCCGATGCCTTCGGTGCCGACGTAGTAGATGTCCTCGGCGATACGATAGGGTTTGTGCGGGACGTCATAAGTATCGGCCGGTGTCACGGCCTTCGGGTTTGCCGCCAGCAGCAGGGCTGCCGCGATTACGCTTATCATGCCGCTTCCTTTACTCCCAGAATACGGCAGATAGCATAGACCAGATCGGCCCGGTTCAGTGTGTAGAAATGGAAATCTTTGACGCCTTCGCGTTCCAGCTCAAGGCATAATTCCACCGCCACGGCCGAAGCGAGCAGCTTGCGCGTGTCGGCGTCGTCGTCGAGCCCGGCGAACAGCTCCTCCAGCCAGTCGGGGATGGCGGCCTCGCAGGCGGCGGCCATACGGCGCAGGCCCTTGAAATTGGTCACGGGCATGATGCCGGGCGTCAGCTCGATCTTGATGCCGGCGTCGGCGACGGCGTCGCGGTAGCGCAGGAAGGTGTCGGCTTCGAAGAAGAACTGGCTGATGCCGCGCGTGGCGCCGGCATCGACCTTCTGGCGCAGGACGTCGAGGTCGAAGTCGAGCGACGGCGACTGCGGGTGCTTTTCCGGATAAACGCCGACGCTGACCTCGAAATCGCCGATGCGCTTGATAGCCGCCGTCAGTTCGGTGGCGTTATGGTAGCCGTCGTTGCGCGGCGTATAGTCGCCGAAACCTGTCGGCGGGTCGCCGCGCAGGGCCACGATGTGGCGCACGCCGGCGTCCCAATAGCCCTGGATGACCTCGTCGACCTCGTCGCGCGAGGCTTCGACGCAGGTCAGGTGCGCGGCGGGCTTCAAACCCGTCTCGTCGAGGATGCGCTTGACCGTGCGGTGCGTGCGTTCGCGCGTCGAGCCGCCGGCGCCATAGGTCACCGAGACGAAGCTGGGGCCAAGCGGCGCCAGGCGCTTGATCGACGTCCACAGCGTCTGCTCCATCTCTTCCGTCTTGGGCGGGAAGAATTCGAACGAAATGCGCACGTCGCGGCCACCTTCGGCCAGCGAGCGGGCGATGGGTGCCAGGTGCGGGGTCTTGCTGATTACAGGCGTCATGATCGGATCTTAGATTTTGGTGGCGAGCCAGATGCGGACAGTCAGGCCGGCATCGGTCCTGGGCGGCAGGCTGAGCGAGGACTTGAGCCTGAGGCTCGCGGCGTCCAGCCAGGCCGCCATGTCTTCGTCGAGCATGCCCAAGCGTCTGTGCTGGTACTGTTCGCGCATGATTTCGAGGTCGTGGTGCGCGAAATCGACGATCAGCAGGCGGCCGGAGACTTTCAGCAGGCGCCCGGCTTCGGCAACCGCACGGCCCGGGTCGCTCAGGAAGTGCAGGACCTGGTGGACGATGCAGAGATCGGCCGAATTCGACGGCAGGCGCGTGTCATAGATGTCGCCATGCCGCAGGTCGGCGTCCTTCAGCCCGGCGTCGAACACCTTGGCGCGCGCAATATTGAGCATGTGCTGCGACAGGTCGAGCCCGATCGCCGTTTCCGCGCGGCCGGCCAGCAGCTCCAGCATGCGGCCGGAACCTGTGCCGAGATCGACAAGGTGGCGGTAGGTCTGGTCGCCCAGCGTTTTTACGATCGCCGCCTCGACGTCGAGCTCCGCGACATAGTGGCTGCGAATCTCGTCCCACTTGGGCGCGATGGTTTCGAAATAGCCCTCCGCGGACTTGCGCCGCGATTGGCGCACGGCGTCGAGCGCGGCCAGGTCCGAAGGCAGGACGTCGCCCAGCAGCTTCAGAATCGCGTCGACCAGGGGGCGCACCGACGGATCCGCCGACAGGCGGTAGAAGACCCAGGCGCCGTCGGGAAAGCGCTCGATCAGACCGGCCTCGGCCATGAGTTTCAAATGGCGCGAAATGCGTGGCTGGCTCTGGTCGAGAATCGAGACCAGTTCCATCACCGACAGCTCTTCCCGCGCCAGAAGGCGCAGCAGGCGCAGGCGCGTCGGCTCGCCGGCCGCGCGCAGGGCATCCAGGAGGGCATCGAAATCGGTGGGAACGGAATTCATATAATCATATAAAGATATCTTTATATGATTGGCAAGCGTTTTTAACGGCGGGGTTCAAGCCTGCGGCACGCCGCCGCATGGTGACAGATTTGCGCATACCTATATAGTGGTCATGATACCAGACCGTGCTGCGTTTTAAAGAAAACGCGGCACGGTCTGGTTCCTTAGTGGTCGCATGCTTCACGCATGCTCAGGCAAGGACGTTTCCATGGCCCGCGACGGCGTCAGTCTTCCCACCGCGCTTGGACGCGGCTTGCGCCGCAAGTGTCCCTGCTGCGGCAAGGCTTCGGCATTCCGCGGCTACCTCAAGATCGTCGACGCGTGCCCGGCGTGCCAGACGCCGCTCAGCCTGTATCCGTGCGACGACGGCCCGGCCTACGTCACCATGCTGCTGGTCGGCCACATGGTCATCGCGCCGGCCTTTCTGCTCCACCTGTTCTACACCTATCCCATCGAGGTGGTCTTGCCGACCATGGTGGTATCGATGGCGGTGCTGACGCTTGTGCTCCTGCCCTTCGTCAAGGGCGCCTTCCTCAGCCTCCTCTGGTATCTGGGCCTGAAAACGGCGCGCTGACGGGCGTTAACGCATCCTCCCGAAAGCGTCATTTGACTTGTCGCCCGCCGGGCGCATTGTCCCGTTGCTTTTCACCACCTTATTTCAGGAGGCTGCAGTGGCTCACAAGTTTGAAATCCGCAAGAACAAGGCGGGCGAATTCGTTGCGTACTTCGTTTATAACGGCGAAAGCATCTTCTGGACCGAAGGCTATGCCTCGAAGGCTTCGGCGAAGAACGCCATAGAATCGGTCAAGAAGAACGGCCCGGCCGCCGAAATCCTCGACACGACACAGACCACCGACGCCTGATAAAAAAGGCCCCAAGGAAGAAAAAAGCGGCGCTCTTGCGAGCGCCGCTTTTTCCATGGTCGGTGTATTTATCTTGGTCGCATTTCCTGGCGACGAACCAGCGTCCACTTCGCCTGGAAAGGCTCCGGAAGGGATCACCCCATCTGAACCGCGTCGCGGATCAGGGCGATCGAACCCACCGACTCTTCGGTGCATTCCATCGACAGGCGGTCGATCTCTTCCTGGGCGAAGGCGCGCATCAACTGGGCGGCCTGAGGCGAAAGAGCCATCAGGGTCCGGGTGGAAGCGCGCGCCAGCGCCAGGGCAGCGTCGGCGTCGACAAGGTTGGCAGTATCACGGGCAACGGCCAAAGCATACAGACGCGAGGCTACATTCGGGGAGGAATCAGCCATCATTTTCTTCTTGGACATGGGAAGGTGAATACGAATTAACTACAATCCCCGGCACGACAAACACACAGGCGCGACCGGAGTAATTCAACGCAACTGGTACTCGATTGAACGTCTATATATGCAAATGATTGCAAGAAAACCAGAGATACAGTTTTACCACTTAAGATGGCCACCGGTGTCATGTAATTGTATTGCATCAACTTATTTGGCAATGATGCAAAATAAAATCAAAATTCCATAAAAATAGCACAAATTTTGCGTGTTATCGCTATCATATTCGACAATATATCACGATATGGGAAATTCATGCATAAAGCGCACGAGCTATGGAAGCGCTGTCATATGTGACGGTTTTTGCAATACTATGAAAGACTTGCAGAGCCGGCAGGCCTCAAACACGCCCGTAAAAAAACAAAACACCCACCCGGCAGACCGGATGGGTGTTTGAACTTGAACATAATGGCGTTCGATCATCCGACCTTTTGCGCCAGACGTTCCTGGCCTTCGCGGATGATCTGGGCGGCGGCTTCGGGCTCGACCCAACCGATGACCTTGGTGTCCTTGCCCTTTTCCAGGTCCTTGTAGTGCGCGAAGAAGTGCGTCACCTGTTCGATAAAGATCTGCGGCATCTGACGGTAGCTGGCGACATTGGTGTAGAAGGGGTGCAGCTTGTCGACCGGCACGGCCAGGATCTTTTCATCGCGGCCGGCTTCGTCTTCCATGACCAAGGCGCCGATCGGGCGGACACGGATGACCACGCCCGGATAGACCGGGGTCGGCCCGACCACCATGACGTCGCACGGATCGCCGTCGTCGGCCAGGGTGTGGGGGATGAAACCGTAATTCCCCGGATAAAACATCGAGGTATAGAGGAAGCGGTCGACAAACAGGGCGCCGGAGTCCTTGTCCATCTCGTATTTCACGGGCATGCCGCCCTGCGGAATTTCGATGATGGCGTGAACATCCCACGGCGCGTTCGGGCCAACGGAAATCTTGTCGATATTCATATGTTTCTTGGATCGGTAATGACGTTGCAGTGCAGATGCCGCTTTCATAAGCGTCCGCGGTCTTTCGCACAAGCGAAGAAAATGTAAATTGCATTTTCACTCTACACATTCAGCCCTGACACGATAAAAAGGGCGCGGCGCACGCCGGCGGGTTGTTTCGACGGCCCGCCATTCTCTCGCGCCTGGACAGAGTTGCCGGATAAAGCTGCCAATGACTTTCCTGAACGCGCTGCTTCACGCCGCCGAACACAATCCGGTCGATGCCGCGGGGCTTGCGATCTTCACCTTCTGCTGGCTGGGTTACGAGCCCTTCCTGCAAAAGATTTCAAAAAAGTCGGGCCTGATCACCAAGGACCTCAGCATCGTGCGCCAGGCATGGATGCGCGAAATGACGATCCGCGAACTCAAGCTGTTCGATTCCAACCTGATGGCGCACGCCGTCAACTCGGCGACGCACTTCTCCTCCGCCAACCTGATCCTGATGGCCGCCATCGCCGGCGTGCTGTTTTCCAGTCACCTGCCGTTGGCGTCGGTCGAAGCGCTGGGTTTCGACGTGTCGTCCCCGCTCCTCTTCCAGATCAAGCTGGCCCTGGTCGTCGTCTGCCTGACGCGCGGCCTGCTGAACTTCATCTGGGCCATCCGCCAGATGAACTATTGCGCCGCCGCCATGGGCTCGCTCCCGGAATACATGGACGCCGGCACCGCCCGGCGGTTCGGCGACGCCCTGACCAGCATCATAGAACCCGCCATGTCGAACTTTTCGCAGGGCGTGCGCGGCTACTACTTCTCGATCGCCGCGGCCGCCTGGCTGTTCGGCCCGCTGTACCTGATTACGGCCAGCGTCGGCGCCATCATCCTTCTGGGCTGGCGGCAATCGCGGTCAAAGGCAGCCAAGGGCCTGCGTCAGTTGCGCGAACTTCTGGAAGAGCACCCCTATCCGACGCCGACCCGGCCGCTGCACGATAATCACAATCCATTCGCGAAAAATGCTGCGTCGCACAAAAGAGATGACGTAGCGTAAACCGCCATCCCTGAAAAAAACGTCATACAGGCTTGAGCTTGTAACGATACGTGATCGGATGAATTACAATTTCATCTTGCTTTATTTTGCGTCGCAAACTATTTTGGGGGTGTTCGGTGCTCCGGCACCGATGCCCTTCCTGGGCGTTTCCTCCCTGTAGACTTGGCCGCGCTGGATCAGCGCGGCTATTTTTTTGCCTCGCGGCGCCTCACCCGGCGATCAATTCACCGGTCAGCACCCGAAAGACCGCCGCAAGTTCCTTGAGCCCGCTGTGCGGCTCCATCGTCGCCTCGTCCATATAGATGGCGCGATTGACCTCGATCTGCAAAGCCTCGACACGGACCGCGGTCCCGCCGACATTCAACCCCGCGGGCCGGCCATAATGCTCGATGATATAGCCGCCGGCGAAGGGCCGGTTCAGTCCGACGCGCAGGCCTTCCTTTTCGAGCACGCTTTTCACCTTGCGCGTCAGCGCCTCCGAACAGCTTTCGCCGTGCAGATTGCCGAGGATGATGTCCGGCTTGGCGCCGGAAATCTGCCCCAGGGCCGTCGACGGCATGGAATGCCAGTCGATCAGCCGCACGGGTTGCCCATAGGCGCTGGCCTCGCGGATCAGCTTCAGCAGCGTCCAGTGATACGGCCGGTGGACGAGGTCGATGCGGCGCTCGACCTCCTCCATGTCGAGCGGCTGGCGGTAGATGTCCTGGTCGGCGGCGATGCGGCGCGCCACGACACCGAAGCCCGCCTTGACGCGCGCGCTGAGCGACAGGGCGGCCTTGGGCAACTCTCCCCGGATCAGCCGCGCGTCGAGTTCCAGCGGATTGCGGTTGACGTCGCAAAAGGCGCGGGCATAACGGCAGGCGACACCGAAGACGCCCTGGTCGGGAT
>FTCZ01001031.1_pt1 | contig 49767 bp, 53 predicted proteins | sample 1658871 | NCBI WGS metagenome assembly FTCZ01 (sample SAMEA3914864, study PRJEB12502) | metagenome | biome: forest; material: soil | place: USA | collected 2012-03-12 | depth 0.3 m | reverse complement strand
CTCGATCACGAGATCGGTGTCGGCCAGCCGCACCTTGTCGCCGGTCGTGGGACCGAACATGCCGGCATAGGCTGCGCGCGAAATGCGCGTGGGGCCCTCGTTCGAGGGACCGACCTTGGCGATGGGTCCCAGCTTGCCCGAGACCATGGCCTGGAAGCCGTGGCTCTCGCGCGCGCCGAGATAAGGCGTGAGCCGCACGGTACGCGACTGGCCGGGCTCGAAACGCACGGCGGTGCCGGCGGCGATGTCGAGGCGCATGCCCTTCGCACGCTTGCGATCGAATTTCAGCGCCTCATTGGTCTCGAAGAAATGATAGTGGCTGCCGACCTGGATCGGCCGGTCGCCGGTGTTCGACACCTCGACATGGATCGGATTGCGGCCCTTGTTGAGCTCGAGCTCTCCCTTGGCGGGGAGGATTTCACCTGGCTTCATGGCGGGCGGCCTCAGCGGATCGGATTGTGGACGGTGACGAGCTTGGTGCCGTCGGGAAAGGTCGCCTCGACCTGGATGTCGTGAATCATCTCGGCCACGCCCTCCATCACCTGCTCGCGGCGGATGACGGTGCCGCCATCGCGCATCAGCTCGGCCACCGAGCGGCCGTCGCGCGCGCCCTCGACGACGAAATCGGTGATCAGCGCCACGGCCTCGGGATGGTTGAGCTTCACGCCACGCTCGAGCCTCCGGCGCGCCACGTTGGCCGCCATCGCCACCAGCAACTTGTCCTTTTCGCGCGGCGTCAGATTCATCGCCCGTATCCCCCTGTCGATCCGTCCGACTATAGCGCGGCGGCGTCCCGATCAAACAGGCTGCATCAAGCATGCCAAACGCGGCCTATGGCCCATAGGTGCCTCTGGGGATGACACGTGGCTTGGCAATGGCGGACAGTTGCGGGGCGTCTTCGGTCTGCAGGGAAGACGCGCCGGCGGCCTGCCAATGCGCATCGCGCGCCTGATCGTCGTAGGGGACGGCGGCGATCGTCAGCAGAACCAGGACCGTGGCAATGAACTCGGCCCAAGTTCGTTGCGGGGAGATGACGAAATCCTGCCAGCGATATTTGTTGATCTTCATGCCCGGAAGATGGGCCGGAAAAAGGGACGATCTATGGCGAGCCCAATTCGACGTCGTCATGTCGATATGTAAGGCCTGAATGAAGCAGAATGATCATAGTGCTCGGGCGACGCGGCTGACGACGCCGCGCAGCCAACGATGGGCTGCGTGATCCTCCTGGCGCCGATGCCAGAGCATGGCGAACGGCAATGTCGGAGAGGGGAAAGGCAAAGTCAGGACCTGCAACGGCGCCTTGAAGGCGAAGGCGCGCGCCGCGCGTTCCGTCATCACCGCGACCATGTCCGACTGCGTCAGGATTCCGATCGTGGCGAGCAGAGGTGCGCGCAGGACGACGCGCCGCTCGAGACCCAGACGGGCCAGTTCCTCATCGACGAAGCCTGTTCCTTCTCCGGTGGAGGACACTTCGAGGTGGGACAGGGCGGCCAGCGATTGGACATCGATCTTGCCACTTGGGCCGATGGCCGGATGGTCCTGGCGCAGCAGGCAGGCGAATCGATCTTCGAACAGGCGAACATCGCAAAAGCGCTCGGCCGGAGCGCCGGTGCTTCCGAGAGCAAGGTCGATCTCGCCGCGATCCAGGCGCTCGGCGACGGCGAGCGTGCCGCTGGGTCGCAGGTCCAAGGTAACCAAGGGCGCTTCGCGGGCCACCACGGCGGCGAGCGATGGTGCCATCACCAGCGCGCCGTAGTTGTTCAGCGAGACGACGAAGGTCCGCGACACATCCTGCGGCTCGAACGTGCGATTGCTCTCCAGGGCAGCGCCCAGATCGGCCAAGGCCTGGCGCACCGACGGCGCCAGATGTTCGGCCTGGGGTGTCGGCTCCATGCCTTCGGGTGTTCGTACAAAAAGTTCGTCCCCCAAGGCCGCGCGCAAACGGCCAAGCGCATGACTTACGGCGGGCTGGCTCATGTTGAGTTTCTCGGCGGCGCGGGTGGCGTTGCGCTCCTGCATCACCGCGTCGAAGACAACGAGAAGGTTAAGATCGAGCCGCCGCCAGTTCATGGTGCCTCATTCATGGCGCACATATCGGCATGAGATCAATGCATTTGCTGCATCGAGCGGCTGCGCCTAAGTCCGCTCGGGGCGCCCGAGCCCTGGACGACGCTTGTCGGCCAACACTGCGCATTAGACCGATTCTCATCTCGCCGCCGCATTTGAAGGAGGTCCCGTGCTCGACTGGACCGTCGTCGCTCCCACGTTCCTCACCGCCGCCGTCGAGTGGGTCGAAGCCTTCACGATTGTCCTTGCCGTCAGCCTGAGCATCGGTTGGCGCGCGGCGGCTGGAGCCGCTGCTGCCGCCCTGGCCGTTCTCGCCGCGATGACCGCGGCCACCGGCGGCGTGGTCGAACTCGGGCTGGATATGCGATGGCTGCAAATGGCGATCGGCGTCTTCCTGTTGCTCTTCGGCGTGCGCTGGCTGGCCAAGGCCATTGCGCGCGGCGCCGGCCTCAAGGCCATGCGCGACGAGGCAACGGAGTTTATCGAGACACGCGCGGCGTTGACGCGCGGCGACTGGACCGCAAGCTGGCTCATTGCCTTCAAGGGAGTCTTGCTCGAGGGACTGGAAGTCTGGCTCGTCGTGACGGCCTTCGGCCTGCACGGGCGGGCGTGGACCAGCAGCGCCGCGGGCGCGCTCGCCGCGCTGGTCGTCGTGATCGCGGCCGGGCTGATGGTGCGGGCGCCGCTCCAGCGTGTGCCGGAGAACGCCATCAAGTTCACGGTGGGCGCCATGATCACGGCGTTCGGCACCTTCTGGACGCTCGAGGGGGTCGGCGGCGACTGGCCATGGGGTGACTGGAGTCTGCTCGGCCTCGCCTTCTTCTACGGCCTCGGCGGACTTCTTCTCACCGCCGCCTTGCGCAGGCGCCCAGCCGAAGGAGTCGTGCGATGAACGCGTTCTTCAAGACCCTGTTCGGCGATCCGGCAACCATCGCGGTGGTGGCCGTCGTCATTGCCACCGAGGTGTTGCTGGTCGCTTGCGGCCAGCTGATCCTGGCCGCCCTCATCGTTCCCGTGCTGGTCCTGGCGGGCACCGCCTGGCTGGCCAGGAACTAAGTCCCGTGCATCATCCATGATCGGCATCGTCAAACTGGCGCTCCGGCGTCCGTACACTTTCGTCGTGATGGCGCTGTTGATCATGATCTTCGGCGTGGCATCGGCGCTGCGCACGCCGACCGACATCTTTCCGGACATCAACATCCCGGTAATCAGCGTCGTCTTCAGCTATAACGGCCTGCCGCCGGACGACATGGCAGGCCGCGTCGTCACCTACTACGAGCGCGCGCTCACCACCGTCGTGAACGACGTCGAGCACGTCGAATCGCAATCAGTGCCGGGCTACGGCATCATCAAGATCTTCTTCCAGCCGACCGTGAACATCAACGCAGCCCTGGCACAGGTCTCGGCGATGTCGCAGACGGTGCTGAAGCAGATGCCGGCCGGCATCACGCCGCCGCTGATCCTGAGCTTCAATGCCTCCAGCGTGCCGATCCTGCAGCTCGCGCTGTCGAGCAACACGCTGTCCGAGACGACCCTGTTCGACCAGGCGAGCAGCTTCATCCGCCCCCAACTGGCGTCGGTCGCCGGCGCCGCCATTCCCTTGCCCTATGGCGGCAAGGTCCGGCAGGTCCAGGCCGACCTCAACCAGCAGGCGCTGCACAGCTACGGCATCTCCGCCAATGACGTGGTCAATGCGTTGTCGATCCAGAACCTGATCACGCCGGTGGGAACGCAGAAGATGGGCACGTTCGAGTACACGGTGAACCTGAACGATTCACCCGCCGAGATCGCCGCCTTCAACGACCTGCCGATCAAGACGGTCAATGGAACCGTCATCTACATGCGCGACGTGGCTTATGTGCATGACGGCAGCCCGCCGCAGACCAACGCCGTCCATGTCGACGGCAAGGCCGCCGTGCTGATGGCGGTGGTGAAGACCGGCGCCGCTTCGACCCTGTCGATCATATCCGGCATCAAGCAACTGCTTCCGGGCGTCGCCCAGACCTTGCCGGCCGGCCTCAATCTCGTGGCAGTCGGCGATCAATCAGTTTTCGTGACCAGTGCGGTGTCCGGCGTGATCCGTGAAGGCGCGATCGCGGCGGCGCTGACCGGCGCGATGATCCTGCTGTTCCTCGGCAGCTGGCGCTCGACCCTGATCATCACAGTGTCGATCCCGCTGGCCATCCTCGCCTCGGTGACGATGCTCTCCCTGCTCGGCGAGACGATCAACGTCATGACCCTGGGCGGACTGGCACTTGCGGTCGGCATCCTGGTCGATGACGCCACGGTGACGATCGAGAACATCAACTGGCATCTCGAGCACGGTAAGGCAGTCGAGACCGCCATCCTGGACGGTGCCCGGCAGATCGTCGTGCCGGCCACGGTATCGCTGATGTGCATCTGCATCGCCTTCGTGCCGATGTTCGGGCTGGGCGGCGTCGCCGGCTATCTGTTCCGGCCCCTGGCCGAAGCGGTGGTCTTCGCCATGATCGCGTCCTACATCCTGTCGCGCACTTTGGTGCCCACCCTGGCGAATTACCTGCTGCGCGCGCAGCAACATGCGGCGGCGGAGAAGACCGGCCGCAATCCGCTGGTCCGGTTCCAGCAAGCCTTTGAGCACCGCTTCGAATCCATCCGCAGCGTCTATAGCGGCCTGCTGAGCCTCGGCCTGCAGCACCGCGTCGTGCTGATCGCCGGATTCATCGGCTTCACCCTGCTCTCGTTCGGCCTCGCCCCTTATCTCGGCCAGGACTTTTTCCCGAGCGTCGATGGCGGCCAGATCAAGATGCATGTCCGCGCGCCGACCGGCACCCGCATCGAGGAAACCACGCGGCTTGCCGACAGGATTGGCGAGGCGATCAAGACGATCATTCCGGCCAGTGAACTCGACGGCGTGGTCGACAACATCGGCCTCAGTGTCAGCGGCATCAACATGGCCTACAACAACTCAGGGACTATCGGCCTCGAGGACGCCGACATCCTGATCAGCCTCAAGCCCGGCCATGCGCCGACGGCGAACTACGTCAAGACGATGCGCGACCGGCTGCCGCGCGAGTTTCCCGGCGTCTCCTTCGCCTTCCTGCCGGCCGACATGGTGAGCCAGATCCTGAATTTCGGAGTACCCGCGCCGATCGACCTCCAGGTGGTCGGCAACGACGTGCCGGCCAACCGGAAATACGCCAACGCACTCCTGGCGCGCATCCAGCAGATCCCGGGCATCGCCGATGCGCGCATCCAGCAGGCCTTCCAGCAACCGACCCTCAACGTCAACGTCGACCGCTCCCTGGCTGGACTGGTCGGCATCTCGGAGAAGGACACCGCAACGGCCATGCTGACCACGCTCGCGGGCAGCTCGCAGACCTCGCCGACCTATTGGCTCAATCCCCAGACCGGGGTCTCGTATCCCGTTTCGATCCAGACGCCTCCGCGCGACATCGGCACGATGAGCGGATTGCAGAACATGCCGGTGAGCACCGGCGGCGGCGGTGCGGCACAGCTGCTCGGCGGCCTGGCAACAATCCAGAGGGCGCCGAGTGACGCCGTCGCCTCGCACTACAACGTCCGCCCCGTCATCGACATCTACGCAACGCCGCAGGGGCGCGACCTCGGCGGTATTGCCGCCGATATCCGGCAGGTGATCCAGGACACGGCGCACGACCTGCCCAAGGGCGCCAGCGTCGCCTTGCGCGGGCAGGTGACGACGATGACCAGCGCCTATCAGCAACTCTTCGTCGGCCTCGCCTTTGCCATCGTACTGATCTACCTGCTGATCGTCGTCAATTTCCAGTCATGGCTCGATCCATTCGTGATCGTCACGGCGTTGCCGAGCGCGCTTGCCGGCATCGTCTGGATGCTGTTCGCCACGGACACGACGCTGTCCGTTCCCGCTCTGACCGGCGCCATCATGTGCATGGGCGTCGCCACCGCAAACAGCATCCTGGTGATCAGCTTCGCGCGCGAGCGCCTGGCCGCCGGCGCCGATGCGCTCGCTGCCGCCCTCGAGGCCGGCAGCAGCCGCTTCCGGCCGGTGCTGATGACCGCGCTCGCCATGATCATCGGCATGGCGCCGATGGCGATCGAGCCCGGCCAAAATGCACCTCTCGGTCGCGCGGTGATCGGCGGGCTTCTGTTCGCGACCTGCGCGACGCTGTTCTTCGTGCCGGCGCTGTTCAGTTTCGTTCACACCCAATCCGCCTCCAGCCCTCGGAGACAAGATGTCCTCGCTCTCGAATAAGAAGTCTCCGTCCCGTCGTCTGCTCTACGTCGGCCTGCTGGGCCTCACGGTCGCCGGCGCTATAGCGGCCAACGGCATCGTGAGCCGGGCCAGCACCAAACAGGATCTCGTGCAGTGGACCGGCGCCCACGCCCTGCCGACCGTCGCGATCGCGCAGCTGGCACATGGCGGCGCCACGCAAAGCCTCATCCTGCCTGGCACCATCCAGCCCTATTCCAGGGCGATGATCTACGCGCGGGTCAGCGGCTATCTCAAGTCCTGGCAGCAGGATATCGGCGCGCACGTCAAGGCCGGCCAACTGCTGGCCTCGATCGATTCGCCCGACCTCGACCAACAGCTGGACCAGGCCAAGGCCAACTTCGCCACGGCCGAGGCGAACGAGAAGTTGGCGATCATCACCGCCAATCGCTGGCAACTTATGGGAGCATCGCAAGCGGTGTCGCGGCAGACGGTCGATGAAAAGGTCGGCGACGCCTCCGCCAAGAAGGCAATCGCCGACTCGGCGCAAGCCAATGTCCGCGAGCTGGAAGCGCTCGCTGCATTCAAGAGCGTCGTCGCGCCTTTCGATGGCGTCGTCACCTTGCGCAATACCGACGTCGGCGCCCTGATCAACGCCGGGAGCACGGCCGGGCAGGAGCTCTTCGAGGTTTCCGACCTGCACCGGGTTCGCATCTATGTCCAGGTTCCGCAGGCCTTCTCGGCCCAGCTCCATCAGGGTTTGAAGGCAACCTTCGAACTGCCGCAGTATCCCGGCGCCACGTTCGATGCGACCTTGACCACCACGTCGAATGCGATGAACGCCACATCGCGCAGCCTGCTCGTCGAGCTGCAGGCGGATAATCCGGATGGCAAGCTGATGGGCGGCACCTACTGCCAGGTCACTTTCCAGATTCCGGGTGACCCCAACAACATACGCGTGCCGGCAACGGCGTTGATGCCGGTCAACCGTGGTGCGCAGGTTGCGGTTCTTGGCGCGGACAACAAGGTGACGCTGAAGGCCGTTCAACTCGGCCGGGACTTCGGCGACAGCGTCGAGGTGATGGCCGGCCTCACGCCGCAGGACAAGGTAATCGATAGTCCACCCGAGACCTTGCAAAGCGGCGACACCGTCCAGCTGGCGGCCGCGCAATCTGCCAAGGGAAGTTGACGGATGTCCTGTCATCTTTTGTTTCGTGCGGCAGCGATCGCCTCGCTGGCGGCGATCGTGCTCCAATGTGCAAGCCCGGCAGCGGAGGCGACCGACGAGATCCAGGTCTACAATGCCGAGATCGCTGCGCCGGGCACCTTCACCCTTCAGCAGCATCTCAACTATGTGTGGAACGGCAGCACCGCGCCGGATTTCCCCGGCGGATTTGCGCCTTATCACAGCTTGAACGGCACACCCGAATTGGCCTACGGCGTCACCGACTGGTACGAGCTCGGGCTCTACGTTCCGTTCGCCGTCGATGCGGATGGCAGCTTTCTGCCCGGCGGCTTCAAGCTGCGGCATCTGTTCGTGTCGCCGCACGCCGAAGACCGGAAATTCTTCTACGGCCTCAACATCGAGCTGAGCTATCAGGCACCCCGCTTCTCGCAAAATCCCTTGGCAGTGGAGCTGCGGCCAATCGTGGGAGTACGCGACCTGGGCCCGCCGCCCGTCTCGCTCACAATGTCGGCGGCGATGTCTGGGTCGGCGCGGAGTATTATGCCGCCTACGGCCCGCTCGGGAATTTCTCGCCGGCCAACGACCAGCAGCACAGTCTTTTCGGCGTCGTCGACTTCAAGGCTTTTGGCTTCGATATCGATGTGGGGCTTGGCTTCGGCCTGACCGACGCATCGGACAGGATGGTCAGCAAGCTCATCATCGGCCGCGCCTTCTAGAAGGCGTCTTCCCTCGATTGCAGGTCGCTACAGGAAAGTAATTTTGTTGCGCAGAGGGGGTGGTGGAATTTGGGACGAATCGCCTAAAAGGCTTATGCCATGGGCATCGGAGGCGTCCCAGAAAAATGGTACTTCCGGCCGAAGGGCCCTCTCCTCTAGGCGCGCTCATACATGCCAAACGCGGGGCAATCTTTGGCCGCGGAAATCCCGCAGGAAGCCTATCGCCGCGGCACGCACGGCCGTCGCCTCTCCCAGAAGGCGCGCGACCATCACACCGTTCACCAGGGTGACGCCGGCCTTCACCTTGTCCGCAGTCTCCAGCAATGCCCGCGCCTTCTCGAAACGAGGCTGCGGCTCGTCCCAGACGCCGATCACGGTGGCCAGCGCATTGGCCGCCCCGAAGCCCGCCCCTGCCGACGTCTCGCCCTCGATCCGGAGCGTATCGGTCCAGACGAGCCTCCCCGCGCGCCGCACCGACCAGGCATCAAGCAGCAGGCCACGCGTAAAACGCTCGCCCGACGCGGCGCGGCCCAGCACGACCATCTCGCAGGCCAGCAGCGATCCGCCCGCACCCACGTGAGCGACCGTCCGGCGCTTGAGCCGCGAGCCCTCGAAGACGATGGTCTCCTGAGGCAGCCAGTCGAGCATGGCGCCCTCGCCCACCTCCAGAGTAACGTCTATGGTGCAAGGATCGCTGGTAAGGGCCGCGCGATAGATTTTCTCGGCGGCCTGGGTTGCCACGACGGCATGGCCGCCCGGGCCGACCTCGACCGCCATTTTAAGGACATCGCCGCCGGCGATCCCGCCCGAGGTCGTCACCAGCACCGCCTGCGGCGGATCGCCGGGCTCGGGGTCGGGGAACAAAACCCGGCAGGGATCGCGTTGATAGAGATCGGTGAGGCGGGTCGCCCCATCCCTTACGGCAAAGACCACGCGGCTTTCGCCGGCGGCGCGTTGCATGCGGGGAGCGGGTGTGTTCATCGCCCCGCCTTGATAGATTAAGGACTGAAATGAGCAAGGCCTTCACCAAGGAAAGCGACGGCGACGAGGACGACGATCTGCCCGAAGAGATGGGCGGATTGCCGATCAGCGCCAAGAACTACATGACGCCCGAGGGCTTCGCGCGCCTGCGCGGCGAGCTCGACACTCTCATGCGCAAGGAACGGCCCGACGTGGTGAAGGTCGTGAGCTGGGCCGCGGGCAACGGCGATCGTTCGGAGAACGGCGACTATATCTACGGCAAGAAGCGGCTGCGCGAGATCGACCGCCGCGTCCGCTACCTCAGCAAGCGGCTGGCCAATGCCGAGGTGGTCGATCCCGCCAGGCGCGCCAAGACCGACCAGGTGTTCTTCGGCGCCACGGTCACGACCGCGAACACCAAGAACGAGGAGCGCACGGTCAAGATCGTCGGCGTCGACGAGGTCGACCTGGCGAAGGGCCACGTGAGCTGGATTTCACCGATCGCCAAGGCCCTCCTCAAGGCCCAGGAGGGCGACGTCGTGAAGATGCGCACGCCTAACGGCGTGGAGGAACTCGAGATCGTGAAGGTCGAGTACCTCTGAGGCGCTAGCCCAGAATCCCCATCTCGGTCGTCGACTGCACCCAGGCAAATCGGTCGTCGCGCAGGATCAAGATCTGATTCTGCGGGATCCTGAGAATGGGCGACCGTTCGGTCGGAAGACCGGCCGCGAGCGCCAACACCGTCCGACAGATTCCGCCATGGGAGACGATCACCGTGTCGCGGCGGATCGATGCAAGACAATCGCGCACCCGTTCGGCGACTTGGCCGTAACTCTCCCCGCCCGGCATGGGGAAGCCCCACGGATCGGCCTGCCGCAACTCGAAGTTGGTTGGATCGGTCTCTCGGATCTGGGGCCAGGTGAGCCCTTCCCATTTGCCGAAATCCAGTTCTTTCAGGCGCTCGTCTTGGCGATATGCCGCAGCGTCCAGCCCAAGGGTTGTCCGCACGATCTCGACGGTCTGGCGCGTCCGCAGAAGCGGCCCCGCGACAAAATCCAGCTCCCCGACCTTCTTGTTCATCCAGCCCAGCAGCGTTCCCGCACCGGCGGCCTGCTGCCGTCCCGTGTTGTTGAGCGGCAGATCGGTAAGGCCGACCATGCGCTCTTGCGCATTCCAGTCGGTTTGCCCGTGCCGCACGTAATAGACCGTGCAGCCCTTGGGAATCGGATTTTTGAGCAGCATCGTGCGGCAAGTATCGCACGATCCGCTGCGGGGCGGGAGCGGCTGGCTTACCTTAAACGCCCACCAGCCCGAGATCCTGGAACCAGCTCTGGGCCTGGGCGTACGACTTGATCTTGGCCGACAGGGCATGCGGCGTGGTGTCGTGATAGACCCAGATCATCGCCGCATCGTCGACCGCCAGCGCATGGATCCTCGCCGCAAGCTCGTCCTGCTTTGCGGGGTCGAAGGCGCTCTTCAGCTCGAGCACGAGCTTGTCCACCTCGGGGTTCTTGTAGGAGCTCCAGTTCACGCCGACGGGCGCCACCTGGTCGGAGGCAAAGAAGCGGTTAACCGCGTAGAACGGATCGGACGTTACATGGGTGACGTTGGTCGCCTGCACGTCCCTGTTCATGTCGGCCTTGGCGCCGCCGCGCCATCCGGTCATCAGCGCCTCCAGGTCGAGCGGCACGATGCCGAGGTCGATGTAGATCTCCTTGAACATCTCCTGGATGGCCTCATTCACCGTCTGGTTGGTGCCGCCGGCCTGGATGGAGACCTTGGTCTTCATCGTCTTGTCCTTGCCGTAGCCCGCTTCGGCCATCAGCTTGCGCGCCGCATCCGGCGCGTACTTGATCTCGAAGGTGGGCTTGCCGAACCACGGGCTGCTGCGGTCGACCTCGCCGTAAGCGGGCTTCACCAGCCCCTTGAGCAGCCCCACGATGGCGTCGCGGTCGATCGCGAGGTTGGCCGCCTTGCGCACCTTGATGTCGGCCCAGGGCGAGCCGGGCAGCACCGACGGATGATATTGGAACACATGCGGTGTGACGTTGCCGACGATGCGTGCGCCGCTCTGCTTCAGGCGCTCGATCGCATCGGGCGCCGGCGCATCGATCATGTCGACGGTGCCGGAAATCAGCGCAGCGCTGCGCGTCGAATCCTCCGGCGTACAGACCAGGATCATGCGGTCGATCTTGGGAATGCGCTTGGGATTCCAGTAGCCCTCGTTCTTCACAAGCTCGGCGCGCTCGCGCGGGATGAGCCGCGCCAGCTTGAACGGACCGGTGCCCGACGGCTCGGAGGCGAACTTGTTCCAGTCCTTGCCGACCTTCTCCCATTGCGTGGGGCTCGACACGAGGAACCACAGCAGCTGATAGGGAAAGAGTGAGTCGACCGAGTTGGTCTTGATCTCGATCTCCATCGGGCCGGTCTTCTTATAACTCGCCATGCCCGGTAGACGCGGACGCACCTGCGCGGCCTGGCGGGTATCGAACTGCGGGGCGTCCTTGTTGAAGATCTTCTCGAAGTTCCACATCACCGCATCGGCGTCGAAGACCGATCCGTCGTGGAACTTCACGCCCTCGCGCAGCTTGAACGTCCACAGCGTCTTGTCGGTGTCGCTTACCTTCCACTCGGTCGCGAGTCCCGGGATCATCTTGCCGGGCCGGTCGGAGACATCGAGCTCCCATGCGATCAACGGGTCGTAGATGGTGAGGCCGGTATACTGATAGGCGCCGGCGCCGCGGTCGGGCTGGCCGGTGGTGAGCGGGATATCGGCCATGGAGATGGCATAGCGCACCACCTTTTCCTGGGCCCACGCCACCTGCGGCAGTGTGAGCGCAGCGGTCGTTCCGGCAATAATCGAGCGGCGTGAGAGCTTCATCCGTCATCTCCTGGCAAGCGGAAGTCGCTCCATGCATGCGACTCCCGTGCCAGAAGCGGGCCTGCGGCGCCAAAGTCACCTACGTTTGAGGTCGTTGCCGCCGCACCCGGTCGGGCCTAGCCTTTTGCCGCGTTGCGTAAAGTCGATCCCGTCCATCGCATGGGAGTTTCGGCTGCGTTTCACGCCGTGATGTTCCCATTGCCTCTGAAACAGCGCGTCCGTCCGGCGCGACAACCTTGGGAAGGAACCGCTCGTGACGCAGCAAGCTCGCCACCATGACCTGTCCCGCCGCGGCCTGATCGCCGCCGGCATCGGCGCCGCCGCCCTCGCACCGGGTGTCGCGCTGGCCCAGGCAACGCGACCCGGACCACCCAGCACCATCACCACTCCGCCACGGGACTTCGGCCCACGCGGCGCGCCCACAACCTACTTCACCGATCCCGACGTCATTTCCGTCGATCCATCCTTCGATGCGCTCGCCCAGCCGAACTCCGCCATCGTGCGCCTGTGGACCGGCGCGTTGTGGGCGGAGGGTCCGGCCTGGAACGCGCAGGGCCGCTACCTGGTGTGGAGCGACATCCCGAACAACCGCCAGCTCCGCTGGCTGGAAGACGACGGCCGGGTGAGCGTCTTCCGCTCGCCGTCGAACAACAGCAACGGCAACTGCTTCGACTTCCAGAGCCGGCAATTGTCCTGCGAGCATCTGACCCGCCGGGTCGTGCGCTACGAGCTGGACGGTTCGGTGACGGTGCTGGCCGACAGCTACAACGGCAAGCGGCTGAACTCGCCCAACGACGTGGTGCCGCATCCCGACGGCAGCTACTGGTTCACCGACCCGGCCTATGGCGGACAACTGTACGAAGGCGCGCCCGACGCGGGCGGTGGACCGAGCAATGCCGCCGGCAAGTTCAAGCCGACCCGGGGGCAGGCTGCAGGCATGGGCATATCGAAGCGGGAATTGCCGACCAACTGCTACCGCATTGATCCGAGCGGCAAGGTCGATCTCGTCGTCACCGAGGATCAGGTGCCCGACCCCAACGGTCTCTGCTTCTCTCCCGACTACAAGAAACTCTACGTCGCCAGCACCGGCAAGGGTCCGGGCGACACCGGACCGGGCGGCAAGGAGGACATCCATGTGTTCGATGTCGGCGCCGACAACAAACCCGCCAATCGCAAGCTTTTCTCCGACTGCATGATCGAAGGGGTCAAGTGCGGCCCCGACGGCATCCGCGCCGACGTCTTCGGCAACCTGTGGTGCTCGAGCAATGCCGGGCGAGCGGTCGGCTACAATGGCGTCACCGTGTGGACGCCGGAAGGCAAGCTGATGGCCGCATCCGCCTGCCCGAAGTGTGCGGCAACATCTGCTTCGGCGGCCCCAAGCGCAACCGGCTGTTCATGGCGGGCAGCCAGTCGCTCTACGCCGTTTACGTCAACACGCAGGGAGCGACGCCGGGCTAGTCACTTCGCCGGAGGTCGGCGAGCAGGCGATCGACGAACTTGGGGGAATAACCCAGCAAGGCGGTCTCGTCGGACAGCTCCTTCTCGAGCTGTCCCAGCGCCTTGATGAACGAGCCGCCTTTGGCGAGCGCGGCCTCGACCAGCGCGTGCGCCTTTTCCTTGCCGATCTTCTCGGCGAGGAGGAACGTCGCACGCTCGGCCAGGACGGCGGCTTCCGTGGCGTCCATGTTGGCCTGGATCGCATCTGTTTCGATCACGAGCCCAGGCGCCACTTCGCCCATCGCCTCGACCGCGGAGCCCAGCGTCTCGCAAAGCGCGGCCAGCGTCGGCCATTCCGACTGCCAGCCGCCCAGCGCGCGTTCGTGCTCCTGCACCATGCCCGACACGATCGTGGCAGCGAGATGCGGCGCGCGGTTGGCCGCCGCCAGGATCAACGCCGCGCCGACCGGATTGCGTTTGTGCGGCATGGTCGACGAGCCGCCGCGGCCGGGACCGGACGGCTCCGACGCCTCGCCCACTTCGCCCTGCATCATCAGCGAGATGTCGCGCGCGGCCTTGCCCAGCGCGCCACAGACCAGCGCGATGTCCTGCGCCAGTGCGGCAACACGCACCCGCTGGGTGAACCACGGGCCCGGCGGCAGCGCGAGCTTCAGCCGTTTGGCGAGCACCTTCATCACCGGCTCGGCCTGCTTGCCCAGCGCCGAGAGCGAGCCCGAGGCGCCGCCGAACTCCACGATCTGCGTTTCGGCGAAGCTCCCCTCGAGACGCCGCATCGCGCGATCGATGTCGGAGGCCCAGCCCGCGATCTTCTGGCCGAGCGCCAGCGGCGTCGCGGGCTGCAGCAGGGTGCGGCCGAGCATGGCCGTGGTGCGATGCCTCTTGGCGAGCTTGGCCAGCGCCTCGACGATGACCGCGAGATCTTCGAGCACCGGCGGCAGGGCCTCGCCCAGTTGCAGCACCATCGCGGTGTCGAGCACGTCCTGGCTGGTGGCGCCCCAATGCACATAGGCCGCAGCATCGGCATTGCGCTTCTTCACCTCGGCGGTCAGAGCCTTCACGACCGGCACGGTGAGCGTCGCGGTGCGCCGCGCCGCCTCGCCGAGCGGTGCGGGATCGTAGAGCGCCGCATCGCACGCCTGCTCGATGATCGGTGCATGCTTCTTCGGGATCAGACCCGCCGCCGCCGTGGCGTGTGCCAACGCTGCCTCGAAGCGCAGCATGTGGCGCAGCGTGGCCGTGTCGGAAAAGGCCTCGGCCGTGCGCGTCGAGGCGCCCAGCGCATTCACAAGACGACCGGCCATGGGATCAGACGTCGAAAAAGACGGTTTCGTGCGCGCCGCCGATATGGACCGGCAGCCGCCACGCGCCGGCGGCATCGCGCTTGGCGATCAACGTCGCACGCCGCGCCGGCTCGACCAGCTTCAATACCGGATCCTCGGCCAGTGCCGGATCGCCGTCGAAATAGAGCCGCGTCGCCAGCCGGTTGAGCACGCCCCTCGCGAAGATCGAGAGGTTGATGTGGGCAGCCTGCATGCCGCCCGCCGGCCACGGCACGCGGCCCGGCCGCACTGTCGTGAAATGCGCTTCGCCCTTGGCGTCGGTCGACACGCGGCCGAATCCTTCGAAACCCGTGTCGAGCGGCAGGTTGCGGCGGTCGTCTGGATGGTTGTATCGGCCGTGGCTGTTGGCCTGCCAGATCTCGAACAGCCCGTCGGGCACCAGCACGCCTTGGGCGTCAAACAGCGACAGCACGAGCTCGATCCGCTCGCCCGCCACGCCCGGCGGTGCCATGTCGGCGCGATAGGTGTTGACCAGGGTGCCCCAGTAGAAAGGGCCGATCGTCTGTGATGGCGTCAGTGCGTGCGACATCGTCCTACTCCATCGCCCCCTTTATTCCATTGGAGTTGCGTTGCGGCCACGCAGCACGACGTCGAACTTGTAGGCGAGCGCCCATTCCGGCCGGGTCGTTTCCATGTCGAACGCCGCCTGCAGCCGCTTGCGCGCGCCCGACGGCACCGAGTTGTAGATCGGGTCGTAGGCCAGCAGCGGATCATCGGGGAAATACATCTGCGTGATCAGGCGCGTGGCGAAGGCGGGTCCGAACAGCGAGAAGTGGATATGCGCAGGGCGCCAGGCGTTGTGGTGGTTCTTCCACGGATAGGCGCCCGGCTTGATGGTGATGAACTCGTACCGGCCCTCGTCGTCGGCACGCACCCTGCCGCCGCCGGTGAAGTTGGGATCGAGCGGCGCGTCGTGCTGGTCGCCCGGATGGTGATAGCGGCCCGCGGCGTTGCACTGCCAGATCTCGACCATCGCCTGCGGCACCGGCTTGCCGTTCTCGTCGAGCACGCGGCCATGGACCACGATGCGCTCGCCGAGTGGCTCGCCCGAGCGCTGCTTGGTGAGATCGCTCTCGAGCGCGCCGAGATGCTCGGTGGCGAGCGACGGGCCGGTGATCTCCGACAGGCTCTGCGGCAGCACGATCGCGGGCCTGGCCGGCGAGCGCAGCGGCGTCGACTTGTATTCGGGCGACAGATTGGCGGGATGCTGGCCGGGGGCCGGCCGTTGGTACGTGTCCTTTTCCATGTCCCCGACTCTACAACTCCATCACGCCGCGCGCACCTCCAGGCCCTTGGGCGTGGCGCGATAGCCTGTCAGCGTACGCTCAGCGAAACCGAGCCGCCAATTCAGCATCTTGGCGGCATACTCGCCCATCCGGATGGCATAGGTGGGGTCGGTCGCACGATTTACGAACTGGCCGGGGTCGGCCTTGAGATCGAAGAACAGCGGCGGCAGGGCCGCGAAGTGCACGTACTTGTAGTTCTCGTCCTGCACCACCGCGAGCCCGCACTTGTCCATCGGCACGCCGAGCGCCGATTCAGGCTTGGTGTAGTGGAGATCGCGGAAGTCGTACTCGTAATGCACTTCCGTGCGCCAATCGGCCGGCGTTTCGCCTTCGACGAATGGCAGCAGCGAACGGCCGTCGACCTGGCGCGGGATCGGCAGGCCGAGCCACTCGAGGATGGTCGGCGTGGTGTCGACCGTTTCGGTGAACTTCTCGACGATCGTGCCGCGCGTGCCGTTCGCCTCGGGGCTCGGATCACGGATGATCATCGGGATGCGGTAGGACTCGTCGAAGTAGCCGATCTTGCCCAGCAGGTGATGATCGCCCGACTGTTCGCCGTGGTCGCAGGTGAAGATGATCAGTGTGTCGTCCCACTGGCCGGTCTTCTTCAGGTAGTCAAAGACGCGGCCGAGATGATCGTCGATCTCGCTCATCAGGCCGCAATAGGTGGCGCGCATCTGGGCCACCTGTTCCTCCGACATCGCCGACCCCAGCGCCTTGCCGTCCTGGAAGAAGCTCGCCTGGTTGATGGTGTTGACGTAGTAGGCCAGCAGCTCGTTCTGCTTGGCCTCCTCGGCGGGCGACGCCGCGCGCACCGGCTTGGGCATGTCCTCCGGCTTGTACATGGCGTTGTACGGCGCCGACGCGATGAACGGCGGATGCGGCCGGTAATAGCCGAGATGGAGGAACCATGGCCGGCCGGCCCGGCCCTGCAGGTAGGACAGGCCGCGCTCGGTGAACCACGCCGTATCCGACAGCTCCTTCGGGATCGCGGCCGGCTGCGCCGTCGCGCCGCCGATCGACTCGCCCTGCGGGCGCCAGATGTCCTCGCGTACGTCGGGCAACTTGAAGCCCTGGCTCGCAATCCAGCCGAAATAGGCATCGCGGTTCTCGAAGGCGCCGACCGAGTGGAAGCCGTCCATGATGTCGCCCAGCACGAAGAAGCGCGGATCGTTCGGCGCGGTCTTGCGCGGATCGGGCGTGGTCGTCGTGTACCCCACCAGGGCGGGATCGTAGCCGCCGCGGCGCAGTTCGTGCGCCAGGTTGGTGAAGCGCGAGTCGAGCGGGATCGTGTTCTGCACTGCGCGATGATTCATCATGTACATGCCGGTCATGAGGCTGGCCCGCGCCGGGCCGCACGGCACACATTGCGTGAAGTGATTGCGGAAGGTCACACCCTCGGCGCACAGCCGGTCGAGATTGGGCAGCTTGAGGTAATCCGCCCCCAGCTTGGGCAGCATCAGGCCGCGCCACTGGTCGACCACGATCAACAACACGTTCTTGGCTGGCATGCGATTCCTCAAGGTTGGACCGGGGCGATAATACGCTAAAGTCGGGACAAACAAGCGGAGGACACTAGACGTGGCAAAATTCAAGATTGTGACAACGGGCGCCGGCAAAACCGACCATTCCTACGAGATGGAGACGCTGGCTGCCCTGGGCGCCGAAATCGTCGAAGTCCCCGGCAACGAAGACGACCTCATCAAGGCCGTGGCCGATGCCGACGCGATCTACGGCAAGGGCCGGCCGCGTATCACCGCCAAGGTCATCGAAGCGGGCAAGAAGCTGAAGGTCGTGTCGCTGGGCAGCGTCGGTGTCGACTCCGTCGACGTCGAGGCCGCGACCAAGCTCGGCATTCCCGTCACCAACGTCCCCGACACCTTCATCGAGGAAGTGGCCGATCACGCCATGACCCTGATCCTCGCGAGCTGGCGCCGGCTGGTCGAGCAGGACCGCATGGTGCGCAAGGGCGAATGGGCCAAGGCGCGCCCGCACCTCTATCAATTCCCACGCCTCATGGGCATGACCCTGGGATTCATCTCCTTCGGCCATGTTGCGCGCGCCGTCGCCAAGCGCGCCGCGCCGTTCGGCTTCCAGATGCTGGCGTATGACCCGTATATCGAAGAGCTGGTGATGAGCGACTACGGCGTGCAGCCGGTCGGCTACGACGAGCTGCTGCAGCGCTCCGACATCGTCTCGATGCACGCGCCCGGCACCAAGGATGCCCATCACCTGATGAAGGAACAGCACTTCAAGAAGATGAAGAAGACTGCGCTGTTCGTGAATACCGGCCGCGGCTCGACCGTGGACGAACCGGCGATGATCAAGGCGCTGCAGGAAGGCTGGATCGCGGGCGCCGGCCTAGACGTGCTCGAGACCGAGCCGGTCGGCCACAACAATCCGCTGCTCGGCATGGACAACGTGATCCTGACCGCGCACGTGGCTTCCGCCTCGAGCCGTTTCGACGTCGCGCGCAAACGCCGCGTCGGCGCCGAGCTGTCGCTGGTGCTGCAGGGCAAGTGGCCGCGCGCCTGCGTCAATCCGATGGTGCTGGAGAAGTCGAAGCTGCTGCGTTGGCAGCCGTTCTCGATGGAACGCGGTCCGGGCAACTGACGGCGTAGCCGTCATCCCGAGCGAAGCCGAGGGATCTTTCCCTAGGTCGGCGGCCGCATCCGGTCGCCGATCGCGCGCTCGCATTCGGGCAGGCTGCTGAACGGTCCGAGCACGACCTTCTCGCCGTCATCGACGGCGTACCAGCCTGCCTCGGTGACGTTGTAATCGCCGACATCGCATTCGGGAACGTGGACGGGGAAGAGATCCCGGATCTGGTTCATGATCCGGACGTAATCATCCAGCGTTCGGGATCAAGGGCGGCGCGACCAGTCCTTGGGGTTGGCGGCGCCCGGCGGCAGCGCGCCCTTCACCAAAGCCTCGACCTGGCGCACCGTGTCAAAAGCCTGGCTTTCGCTGGCGGGCGGCGTCAGGCCGCCGATATGCGGCGTGGCAACGACGTTGGGCAGCTTGGCCAGCTCCGGCGACGGCATCTGGTCGGGGGCGCGGCCGACATCCATGGCGGCGCCGGCGATGCGGCCCTCTTTCAGAACGGCTGCAAGCGCTGCCTCGTCGACGAGGTTGCCGCGCGACATGTTGATGAAGAAGGCGTCCGGCTTCATGCGCGCAAAGGACGCCTCGTTCATCAGATTTTCGGTCTCCTCGTTGGCGATCGCGAGGCAGATCACATAGTCGGCGCGGCCCAGCATCTCCTCGAGCGGCAGCTTGACGAAGCGCCGATCCGCCACCTGGGCATAGGGATCGGAGACCATCACCGTCATGCCCATCGCGGCCAGGATCGGCGCGAGGTCGCGCGAGATCTGGCCGTAGCCAATGATGCCGACCGTGGAGCCGCTCAACTGCCGGCCGACCTTGATCTCGGGCATGTGGCCGGCGTGATATTCGGTCGCCGCGCGCGTAATGCCGCGAGACAGATCGACCAGGAAACCCAATGTCAATTCGACGACCGACTTGATGAAGCCCGCCTCGGCATGGGTCACCAGCACGCCCGCCTTCGAGGCCGCCGCGACGTCGATGTTGCGGATGTCGATGGCGCTGCGCATCACGACCTTGAGCTTCGGCAGGCCGGCGAAGACCTCGGCCGGCACCGGCGTCGCACGATCGGCGATGATGAAGTCGGCGTCCTTTGCCGCCGCGATCACGCCCTTCGGATCGAGCGGCGCATCGCCTTCGTGCAGCACGAGCTCGACCAGCTCCCGCAGGCGCGCGACGGCGCGTGCGCCGTAATACTGGTTGCGGGCGAGCGGGGCGTGGGTGAGCAGCAGTTTCATCATCAACCGTATCCGAAGGCGTGCGGCAGCCAGGTGCTGATCGAGGGCACGAAGGCGATCACCAGCAGGCAGAGGAACAGGAGGCCAAGATAGCCCAGGATCGGCTTCACCGTCTCCTCGATCGGCACCTTGCCGATCAGGCAGGCGCCGTAGAGGCCAAGGCCGAGCGGCGGCGCGAACAGGCCGATGCCCATGCCGAACACCAGCACGACGCCGAAATGCAGCGGATCGACGCCGAGCTTGACGGCGACCGGCATCAGCAGCGGCCCGAAGATGATCAGGGCGGCCGCGCCCTCGAGCACCGAGCCCATGACGACCAGGATGCCGATCGAGAGCAGCAGGAAAAGCCACGTGCCGTGCCCCGAGAGCTGGATCAGCGTGTCGGCCACGGCATGCGGCACCTGCTGCAAGGTCAGCACGAAGGCCAGCGACTGCGCGGCCGAGACGATGAACAGCACCAGCCCCGAGCGGGTCGCGGCATGGATGAAGCTCTGCGCCGCCGCCTTGAAGCCCAGCTCGCGGAACACCACGCCGCCCACGACGAGCGCATAGAGCACGGCGAATGCCGAGATCTCCGTCGCGGTCGCAAAGCCGCTCTTGAAGCCGCCGAAGATCAGCGCGATCAGGCCAAACGAGGCGAGACCGCCGCTCCACAGGCTCGACGCCTTCATATCGGGCGCGGCGTCGAGGCTCGCGGGCGTCGCGGCGCGCTTGCCGAAGACGATCGAGACGATGATCAGCACCATGGCCATCAGGCCAGCGGGCAGCAGCCCCGCCATGAACAGGCCGCCGATCGAGATGTTGGCGACGAAGCCCAGGATGATGAGGTTGATGCAGGGCGGGATGGTCTCGGCCATCACCGCGGAGGCCGCGAGCAGCGCCACCGCACTGCCCGGCCGCTGGCCCGAGCGGCGCGCGGCCGGGATCAGTACCGAGCCGACGGCAGCCACGTCGGCCATCTTGGAGCCGGAGATGCCCGAGAACAGCACCATCGAGGCCACCATCACGACGTTCAGCCCGCCGCGCATGTTGCCGATCAGCCGCTGCAGGAGCGCAATCAGCCGCACGGACATGCCGTTCGCCTCCATCAGGTAGCCGACCAGGATGAAGAACGGGATGGCGAGCAGGACGAAGTTGTCGATACCGCGCGCCATCTGCTGGGCGAAGATCACGCCGGGCAGCGTGCCCTCGACCCAGATGAAGATCAGCGCGGAGAGCGCCAGCGCAAAGCCGATCGGCAGGCCGCCCACCAGCACGACGACGAAGCCCAGCAGCATCAGGCTCATCGACGACGGCACCGTATCGGGAGAGAGCTGGTCCCATGCGACGTAGAGCAGAGCGATCGCCGCGGTCGCCGCGATACCGACCGCGATCTCCCGCGCCGGCCGGCGGCGGAAGATGTCGAGCGCAAATGCGGTCATGCAGAGCGCGCCCGCGCCCATCGGATAGAAGGTCCATTCGAGCGGCAGGCCGGAGCCCGTGGTCTGGCCCATCGTCAGCCAGCCCATGGTGAGCGCTGTCCAGGCAACGTAAGCCGACACGACCGCGACCAGCAGCGCGCCCATCGCATCGAGCAGCTTGCGCGGGTTCGCGGGCAGCAGATCGACAAAGAACGAGACGCCGGGATTTTCGGCCCGCGCGATCGCGCTCGCCGCGCCAAAGAAGCTCGAGCCGACCATCAGGCCGCGCGCCACGTCGTCGGCCCATTCCACGGGAGCCCCGAACCACGAACGCAGGATCACCGAGCCGCAGACGACGACCAGGTCCGCCGCGAGCAGAAGCGCCGCGACGGCGTCGGTAACACGCAACAGGAACGCCACGGGCTCGGTTGCCTAGGTCGTCGCGCGGATCATCTCGATGACCGCCTTGGTATCGGGATGCGCCTTGATGAAGTTCTCGGTCTGCGGCAGCACCCGCTTGCGGAAGGCTTCCTTGTCGCATTCGACCACGGTGACGCCCTTGGTCTTGAGCGTCTCGAGCGCTTCCTTCTCGACGGCAAGCCCGTGCGCGCGCGTGTCGACGGCTGCCTTCCTGGCGGCGTCGAGGAAGCCGTCGCGCAGCTTGGCCGGCATGCGCTTGAAGGTGGCGTCGCTCATGTAGGTCGTGAGCGGCGAGAAGATGTGCTCGGTGAGCGCGTAGTACTTTGCCGTCTCGAAGAACTTGCTGGCGAGGATGGTCGGCGGATCGTGCTCCAGCCCGTCGAGGACGCCCGCCTGCAGGGCGGTGTAGATCTCGCCGAAAGCGAGCGGCGTGGCGGACGCGCCCATCAGGCGCAGGCATTCGGTGATGATCGGGTTCGGCAGGGTGCGGATCTTCATGCCCGCCAGGTCTTCCGGCGTCTTCACCGGCTTCTTCGACAGCACGCTGCGCGCGCCGAAATTGTAGGCCCAGGCGATGATGTGGATGTTGGCGCCCTTGAGCAGCGCGTCCTCGAACGGCTTGGCGGCGCCGGCATCGAGCGCCTTGGTCTGCTGTACATAGCTGGTGAAGAGATAGCCGAGGTCGAGCGTGCCGACGAAGGGCACCAGGTTGGCCGAGATCGACGAGCCCGACACCATCATGTCGATGACCCCGAGCTTCACCGAGTTGATGACGTCGATCTCCTGGCCGAGCTGATTGTCGGGGAAGAACGCCACCTCGACCTCGCCGTCGAGGCCGCCCGCTTTGATCTGCTTCACGAGGTTGTCGTAAAAGACGCGGCCGTTGGCGTATTTGGGATCGTTCGGCAGCGACGAAGAAAGCTTGAGCTTCAGCGTGGCGGCGCTGGCGCGACCGACGATCGCCGGCGCGAGCGCGGCACCCAGCACGAATGAACGACGTCCGACTGACCTCATCTGCATCTCCTCCAAAACGGGTCTTGCGCCCGCATATATTCCTGGCGGTACTTTAGAGTGGAAAGGAGCGCCAAGCCATGCCCGCCTACCTGATCTCGGACGTCACGGCCAAGGACGCCGCGGCCTTCAACGACTATCGCACCCGGGCGGCCGCTTCCATCACGCGGTATGGCGGCCGCTACCTGGTCCGCGGCAGCGCGATCGAGATGCTGGAAGGCGGTTGGCAACCGGGCACGATCATCGTGGTCGAGTTCCCGGATCTCGAACGGGCGCGCGTCTGGTACCGGTCGCCGGAATATGCCGAAGCCCTCGCCTTTCGCGACAAGGCGCTCAGCCGCAACCTCATCCTCGTCGACGGAATCGGCGCCGGCGGTCCCTAGGGCTTCTTCATCGCTGTCGGCTCACCGAGCAACGAGACATGGGCGGCGACGATGCGCCAGCCTTCGGAGGTGCGCATCCAGGTATGGCTCTGCCGGCCGGTCTTCGACGCGCCGTGCCGCAGGAACTCGCAGTTGGCCGTGCCGAAATCGTGGCCGTAGGTGACGACCCAGAGCTTCAGCAGCTCGCGCTTCACCGCCACCCCACCCGCGCCGGGATCCCGTCCTGCGCGAAACGCGGCGATCTCCTCGTAGCCGTAGAGCTGCTCGCCTACACCGTAGCGCAGCGTATGCGGGCTCTGCCAAAAGAGCTCGTCGAGGGTGGCGACGTCGTTGGTGTTGAGCGCCTTCTCGTAGCGATTGAACGCGGCCGTCACTTCCGCCACGACCGACGGGATGTTGATTTCCATTGTCACTCCTCAGGCAGGTGTGGAGACGCAGACGCCCTGTTTCTCGAGATAGGCCGAGACGCGCAGCGCGGCGGCCTCGTCGTAGGGCTTGGCGATCACCTGCACGCCGATCGGCATGGCGCCGGATTTGCGCGTCGGTACGGCCACCACCGGCAGGCCGATGAAGGAGATCGGCTGGGTGTAGATGCCGAGATTGGCGCGCACCGGAAGGTCGACGCCGTCGATCGTCATCATCGCCTGGCCGAGTTTGGGCGCGGAGCGCGGCGTGGCCGGCGCCAGCACGATGTCGACCTCGTCGAACAGCTTCAGCACATTGGCGCGGTACTGGCGGCGGAAGCGCTGCGCCTTCACGTACCACGAGCCCGGCAACAGCGCGCCCGCCATGAAGCGCTCGCGCGTGTCGGGATCGAAATCCTGCGGGCGCGATTTCAGCCGCGGCATGTGAAGCTGCGCGCCTTCCATCGCGGTGATGACATAGGCCGCCGCACGCGCCGCCGCTGCTTGCGGCAGGACGACGGTCCTGGTGGCGCCGAGCGCCCTGGCGACTGCCGCCACAGCCTCGAAGCATTCGGGCTCGCCACCCTTGGCGAAGTAGTCGCCGGCAATGGCGATGCGCAGGCCGCCGATGCCGTCATTCAGGCCAGCCAAGGTGGGCTCGGCGATTCTGTCAGTGCAGACCGGATCGTCGGGATCCCAGCCCTGCATCGCATCGAAGGAGAGCGCCAGGTCCTCGGTCGAGCGCGCGAGCGGACCCAGGTGATCGAAGGCGTCGACGAAGGGAAACGATCCGGCGCGGCTCAGCCGTCCATAGGTCGGCTTCAGCCCGAACAGGCCGCACAGCGACGACGGCACGCGGATCGAGCCGTTGGTGTCGGAGCCCAGCGCCAGCGGCACCTCGCCCGAGGCGACGGCGGCGCCCGAGCCGCCGGACGATCCGCCGGTCATGCACGAAGGATCGTGCGGGTTACGCGAGGGGCCGTAATGGATGTTCTCGCCGGTGAAGTCGTAGGCGTACTCGCCCATGTTGAGGCCGCCCAGCAGGATCGCGCCTGCCGCCTCGAGCTTGCGCACCAGGGCGCCGTCGCGCTGGGCCTTGGGACCATCGGCGTTGATCTTCGAGCCTGCGCGAGTCGGCAGGCCCTGGATGTCGAACAGGTTCTTCACGGCAAACGGCACGCCCGCCAGCGGACCTATGTGCTGGCCCGCGTCGATCTCCGCGGCACGCTTCTTCGCGCGCTCCGCCACGATATCGGTGAAAGCGTTGACCGTGGGCTCCGCGACCAGGATGCGCGCCAGCGCTGCATCGACGACAGCGCTCGCCTTGACCTTGCCGGTCGAGACCGCGCGCGCGATCTCGGCCGCCGTCGCGGCCTTGGACAGCGGATCGCTCACGGCCGAAAGACCGGCGCGGGCGTCAGCTCGTCGTCGAGCTCGACGGCCAGCAGCGGCTGCACGATCGCCAGCGACCGCTCCATGTTCACAATGACATTGGCGCGATACTCCGGCGCGATCGGCAGGCCGATCGCACGCGCGGCCTCGTCGACCCACTTCGCCATGTCGGGTTTCTTGTCCGTCATCGTTCCTCCCGCCCTCAATATGGCCGAAACGCAAGGAGCATGCCAAGCATCTGGCGGCTGCAATCCCCGCTGCAATCCCTGCGGCGCTTCGCTAGAAAGGTATATGACCAGCGCCCTCGACCTCGGTGTCCACGCTCTTCGCGCCGCCTATCGCGCCGGCACGCTCAAATGCTCCACCGTGATCGAAGAGGTCCTGCAGCGCATCGCCGGGGCGGGCGACGACAAGGTCTGGATCGCGCGCCTGCCCGACGAGGCGCTGCGCGACATCGCCGCCACCCTCGACGCGCGGCGCGGCGAGATCGAGCAGCTGCCGCTCTACGGCGTGCCCTTCGCGGTGAAGGACAATATCGACGTCGCGGGCATTCCCACCACCGCCGCCTGCCCCGGCTTCGCCTACACGCCGGATAAGTCGGCCGTCGTCGTGCAGCAGCTGATCGACGCCGGCGCCATCGTGATCGGCAAGGCCAATCTCGACCAGTTCGCCACCGGCCTGGTGGGCGTGCGCTCGCCTTACGGCGTGCCGCGCAATCCGTTCAATCGGGACTACGTGCCGGGCGGCTCGAGCTCGGGCTCGGCGGTCTCGGTGTCGTCGGGCCTGGTGAGCTTCTCGCTCGGCACCGACACCGCGGGCTCGGGCCGAGTTCCGGCGGGCTTCAATAACATCGTTGGCCTGAAGCCGACGCCGGGCCTGCTCAGCATCGAGGGCGCGGTGCCGGCCTGCGCTTCGCTCGACTGCATCTCGGTGTTCGCGCTCTCCTGCGCCGACGCCAATGCCGTGCTCGACGTCGTCGCCACGCCGAAGGTCACGCCTCCAATCGGAAAAGCCTTCCGCTTCGGCGTGCCCAAGCCGATCGAGTTCTTCGGCGATACCGCCTACGCCCGGCTCTATGCCGAGGCCGTCGAGAAACTGAAGGCGCTGGGCGGCACCGCCGTCGAGTTCGACTACGCGCCCTTTCGCGACGCAGCCCAGCTTCTCTACAACGGCCCGTGGGTGGCCGAACGCACCGCCGCCGTCGGCGCGTTCCTCGAGGAGATCCACGCGGGCTCGGGCGTGTGGCCGGAGACCCGCCAGATCATCCTGGGCGGACGCGAGTACAGCGCCGTCGATGCCTTCGAAGGCCAGTACGAGCTGGCCGAGCTGAAAGCCAAGGCCGCGGTCGAAATGGACGGCCTCGACTTCCTGGCGCTGCCGACGGCGGGCACGATCTACACCGTGGCCCAGTTGCGCCACGAGCCGATCCTCTACAACTCCCATCTCGGCCACTACACGAACTTCGTGAACTTCTTCGGCCTCGCAGCACTCGCCCTGCCCTTCGGCTTCCGGCCGGATGGACTGCCCTTCGGCATCACCCTCGTGGCGCGCGCGAACGCCGAACGCAGCCTCCTGGCCTTCGGCGCGCAGTGGCAGCGCGCGGTGCCGTTGCCGCTCGGCAAGACGAACGCGGTGTTGCCGCCGCCGTCCGCCGATCCCGTCGTCATCGAGGATCGCGTGTCGATCGCCGTCGTCGGCGCGCATATGAGCGGCCTGCCGCTCAACGAACAGCTGACGGCGCTCGGCGGCCAACTCGAGAAGCCCGGCCGGACGGCGCCGGTCTACCGCCTCTACGCCCTGCCCGGCGGACCGCCGCACCGGCCGGGCATGGTGCGGGTGACGACCGGCGGTGCGGCCATCGAGCTCGAGGTCTGGAATCTGCCTTCGGCGGCCGTCGGCGCGTTCCTGCGCCGGATCCCGCCGCCGCTCAGCATCGGCACCGTGGCGCTGGCCGACGGCTCGACCGTGCTGGGCTTCCTGTGCGAGAGCCACGTTATCCTCGACGCGCGCGACATCACGAGCCTCGGCGGCTGGCGCGCTTATCTCAAGAGCCTCGCCTAGGCCGAGTGTGCGCCGGGCTTGCCGGCTTCGACAACGAAGCGGGCGTGCGTGGAGATCGGCGCGTTCTGCTGCTTGACCGAGCCGACGGTGCGGAACGACACGGTCGCGGCCTTGGGCTCCAGCGCCACCACGCCGTAGCCGTTGACCCCGCCCCGCCCGTAGCGGATGTGCGGGTTCTTGCGCACCAGCTCCTGCGTTGCCTTGTCGTCGGGCGTTTGTGAGGTGAGCGAGCCGCCCACGAATTCCGTCGCGACCACCGGGGCCTTGGCATCGGCGAAGTCGCGCTTGAGATCGGTCGTCCAGAAGGAATGCACGTCGCCGCCCAGCACCAGCGTGTCGCGCGTCGGGGAAGCGGCGATCGTATCCAGCAGCTTCTGCCGCGCCATCGGATAGCCGTCCCAGCCGTCGACCCAGTAGCGATGCGCGCCGTCCTTGCCCTTGTCGAGCTCCGCCATCAGCGTCTGTTGCGCGAGAAGATTCCAGCGCGTCGAGGCACGCTTCATTGCGTCGGCGAACCACGCTTCCTGCTCGGCGCCCAACATGCTGCGTGACGGATCGAGCAGCTCCGCGCAGTCCGCGACATAGCGGCTCTGCAGGCTCTTGGCCTCGCAGGCATTGTGCGCGCGGTATTGGCGGTCGTCGATCGTGAAGACCTCCGCGAGATCGCCGAAGCGGTAGCGGTCGTACAGCTTGAACGACGGCCCCGCCGGCTTGACCTTGTTGGAGAGCGGCATGTGCTCCCAATAGGCCTGGTAGGCCGCAGCGCGCATGGCGAGGAACGGCTTGGCCTGGTGATCGTCCGGCGAGATGTCGTCGGCATAGTCGTTCGTCACCTCGTGATCGTCCCAGGTGACGATCCAGGGATGCGCTGCGTGCGCGGCCTGCAGGTCGCGATCCGACTTATAGAGCGCGTAGCGGTTGCGATATTCGTCAAGCGTGGTCGGCCGGCCCGCCTCGTGATGACGCACCAGATCGCGGCCCCAGGTGCGCTCATAGATATAGTCGCCGAGGAACAGCACCGCGTTCAGCTCCTCGTCGGCCATGTGACGCTGCGCGGAGTAGAAGCCCTGCTCGTACTGCTGGCAGGACGCGAACGAGAAACGCAGTGCCGTCACACGCTCGGCGGCATCGGGTGCGGTGCGCGTGCGGCCGACCGGGCTTGCCTTGCCCTGCACGGTGAAGCGGTACCAGTAGAAGCGATTGGGCCTGAGGCCATCGACATCGACATGGACCGAATGGCCCCACTGCGGCTCGGCGGTCGCCTGGCCCGAGCGCACGACCTTCTGCATGCGCTCGTCCTCGGCGATCGACCAGCCGACGGAGATCTCGCCGCTCAGCCGCTCGGCGGGATCGGCGGCCATCAGGCGCGTCCACAGCACGACGGACGAGGGCTGCGGCCGCCCCGACGCGACGCCGAGACCAAAGGGATCGGGCGCAAGCGGTGCGGCAGCCCGGACGACACGCGGCAGCCAAAGGACGGAAGACAAGCCGGCGACAAAGGAACGACGTTGCATGGCGGCAGTTTGAGCCGCAGAACGCGACACTTCAATGATAGTAGGTCCGTCTGCTAGGGTCGCCGCCTTCGAGGAGGAAACAATCATGGCCAAGATCGCAATCATCACCGGCGCAGGCAGCGGCATCGGCCGCGCTTCTGCACTCGCTCTGCTGAAGAACGGCTACAAGGTCGCCTTGGCGGGCCGGCGCAAGGACGCGCTCGACGAGACTGCGAAGATGGCCGGCAACAACGCGCCCAACGCCATGGCCGTGCCCACCGACGTCACCAAGCGCGACGATATCCTGGCGCTGTTCGCCAAGGTGAAGGCAGCGCACGGCCGCCTCGACCTGATCTTCAACAATGCCGGCGGCGGCGCGCCGCCCGTGCCGCTCGAGGACCTGCCCTACGAGACCTGGCTCACCGTCGTGGCCTCGAATCTCACCGGTCCGTTCCTGTGCACGCAGGAAGCGATCAAGATCATGAAGGACCAGAAGCCGCGCGGCGGCCGCATCATCAACAACGGCTCGATCTCCGCGCACGCGCCGCGGCCGTTCTCGGTCGCCTACACCTCGACCAAGCACGCCATCACCGGCCTCACCAAGTCGACCTCGCTCGACTGCCGCCAGTACGACATCGCCTGCGGCCAGATCGACATCGGCAACGCCGCCACGCCGATGACCGAGCGCATGACCAAGGGTGTGCCGCAGCCCAACGGCACGACCATCGTCGAGCCGCGCATGGACGTCGAAGCAGTCGCCAACGCCATCCTCTACATGGACAGCCTGCCGCTCGACGCCAACGTGCAGTTCATGACCGTGATGGCCACCAAGATGCCGTTCGTGGGTAGAGGTTAGCGCGTAAGCGCTAACCTCTGGCAGGCGGCAGCGCATTCATATGCGCGAGAGCCTGCACGGCGCAGAAAAGATCGATGAGGCGCGACTAATACCCCGGGTCTTCCAGGTTCAGCAGCGGGAACGCCGAGTGCACATGGGGCAGGTTCGTGGGCATCGCCGGGCTGATGTAGCTCTTGTCGAGCTGCTTCAGGCTGGTGACGCCCAGCAGGCCCATCGCCTCTTTCATTTCCTCTTCGAGCAGCTCGACCACGCGCTCGATGCCGGCGGCGCCGGCGGCCGCAAGGCCATAGCAATAGAGGCGGCCGATGCCGACCCAGTCGGCGCCCATGCAGATCGCCTTCACGATGTCGGAGCCGCGGCTGAAGCTGCCGTCGACCACGACCTTCGCCTTGCCCTTCACCACGTCGACGATCTCCGGCAGCACCGCCGCCGAGCCGCGGCCATGGTCGAGCTGGCGGCCGCCGTGGTTGGAGCAGTAGACGCCCCACACGCCTTCCTTGACCGCCATGTCGGCGTCCTCGGCGCAGCCGATGCCCTTCAGCATGAACTTCACGTCGGGGAACTGGTCCTTCACGCGCTTGAAATTGTCCCAGGCGAAGGCCGCTTGGTGATCCTGGCCGACAGCGGCGGTGCGCCACGACTTCACGAAGCGCTTGGCGATGTCGCGCTCGCGGCGTGAGTAGACCGCCGTATCGACGGTGATGCAGAAGGCGTCGTAGCCCGCGCCCATCGCCTGCTTGACCCGCTCGGCCACCCACTTGTCGTCGCCGCGGACGTAGAGCTGGTAGATCTTGGGGCCAGCGCCGCCCTTCACAATGTCCTCGAGCTTGAGCGTCGTGACCGAGCTGATCAGCATGCCGACGCTGCCTCCGCCCGCCCCTTTTGCGACGGTGATGCCGCCGCCCGGCTCGAAGGATTCGAGCGAGCCGACCGGCGCCAGCAGCACGGGGATGCGCAGCTTCTTGCCGAGCAGCTCCGACGAGGGGTCGATTTTGGAGACGTTGCGCAGGACGCGCGGCTTGAAGGCGATGGAATCGAGCGCCATGCGGTTGCGCCGCATCGTGGTCTCGCTCTCGGTGGCGCCGATCAGATAGTCCCAGATGTTGGGATTGAGCCGGATTTTCGCCGCCTTGACGATCTCGTGAAGCGTCGCGAATTCGTTTTCCAGCCCGCTCGCCATCGTTGCTTCTCCTTGGTCGGGCTAGGATTTAACCCAACGAGGAACAAGAAGCACGGGGAAGCGTTGACGTACACGCGGCCGCCGTGTCGCACAGCGAAGCCATTGACGCTGCGGGTTTTCAACGATTTCATCGCAACTGATCCTCGGCCGGTGCAGGCCGGGGACAGGGGGCTCTCGCGAGCAGGGGCGGAACGATGAGAAACAGGTTTCGAGGCATGAATCGGCGCGAATTCACGGTGGCGCTGGCCGCCGGCGCGCTGGTCGGACGGGCAGGACTTGCAAAGGCGGATACGCCCAAGATGCAGGAGGTCCCCTCGCTTGCCGAAAAGGTGAAGTCGGGCGCCCTGCCCCCGGTCGAAAAGCGCATTCCTGAGAAGCCCTCGATCGTCGAGACGTTCTACGGCGGCGAAGGGCCGGGCAGGAACGGCGGCGAATGCAACATGCTGATCGCCAACGCGCGCGACACGCGCCTGATGACGCTCTACGCCAACGCCCGCCTGATCGTGTACGACGACAAGCTGAAGCTCCATGCCGACATCCTGGAGAGCTACGAGGCCAAGGATGGCCGCGAGTTCACCTTCAAGATCCGAGCCGGCCACAAATGGTCCGACGGCCATCCCTTTACGACCGAGGACTTCCGCTACTTCTGGGAAGACATCGCCAACAACAAGGAGCTCACGTCGGGCGGCCCATCGGTCGAGCTGATGGCCGGCGGCAAGCCGCCCAAGGTCGACATCCTCGACGAGCTGACGATCCGCTACACTTGGGACAAGCCGAACCCCTACTTCATCGAGAGCCAGGCGCGTGCAGCACCGCTGTGGCTCTATCGTCCGGCGCACTACCTCAAGAAGTTCCACATCAAGTACACGTCGCTCGAGGAGATCGCCAAGCAGGCCAAGGGCGGCCAGGGCCAGAAGCCCAACTGGGTGCAGATCCACCGGCGCGTCGACGTGATGTACAACAACGACAATCCGGAGCTGCCGACGCTCAATCCCTGGGTGCTGACGACCCCACCGCCGGCGCAGCGCTTTCAGTTCCAGCGCAATCCCTACTATTACCGCATCGACGCCAAGGGCCAGCAGCTGCCCTACATCGACACCGTGGTGTTCACGATGGCCGCGGCCAACCTCGTGCCGGCCAAGGCGGGTCTCGGCGAAGCCGACCTGCAGTGCCGTTATCTCAACATGCGCGACTACACCTTCCTGCGGAAGAGCGCCAAGACCTCCGGCGTCGACGTGCGCCTGTGGGAAGAGGGATCCGGCTCGCAGCTCGCCTTCTATCCCAACCTCAACGCCAAGGACGACGTCTGGCGCACGCTGAACCGCGACATCCGCTTCCGTCGCGCGCTCTCGCTCGGCATCGATCGCGACGAGCTGAACCAGGTGATCTACACCGGCCTCGCCAAGCCCTCGAACAACACGATCATGGCGCGCTCACCGCTGTTCAAGCCGGAGTATGCGTCGAAGTGGGCGACCTACGATCCCAAGCAGGCCAACAAGCTGCTCGACGAGATCGGCCTCACCAAGCGCAACGACCTCAACTTCCGGCTGCTGCCCGACGGGCGCGACGCCACGATCGTGGTCGAGCACCAGAGTGAGGAATCGAGCGACACCGATTCGATGTCGCTGATCGCCGACCACTGGAAGAAGATCGGCATCAAGATGCTGTTCAAGCCGCAGTCGCTGAACAACTTCCGCCTGCGCGTCTTCTCGGGCGACGCGATCTTTACCGCCTATGCCGGCATCACGACCGCACTGCCGAGCTCCAACACCAGCCCGAAGGAGTTCGCGCCGACCATGCAGGGTGGCCTGCAATGGCCGCGCTGGGGCATGTTCGTCGAGAGCAAGGGCAAGCAGGGCGACAAGTGTGACATGAAGGAAGCCGCCCAGCTCCTCGACTATCTCGACGAGTGGGAGCAGTCCGCCGACGAGGCGGTGCGCCGCAAGGCCTGGGACCGCATCCTTGAGGTCAACATGGAGCAGGTCTTCTCGATCGGCACCGTTAACGGCATCCTGCAGCCCATCGTGGTCGGCCCCAAGCTGCGCAACGTGCCAAAGGAAGGCTATTACGCCTGGGATCCGGGCGGATACATTGGCCTCTACAAGCCCGACACCTTCTGGTACTCGAGCTAGGCGAAAGGCGGCGGCAACGCCGCCTTTTTCTTATGCCGCCGCCGGCGTCGGCTCGCCGAGCGACAGCATCAGGCGGTTGGCCCAGTTGAAGAACGAGGCGGCGTTGATCACGTCGACGATCGCCTCGTCGTCGAGGCCGCAGTCGCGCAGCGCGTCGACGTGCCCGGGCCCGAACGTGACCGGCGTCGAGGTGAGCGCCACCGAGGCCGCCACGATCGCGTTCCAACGCTTGTCGAGATCGGCGCCGGTGCCCTCGGCCAAGAGCTTCTCGACCTCCGGCACCTTCTTGGAATAGGTCGCGGCGAAGCGCGCATGGACCGATGCGCAGTAGATGCAGCCGTTCAGCCGCGAGGTCGCGGCGGCGGCAAGCTCGCGCTCGGCGCGCGGCAGGCCCGCGTCGGGATTGTAGAAGATGTCCTTGTCGGTGCGCGTGCGCGCCTCCAGCACGTCGGGATCTCGCGCCAGCAGGCGGAAGTACGGCGACTTAATGCGCGAGGCGTCGACCAGGCTCGTCAGATGGCGCTCGGTCATCTTCTCGGCTTCCATCGGCTCGAGCCACGGCAGCCAGTCGAGCATGTCGCGCGTGAACACCGTCGGCACGACATGGCCGGATTGCGGGACGATTTTGTCGGTCATTTGAGGCCTCAAACCTTGGTCGCCAAGACCTGAAGGCCCGAGACGACACGGATCTGGAAGGACAGGAAGGCGACGAGCTGGGACAGCGTCACGACATCGGTCGTCGACCAGCCGGCATCGAGCAGCGCCTGCAGCGAGGACGCATCGGCGTCGCGCGGATGGAACACCAGCATGTGCGTGTGCTCGAAGGCGGCAACGAGACGACGGCCAAGGACCAGCCCCGTCTCCGGGCTGACACGATAGGTCGGGCCCGACGTGTCCTCGACGCTGAGTGGACCCTTGGGATAGGCGCCGTATGGACCCTGCGTCTTGCCGGCAGCGACGGCCAGCGCGATCGCGGCCTTGAGCCCCGTCGAGCCGCCCGCCTCGGTGAGGCCCGCGCCGTAGAACGCCTCGGCCTGCGTCTGACCATGCAGGCCCGCGACGAAGACCGCGACGGCGTGGCGTTCCTGCGCGCTCACGCCATTCAGCGAACTGGGCTTGAACAGCGACAGGTAGCTTGCCTGCGCCTGCTGTCGCGCGACCGTGCGCCGGTTGCGCGCCACATCCAGCGGCGAGCCCGGCGCGATATCGGCCAGCGTGTCGATCACGTCTGCAACCATCTTGATGTCTTCTCCCGGGGTTTTCGTCAGGCGACGCGGCGCACGTCGGCCGCCGCATCGCGTTGCCAGCCGAAGGCCGGCGCCACCTTCTCAGCCATCAGCTCGATCGCGCGCAGGATATAGGGATGCGGCGGATCGATCGAATGCACCTGCATGGTGAGATCGGTCGAGCGCACGAGCGTGCTGTCCTTGGCCAGCGACTCGATCACCTGATCGGCCGTGCCCATATGGACGTCGAACGCCTTGACCAGCTCCTCGATGCTGCCGACGGGCGCGGCCTGTCCCTGCAGCACGCGCTTCTCGACCAACCGCGGCAGGCCGGTGCGGGCAAAGCGCATGGCGTCCTTGGCGTCGTCGACGATGAAGACCGTGCGCGAAGCCAGGATGCGCGGCTCGACGCCCTTGGGCAGCGCCTCGAGATAGGCATCGAGCATCGGGTTCTGGATGTCGGCCAGCGTCGCATCGGGCGCCGTGGGCGCGCGCGGCTGGGTACGCGAGAGCATCAGCCCGTCGCCCGCCAGGCCCGCGCGACGCGCGCCCTCGACGGTGAAGGTCGCCTGCCAGATGCGATCGACCAGGGTCGGGCTGTTGGGGTAGAGCCTGTCGCCGCCCGGCAGCGTGCCACCCGACCAGGCCGTGCGCATCAAGGCAAGATTGCCGTTCATCAGCGTGTGGCGGTCCTTGCTGTCCAGGCCGAACGCGGTGAAGGCCGTGAGATTGCCGCCCGGACCGACGCCCACTTCGAGGCGCTTGCCGCTCAGCAGGTCGAGCACGGCGGCGTCCTCGGCGACCCTCACCGGCAGCTCGAGCGGCAAGGTGACGATGCCCGTGCCAAGGCGGATGCGCGTCGTCGCAGCCGCGGCGTGCGCGAGAAAGACGAACGGCGCGGGCAGCCCGCCCTCGGCCTCGTGGAAATGGTGCTGCGCGATCCAGGCCGAGTCGAAGCCCGACTTCTCGGCTTGCACGATCTGCGCAGTGGCGAGTCGATAGCGCTCGGCAGCGTCGGTCTCATCGAGGAGGCGCGTGAAGAAGCCCAGGCGCTTGATCGACGTCTTGATGGTCATGGCGCAAATTCGCGCGAAGCGGGCCCCGACGCAAGCGCCGTGGGTTGTGCTCACCCCTAGAAAGCCTCATCCGAACCCGCTGGTACGGTCCGTGCATACATCCTATCGTGAAGTCATTGCACGGCGCGAGGATGTGGTTCGGTTTGGCATCTAATCGACGCGAACATTCTCTTTGCCGGGGGCGAGGAGCCTGCGAGGTTCTGCGCCCTGTCGCGCAAACAGCTCTCCGGATGAATGAGGTTTCCTATGTCAGCCCTTAATCGTCGCCTGTTCGTCGGTGGTTCCGCCGCCCTCCTCGCGGCCGCATCGCGCGCCTGGGCCGAACCCGCCAAGGGCGAGCCGATCTATCTCGGCGTCAGCGGCCCCCTCACCGGACCGAACGCGCAGTACGGCGCGCAGTGGAAGCAGGGCTTCGACCTCGCGCTCGACGAGGTGAACGGCGCGGGTGGCATCAAGGGCCGTCCGCTCGCCTATGTCTTCGAGGACAGCCAGAGCGATCCGCGCCAGTCGGTCGCCGTCGCGCAGAAGTTCGTGGCCGACAAGAAGATCGTGGCCGAGCTCGGCGACTTCGCCAGCCCCGCCTCGATGGCCGCCTCGCCGATCTACCAGAAGGCCAAGCTGGTGCAGTTCGGCTTCACCAACTCGCATCCCGACTTCACCAAGGGCGGCGATTACATGTGGAGCAACTCGGTGAGCCAGGCCGACGAGCAGCCGCTCTCCGCCGCCTACGCGGTGAAGACGCTGGGCCTCAAGAAGATCGCGGTGCTGCATCTCAACACCGACTGGGGCCGCACCAGCAAGGACATCTTCGTGAAGGCCGCCAAGGACTACGGCGCGGAGATCGCGGCCACCGAAGGCTACATCCCCGACGAGAAGGACTTCCGTTCCACGCTGGTGCGCGTGCGCGACTCCAAGCCCGACGGGCTGATGCTGCTCTCCTATTACTCCGACGCCGCGCTGATCGCGCGCCAGGTCAAGCAGGCGGGTATCAAGTTGCCGATCGTGGCGGCGAGTTCGGTCTACTCGCCCAAGCTGCTCGAGCTGGGCGGCGACGCCGTCGAGGGCATGTTCACCGCCTCGCGCTACTTCCCCGACGACCCGCGGCCGCTGGTGCGCAAGTTCGTGACGGCATTCAAGGCGAAGTACGGCAAGGAGCCTGATGCCTTCAACGCCTACGCCTACGATACAGTGATCCTGATGGCGCAAGTGATGAACCAGTTCGGCTTCGAGCGCGAGCAGATCCACCAGGGCCTCGCCAAGGTGAAGGACGTGCCGAGCGTGATCTTCGGCAAGGCGTCCTTCGACACCACTACCCGCCGTGTCAACGGCGCCATGAACGTCGAGCTGGTGGTCAAGGACGGCCGCTTCCAGCTGCACGAAGGCAGCGTCGTCGCGCGCTGAGGACCCGAGTTGGCGGACTGAGCTGTGGCGTCCTGGATCGACTACACGATCAACGGCCTGATCATCGGCAACATCTACGCGTTGCTGGCGGTCGGACTCGCGCTGATCTTCGGCGTGAGCCGGCTGATCAACTTCGCCCATGGCTCGGTCTATCTCGTGGGCGCCTATGCGGGCTTCGTGGCGGTGACCATGCTCGGCCTGCCGCTGCCGGTCACCTTCGTGCTCGTGATCGTGGTCGGAGCGCTGCTCGGCCTGCTGATCGAGCGCTTCGGGCTGCGGCCGCTGCAGGGCTACGCCCATATCGCGCCGTTGCTCGCCACGATCGGCATCAGCTTCGTGCTCGACCAGCTGATCCAGCTCGCCTTCGCCGCCACGCCGCGCGCCCTGCCGAGCGACCTGCTCGAGACGCGCTTCCCGCTGGGCTCCGGCACGATCGGCGCGCTCGACATCGTGATCGCCGTCACCGGCCTCGTCAGCGCCGGACTGCTCTATTACTTCCTGCGTTTCACCCAGCTCGGCTGGGCGGTGCGCGCAACGGCGCAGGACCGCGATGCCGCCCAGCAGATGGGCGTGGACGTTAACGCGGTCAACCGCACGGTGTTCGCAATCGCCTCCGGCCTCGGCGCGGTCTCCGGCCTGCTGGTCGGCATGTATTACAACTACATCGATCCCGCGATGAGCTTCCAGGCGACGCTGAAGGGCGTCGTGGCGCAGGTCGTGGGCGGTGTCGGCAACGTGCCCGGCGCGATCGCCGGCAGCCTGCTGCTGGGCCTGGTCGAGAGCTACGGCATCGCCCTGTTCGGCACGAGCTATCGCAACCTCTTCGCCTTCGTCCTGCTGGTCGTGGTGCTGGTGCTGCGGCCCAACGGGCTATTCGCCAGCGCGCGCCAGACGCCGCCCGAGCCGATGACGGGCACCTTCATCGCGCCCAGCAAGCCGTTCGCGCTCCCACCGCGCGCGCTGATCGGCATCGCCGTGGCGCTCGCCGTCCTCCCGGCCATCTATCCCGATCCCTATGTCATGCAGACGTTCAGCAACGCCTGGCTCTACGGCATGCTGGGCCTCAGCCTGACCCTGATCGCGGGCACGGTGGGCATGATCTCGCTCGGCCACGCCGCCCTGCTGGCGATCGGCGGCTATGCCTCGGCGCTGCTGGCGCTCAACTTCGGCATCCCGGTGGGCTTCACCATCCTGCTGGCCGGCGTGATCACGGCCGCGCTCGGCACCGTCCTCGTCTTTCCGTCGTTCCGCCTGCGCGGACATTACTTCTCCATCGCCACACTGGCAGTGGGCGAGATCGTCTCGCTGGTGATCCTCAACTGGGAAAGTCTCACGCGCGGCCCGATCGGCGTTTCGGCCATCCCGCCCCTCTCGCTGTTCGGCATCGAGCTCGAGTCGGCGCAGTCGGTCTACTGGTTCACCTTCGCGGTCCTGGTGGTGCTCGTGGTGCTGCAGTTCCGCCTGCTCGGCTCGCATCTCGGCCGCGTGTTGCGCGCGGTGCGCGACGACGACGTGGCCGCCCGCTCCTACGGCATCCGCCTCGACCGCTACAAGGCGCTGGCCTTCGCCTTCGGCAGCTTCGCCGCGGGCATCTCGGGCGGCATCACCGCGCATCTCTATTCCTACATCAACCACGAGACGTTCAACGCGCAGCTCTCGATCCTGGCGCTCACCATCGTGATCCTGGGCGGCATGGGCAACGTCACCGGCGCGATCGTGGGCTCGGTCCTGCTGATCGGCCTGCCCGAGGTGTTCCGCGTTGCCGCCGAATACCGCGTGCTGATCTATGGCGTCGTGCTGCTGCTGCTGGTGCGCTTCCGGCCGCAGGGATTGTTCGGGACGGTATGACCAACCTGCTCGAGATCCGCGGGCTGACGCGCCGCTTCGGCGGCCTCACCGCCGTGAATGAAGTCGACCTCGACGTGGCCGAGGGCGAGCTGGTGAGCATCATCGGCCCCAACGGTGCCGGCAAGACGACCTTGTTCAACCTGGTCACCGACCTCGACGATGCCGACGCGGGCACGGTGCGGCTGGCGGGCCAGGATGTGACGCAGCTCTCGGCCGACAGGCTCGCGGGGCTGGGCCTCGCACGCACGTTCCAGCACGGCCGCGTGTTCGCCAACCTTTCCGTGCTCGACAACGTGCTGGTCGGCGCCCACGTCCGCTTCCGCAAGGTGCGCCCCGCCTGGCCGGGCCCGCTCGCCCTGCTGGAGCCGCTGGCCGAGCTCGCGCTGGCGCTGGTGCGGCCCGGATCGGTCAAGGCCGAGGAGGCCGCCATGCGCGCCGAGGCGATGAAGATCCTCGAGCGCTTCGGCGAGCGCCTCGTGCCGCGCAAGGACAACCCCGCCTACAGCCTGTCCTACGCCAACCGCCGCCGGGTCGAGATCGCGCGCGCGCTGGCCCTGGGGCCGCGCCTGCTGCTGCTCGACGAGCCGACCGCCGGCATGAACCAGACCGAGACGGCCGAGATGCAGGCACTGGTCGGCGACCTCAAGAAGAGCGGCCTCACCATCCTGCTGATCGAGCACAAGCTCGACATGGTGATGCAGCTCTCCGACCGCGTGATCGTCATGGACGAGGGCTCGGTGATCGCCTCGGGCAAGCCGGCCGACGTGCGCAACGATCCCAAAGTGATCGAGGCCTATCTCGGCCACCGCCGCAGCGAACAGGCCGTGGAGGCCGCGCCATGAGCGACGCCCTGCTCAAGCTCGAGAACGTCAACACCTTCTATGGTCCGGTGCAGGCGCATTTCGACCTCAACATCGCCGTCGGCCGCGGCCAGATCGTCTCGCTGCTGGGCGGCAACGCCTCGGGCAAGTCGACGACGATGAAAATCATCCTGGGGCTGGTGAAGCCCGCGTCGGGCACGATCACCTTCGACGGCCAGTCGCTCAATGGCCTCACCACGCCGCAGATCGTGCGGCGCGGCGTGGGCTCGGTGCCCGAGGCGCGCCGCCTGTTCGGCGACATGAGCGTGCGCGAGAACCTGCTGATGGGCGCCTTCGTGCGCAAGGACCGCCCGGCCGTGCAGCAGGACCTCGACCGCGTGCTGAGTCAGTTCCCCAGGCTCGCCGAGCGTATCGGCCAGCGCGCCGGCACCCTCTCGGGCGGCGAGCAGCAGATGGTGGCGATGGCGCGCGCGCTGATGGGCCGGCCCAAGCTGATCTGCATGGACGAGCCCACGATGGGCCTGTCGCCGCTGTGGGTCGACCGCGTACTCGAGCTGATCGCCGCGATTAACCGCGACGGCACCACGGTCTTCATGGTCGAGCAGAATGCGAGCCTCGCGCTCGAGATCGCCCACCATGCCTATGTGCTGCAGACCGGTCGCATCGTGCTCGACGGACCGGCCAGCGAGCTGCGCGCCGATCCGCGCATCCGCGACGCCTATCTCGGCGGTCAAGAAGCCGCGTGAGAAAAGCTTGTCGCCGACGACGACAAATTGAGCAGGCAGTTCCATTGCGATGTCCCGACCGCCACCCCATGTGAGGAGTGTTGAAAGGTCGGAGGAAGAGCACATGTCCGAACCGTTTGTCGTCGAAGTCTGGGGCAAGCCCGCCGGGTTTGTCCTCAAGGAAGGCAAGGCCTTCCGCTTTCACGCGCTTGGCCGTCCGTTCGAGACGCTCGACGGAACCGAGTTCAACACGCTGGGCCATGCCCGTCTCGCGGCGGCAGCCCTGCAGCAGCCCAAAGACCCTTGTCGCGCCGGCTGCTAGCGTCCCACCTTCCAACCGGTTTCCTTGACGACACTCTCGAAGAAGTCGACGTCATAGGCGCGCTCGGGCTCGGCCCGGACGCGGCGGTCCAGGATCTCCGCGTCATGACCGACGAGGATGCGCCAGCGTTCGGCTTTCACCCCGTCGAGGATCACGGTCGCGGCCTGGGCGGCACTCATCGGCGCCTCCTCGAGAAAGCGCCGGATCCGGTCGCGCACGACCTTCTCGACGTCGGCGTCCGACAGCTTCGAGGCATCGACGCCTGACGCGGCAATGCGCGAGCGCGCCTGGCGGATCTGCACGGGCGTCAGCGCATCGGTGTCGTTGCCGGCCTGCACCTTGCCGGTGTTGCCAGCGATGCCGGTGCCGATATGGCCCGGCATGACGACGGAGCATTTGATGTGCGGTGCGTTCAGCCTGAGGTCGGTCTGCAGCGCCTCGGAGAAGCCCTTCACCGCGAACTTGGCCGCGCCATAGGCGGTCTGCGGCATCGAGGCTCCGATCACCGCCCAGAAGCCGTTGACGCTCGAGGTGTTGACGATGTGGCCCTTGTCGGCCTTCAGCATCATCGGCAGGAAGGCGCGCGTGCAGAGATAGACGCCGCCCCAGCAGATGTTGAACGTGCGCTCCCACTCGTCGCGGTCGGCCACGACGAAGCTCGAGCCGCCGCCGATGCCCGCATTGTTGAACAGCAGGTGGATCTTGTCGGTCTCGTGCCGGCGGCCGACCTCGCCCTGGAAGCGCTCGACCGCGTCGCGGTCCGACACGTCGAGCACGTGGGAGGTGATACGCAGCCCCTGCGGCAACTGCTCCAACCGGCAGAGCCGTTCGGTTTCAGCAAGACCGCTGGCGGAGACATCGCACATGGCGATGCTGACACCTTCGGCGACGAGCTGGCGGACCAGCTCGCGCCCCATGCCCGAACCGCCGCCGGTGACGATGGCGATCCGGCCTGCGAGGTCTTTCATAAGCTACCCGTGCGTTAGAGCGACCTGATCTGCACCTTGCGGAACTTCAGGTTGCCCGAGCCATACTGCAGCGCCACGTTGCCCGGCTCGAGCAGCCGGTCATTGGTCACGTCGACCGTCTTCTGGCCGTTCAGGACCACCACGAAGTGGTTGCCCTGCGCGGTGATCTCGTAGGTGTTCCACTTGCCCGCGGCCTTGGGCATCGGCACCACTTTGGCGACGTCGACGATTGCGCCGGTGCCGTAGCTCGGGTCGGGACGCTTGTCGAAGATGTTGACCTCGTAGCACAGCGCCGCGTCGATCTTCGCGGGGTCCTTGCAGCGGATGAAGATGCCGCTGTTGACGTCCTCGTCGGCCCAGAACTCGGCGTAGATCTGGAAGTCCTTGTACTTGTTCTTGGTGACGAGATAGGCCGGGTCCTTGCCGTCGAGCTTGTCGGCCACGATCGATCCGCCCTCGGCCCGCCAGTTGGCCGAACCGACACGGGTGAAGTCCCCCATGCTCTTGCCGTCCACGATGGTCGTCCAGCGCGGATCCTGCGCGTTGGCCAGACCACCCACCAGACCACCCATCAACGCTACGCCCGCAACCATGGCAGTGATACGCTTCATCGTTTCTCTCCCTCTGCTTCAGACTTCTTCGTTGTCGAAAGACTAGCGCCTTCCTCCGCAATGTCGAAACGCCTTTTGATCGTGGCCCACGCCCCCTCCGACAACACCCGCGCCTTGTGCGCTGCGGTAGAGCGCGGTGCGCGCAGCGAGCCGGGCATTGACGTGAAAGTGATCCCGCCGCTGCAGGCCGGGCCCGACGACGTGCTCGCTGCACAGGCCGTGATCCTCGGCACGCCTGAGAACCTGGGCTACATGAGCGGCGCGCTGAAGGACTTCTTCGACCGTTCCTACAATCCCCTCCTCGAGAAGACACAGGGCCTGCCCTGCGCGCTCTATATCCGCGCCGGCAGCGACGGCACCGGCACGCGCCGCGGCGTGGAGACCATCCTCACCGGCCTGCGCTGGCGGGCCGTGCAGGAGCCGCTGCTCTGCAAGGGCCCGTGGCAGCCTGCCTTCGTGACGCAGTGCGAAGAGCTTGGCGCGGCGATGGCCGCCGGACTCGCCGCCGGCATCTTCTGATCCGACAGAGATCACTGCGCCGTGTACCCGCCATCGATGATCAGGCCGGCGCCGGTCATGAAAGACGCATCGTCCGACGCCAGAAAGAGAATGCCCTTGGCGATGTCGCTGGCCGCGCCCAGCCGGCCGATCGGATGCATCGACGTCGAGACTCGCTTCGTAGCCTCGGTGTCGTTGCTGCCGAGCTGGCGGGCGCGCATGGCGAAGGTCTGCTGGCCCATGTCGGTGTCGATCACGCCGGGATGGATCGAGTTCACGCGCACGCCGTAGCCCTTACGGCCGAACTCCAGCGCCGTCGACTTGGTGAAAGTCGTCACGCCGCCCTTGGTCAGCGAGTAGAGCGGATCGAGCTGCGAGCCCACGAGGCCCGCGATCGAGGCGGTGTTGACGATGTTGCCTTTGGTCTTCTTGAGGTGCGGCAGCGCCGCGCGCGTGCCCAGCACGACGCCGGTGAGATTGACCGCGACGAGCTTATGCCACTCCTCCATCGAGGCTTCCTCGACGCCCTTGCCGACGAAGATGCCGGCATTGTTCACCAGCACGTCGAGCCGCCCGTACTTCTTGACGGTGGCCTCCATCGCCGCAGCCCAGCTCCCCTCGTCGGTCACGTCGAGATGGACGTAGAAGCCGTCGATCTCCTTGGCGAGCTTGCGGCCGACCTCGTCGAGCACGTCGCCGATCGCCACGCGGGCGCCCGCTTTCGACATAAGCCGCGCCGTCTCGCCCCCGATCCCCCGCGCCGCGCCGGAGAGAAAGGCCACTTTGCCATCGAGCCGGTTCATCGTCCTTGTCCTTTCTGCACTGTGCGGGCTCTCCCGCATGTGAATGCGCTGCCGCCCGCCGATGAAGCGCTCATGAGCGCTTCATCTGGTTGAACGGAATGTCCTTGTCCACCCGCACATCCGACGGCAGCCCGAGCACCCGCTCGGCCACGATGTTGCGCAGGATCTCGTCGGTGCCGCCGGCGATGCGGAAGCCCGCGCCGCCGATCCACTGCGCCTGGAAGCCCGCGGCGTGCGGCACGTCTTCCTTCATGATGCCGGCAGGACCCATCAGCTCCATGGCGAAGGCACCCATGTCCTGCATCTTGGGCGCGGCCACGATCTTGATGATCGAGGACTCCGGCCCCGGCGTCTGGCCCTTCGACAAAGCCGTGAGCGTGCGATAGCGCGTGAGCTTCAGCCCCTGCTGCTGGACATACCAGTCGGCGATCTTTCCGCGCACCTGCTGGTTCTTGATCGCCGGGCCGTCGTCGAGATCGGTGTCGCGCGCCAGCTCCATCAGCTCGTCGATGTCGAGCCCGCCCGACGGCAGGCCGACGGCAAGCCGCTCGTTCATCAGGGTGGTGAGCGCCACCTTCCAGCCCTCCCCCACCTTGCCCAGCCGCTGCGAATCGGGAATGCGCACGTCGGTGAAGAACACCTCGTTGAAGTTGGCGCCGCCCGAGATCTGCTTGATCGGCCGCACTTCCACGCCCGGCGTCTTCATCGACAGGAAGAACATGGTGAGGCCCGCGTGCTTGGGAACCGACGGATCGGTGCGGGTGATGACGATGCCGTAGTCGCAGTAATGCGCGCCCGAGGTCCAGACCTTCTGGCCGTTGATCACCCAGCCATCGCCATCGCGCTCGGCTTTGGTGCGGATGCCCGCCACGTCGGAGCCGGCAGCCGGCTCGGAGAAGAGCTGGCACCAGATCTCCTCGCCATGCAGTGCGGGCTTCACGTAGCGCTGGAGATGCTCGGGTGCCGCATAGGCCATCATGGTGGGAATGCACATGCCCAGCCCGATGTCGAAGAACCCCAGCGGCACGAGATAGTTCTGCTCCTCCTGCTGGTAGATCACCTGCAGGATCGGCGAGGCGCCACGGCCGCCGAACTCCGTGGGCCAGGTCATGCGCGCGTAGCCCGCGGCGGCCTTCTTGGCCTGCCACTCCCTGGCTTTCTTCAGGAGCTCCGGATCGTCGTTGCGCGCGCGGAAGCTCTGCTTGTCGTCGCTCTTGCGCGTGGCATTGGCATCGAGCCAGGCGCGCACTTCCTTGCGGAAGGCGGCTTCTTCGGGCGTGTCGTTGAAGTCCATCTTCTTTCCTCCGCTGCTTACGCCGCGTTCTTCTTTTCCAATCTGTTCACCAGCTTGTCCTTCCACGCCATCGGGCCGCCGATGTTGAGCGCCATCACGCGGGCGCGGCGCAAATGGAACTGCGTGTCGGCCTCCCAGGTGAAGCCGATGCCGCCGTGCGTCTGGATGTTTTCCTTTGAGGCGAAGTCATACGCCTCGGTCGCAGCGATCCGCGCGGCGGCGGCGGCGAGCGGCAGATCGGCGCCGTCCTCCGCCAGCATCATCGCGCCGTAATAGGCGTTGGAGCGCGCCAGCTCGAGCTTCACGTAGCAGTCGGCCAGCTTGTGCTTGATCGCCTGGTACGAGCCGATGGCGCGGCCGAAGGCGTAGCGCTGCAGGGCGTAGTCGCGCGCCATGTACATCGCGGCCTCCGCGCCGCCCACCTGGGCGAAGGCAAAGTAGACCGCCGCCGTGTCGTAGAGCCGTTCGAGCAGGCTCCAGGCCTCCCCGTCCGCGCCCAGCAGCTCGGCGTTGGCATCCGTGAAGGTGAGCTCGCAATGCTTGCGCGCCGGATCGATCGTCTCGATCCTCTTTTTGGCGACGCCCTTCTGTCCCAGCTCGACCAGCACCAGCGAGGTTTTCGCGAGCACGATGGCGAAGGTCGCCGAATCGCCGTCGGCCACCGGTACCTTGCGGCCGTTCAGCCGCCCCCCTCCGAATGTAGTCGTGACGTTGCGCGGCCGCGGCGTCTGCGGGCCTTCCGACGTGGCCAGCGTGCCGATCGCCTGGCCCGACGCCAGCAGCGGCAGCCACTTCTTCTTCTGCGCCTCCGAGCCTGCGAGCTTCAGCGCCTCTGTCGCGAGAACGACCGACGTGTCGAACGGCACGGGCGCGGCGGCGCGGCCGATTTCCTCGGCCGCGACGCAGAGCTCGAGCGGCGACATGCCAAGCCCGCCATAGGCCTCGGGGATCGCGATCGCCGGCACGCCCAGCTCGACAAGGCCCTTCCAGACGTCGTCGGCGAACGCTTCGTTGCCATCCAGCACCCGGCGCACCACCTTCAGGGGGCACTTGTCGGCGAGGAATTTGGCGATCTGCTCCTTGAGCAGCTTCTGGTCGTCGGAGAAATCGAAGTTCATGATGCGGTCACGCTAGCATAGGGTTGAGAGATGGAAAGTCCCGAGATCAAAGATTGGCACGCGCACATCTACTTCGATGCTGCATCGCGGGACGCGGCGTGGGCGTTGCGGGAGCGGATCGAGAAGACGTTCGACATCGAGATGGGGCGCTTCCACGAGAAGCCCGTGGGGCCGCATCCGCAGTTCAGCTACCAGGTCCATTTCCGCAATGACCAGTTCGCGCCCTTCATGGCGTGGCTGACGATGAACCGCGGCGACCTCACCGTCTTCACCCATCCCAACACCGGGCACGACCTGGAAGACCATCGCGATCGCGCGATCTGGATGGGCCGACAGGTGCCGCTGGTGCTGAGCATCTTCACCGACCGGAAAGGCTGACCGATGGACCAGTTGTTGCCGCTTGCCACGAAGATCGGCGCCAAACTCAAGGAGCGCAAGGAGACCATCGCGATCAGCGAGTCGTCTTCCGGCGGCCTGCTCTCGGCCGCCCTGCTCGCGGTGCCCGGCGCCTCGGCCTATTACCAGGGCGGCGCGGTGGTCTACACGGGCCCCGCCGGGATCGCGTTCCTCGGCGCCACCAAGGAGAAGCGCGGCGACATCCGCTCCTCCTCCGAGCCGTGGGCGCTGCTCGCGGCGGAACTCGTGCGCGGGCAAGTGCGCTCGACCTGGGGTCTCGCCGAGACCGGCGCCGCGGGTCCCACCGGCAACCGCTACGGCGACGCCGCGGGCCACACCTGCGTCGCGGTCGTCGGTCCCAACGGCAAGAAGATCGCGCGCACGCTCGAAACCGCCTCCCCCGACAGGGTCGCCAACATGCGCGCGTTTGCGCTGGAAGCGCTCAAGCTGATGGACGAGCAGTTGGGGTGATTCTGTCATCCTGAGCGCAGCGAAGGATCTCGCGCTAATGGGCAGGTCCTTCGCTTCGCTCAGGACGACAGAGCGACGGGCGTCGGCGGCAGCAGCTGGTCGATCATCATGCGCCAAACAGCGCAGGCCTCCTCGAACGACAAAGAGTAGTGCTCGCGCATGCGGCCCCAGGCTTCGTAGTCGGTCAGCGCCTCGATTGCGATCAGCGTGGCCTCGCGCCGGTCCGCCGACACCGCCGCAAGCTCGGGCTCGTACATCAGCTCGACCCGCGCACGCGACATGCTGCGCACGAGGGTGACCCGCGCCTGCAGCACGTCCTGCGAGCCGAACTCCCCGCGGGCGCGCAGGACAACCCGCCACAGCGGCAGCCAGTTCTCGCAATTGGTGGCGCGCACCTTCACCTGGAAGGCGATGCGGGTCTGGCGATCCTGGCTCGGCATGTCGCTGACCGGGATCGCCAGGCCGCTTTGCACGGCATGGTCGAACGCCGCCGCGTAGAGCGACTTGAAGTCGGCGAAGCGCTCGAACACCGAGCGCGTGGAGCAGCCGGCGCGCCGGCCGATCTCGGCCGCCGTCACCGGGGCGCCCTTCTCCCGCAAGAGCGCCAGGAAGGCATCGATGATCACCGCCCGCGTGCGGATGCTGCGCGCGCGCCGGCCATCGGTCTCGACGACGCCCGCCGGTGTGCCCGGCGCCGGTTGCAGCGTCGCACGGCTCTTCCTGTCCGCAGCTGCCACTCGCGCCCCCTGTTTTTACGGTTCTTTGACAGACCATACAGATAGGGGGTTCCGACGACCATACCAATGCACTGTGTCAATAATCGAGCGGATCGTACTCTGTCAGACACATGCCCGGCCGGCCGCGGCGGCGGCCTGTTGCGTCCGGCGATAGAGTTCGTCCGTCAGGCTGGCATAGACCGGCCGCCCCGCCACGCTCTGGGCAAACGTCAAAGCCAGCGCATCGGCATCGTCGGGCGAATAGCCCAGCCGCTGCTTGACCTGCTCCTTGGGCTCGAGCAGCAGGCGGTCGCCGCGGAACGAATAGGTCGTCTGTGACAACGTCGCGATCAGGTTGTCGGATGTCGGGTCAGGGTCGGGGCAACGACGAAGTCGATCTCTCCGATGTCCTTGAAAGCCAACTTGAGGAATTGCGAGCCGTCTCCGGTGCATTCGGACGGACGGATCTCGAATTCGAAATCGTGTAGTTCGGGATCGAGGTAAGGCAGTAGTTGCGGATCGGCCAGAAGGATATCGATATCGTGACTTTCACGATGATCGATTTGCAACATCATGGCGGTACCCCCGCCAAGCGACCAGTGGTCGACGACGAGATGTTCAGAGTTGACCTGGCGAATAAGTGAGGTGGCGATACGAAAGAGATGCGCCCAGCCTGAATCGCTCTCGCTCACGCGGCGAGCGGATAAGATTCGCCTGAAAACGCGGCGAACGTCTTTGCGGCAATGGCCAGCTCTGGCTCGCTGATCTGGAAAGCGCTGGCAAAGGCCTTCTGCAGCTCTGGGGGGACCTCACCGAAAAATGCCGACATTTGTCCCGGTGCCTGCTTGGCAGCGACCGGATTTTTCAGGCAATAAGCCAGCGTTTCCGCATCCAGTTTTATACTGTACGGCGCATTCACAGTGGTAAGGACCGAGGCGGGAAACATACCTGATCTCATTCTCTCTACTTCACCATCTCAAGATGGCTCCGTATAGAGCCTTGTCAACTCAGCCACTCGGTGTCCGTGACGAGCCTAGAACCTCGACGCTTCGCTCATTTCCAAACACCCGTCTAACATATTGATTTTGCGACACATATCAGCGGGCTTTGCGTCTCACCAGTGTGCAGGTCCGCGCGCAGGGGAAGTGTTGCGCCGAGGCCGCTCAGTCGCACCTTTCGCGGTCGGCTTCCGCTTCGCTATTATTGCCAGATCAGGGTGACGACGACGTCGCCCGGCATGCCGTGGGGATAGTCGAGGATCTGGTAGCGGATTTGATAACCCTGCGGCTCCAGCTGGCGCTTCCAGAACTCGAGGAGTTCCTTGGGTACGCCCGTGAGGGTCTTTTCCCAACCCGCCTCGCCCTGGTTGATGGTGCGTCCGTTGTCGGTGCAGAGGTGGTTGGGAAAGCGGAAAACCTCGACGGACGTCAACCCGTTCGAAACGGCACGGTTGATGACGGTCGACACCTTGTCGAGGATTTCATCGTCGCTCAGGCCGGAGGGCTTGGTCATGCGCTCCATGAACGCCGCCTTCTCCGCCTCGGCCGCCTTTTGCGCCTTCAAGGCGGCGGCCGCCTTTTCATTCTCGACCTTCGCGATCTTCGCCTGCAGTTCCTTGACGCTCAGGAGCTTTGCCATGTCGGGCCTCCTTCGGCAGTTTTCCCGATGACGGGCTAGAACACATTCGCGAGGAAGCGGCGGCCTTCCAACGAGCCTTGATCGTCGTACTTCCTCTTGTCTGAGCGTTCGGGCAGCTCGACCTTGTCGCGGTCGACCCGCTTGTAGGGAATCGCCGACAGGATATGCGCGATGGCGCTCAGCCGCCCGCGCCGCTTGTCGTTGTTGTCGACGATGTGCCAGGGCGCGTGATCGGTGTCCGTGTACTCCAGCATCAGGTCGCGCGCCTTGGAGAAGGCGTACCAGCGTTTGTAGGATGCGAGGTCCATCGGGCTCAGCTTCCACTGCCGCTTCGGATCTTCGATCCGTGCCATGAAGCGCCGTTCCTGCTCCTCCTGGCTGACCTCCAGCCAGATCTTGATCAGGCGGATGCCGCTGTCGACGATATGCTTTTCGAAGCCGGGACAGATTTCGAGGAAATGCCGATGCTGTTCGGGCGTGCAGAAGCCCATGACGTGCTCGACGCCGGCGCGGTTGTACCAGCTGCGATCGAAGATCACGATCTCGCCGCCGGCCGGGAAGTGCTCCATGTAGCGCTGGATGTACATCTGGGTCTTTTCGCGCTCGGTCGGCGCCGGTAGCGCCACGACGCGGAACACGCGCGGGCTGACCCGGGCAGTCATGGCCTTGATCAGGCCGCCCTTGCCCGCGGCGTCACGGCCTTCCAGAACGATGATGATGCGCTCGCCCGTCGCCTTTACCCAGTCCTGCAGGTAGCAAAGCTCAACCTGCAGTTTCCGGAGCTCCTTGTCGTAAAGCTTGCCTTTGAGTCTTTTGCTCATGGCTGCCTCCCGGACGCTGCCGCGCCGCAGTCTGGCGCGACCTGACCGACAATAGTTCCTACCCTATCCGTCAAGAGTCAAACTGCGCGATCTGCGATGGCCGCCCTCGACACGGAGGCCACGGGGGTTCAGGCTCAATTCGCGTGGTCCCAATTGTGCGTCCGAAACGCACCGCAAGGAGTGTCCAATGACACTTGCTCCCTGCTCCAGCCACACACTCTGCTGTCTCACCGTCGCCGGCGCCTTTATCGCGGGCACGATAACCGCCACGGGAGCGCCGAGGGCCGAAGAGCTGGGCCATCGCGATCATCACGACAGCGACTATCGGCATTGGAAGCGGCCGGGCACCGACAT
>FTCZ01004408.1_pt1 | contig 50524 bp, 50 predicted proteins | sample 1658871 | NCBI WGS metagenome assembly FTCZ01 (sample SAMEA3914864, study PRJEB12502) | metagenome | biome: forest; material: soil | place: USA | collected 2012-03-12 | depth 0.3 m | reverse complement strand
GACCATCTGCTCATATTCGGTGACGCTGCCGCCGTTCGACATCGCCTCGCCGCCCGCGGCCTTGATCTCCTCGACGACCTTGAGCGCGGCGTCCGAATGGCCGGTGCCGTCGCGCGCGCCGCCGAGGTCGTTGACCACGACCTTCGCGCCGCGCGCCGCCAGCGCCAGCGCATATTCGCGGCCGAGGCCGCCGCCGGCGCCAGTGACGATCGCTACCTTGTCGTCGAAACGGATGGTCATGAAGTCGCTCCCTTGCGTGAATTCCTGCGTGATTGGCAGGCTTCCTACGGCTTTTGCTGCGCTGCGCAATAGTCCGTACCGCAAATACGAAACTGCCGGCGCGGGCTGTGCGGGCCCGCGCCGGCGAGGCAGGGAGTTTCCGGGATTATTTGGGGTCGCGGAGCTGCCGGCACTTGTCGAATTGCCCCTTCTTGCAGGGCGGATAGCTCGCCAGCGGCGCGGGCGGCGGGAAAGCGACATCGGGTGGCGGCGCCTGGACGTAGACCGGCTTCACGCCCGCCGGGATCGGCGCCTGCGGCGGCGGTTGATAGCCGGCCGGACTGGGTTGGGTATCGTCGCTGGGCTTCGCGGTCTGCTGCTGTGCGGATGCCGGCACGGCAACCAGGGCGCAGGCGGCGGCCAACAGGATCAGTTTCATATGGGCCTCCTCGGGAAGAGGCGGGGCCGGCTGTCGACCGGCCCCGTTTCATGCTGATTCCTCGATCAGCTACCCGGCGGGCGCGGAGTCGAGGGCAGCCGCGCGCCGTTTGGCGCCGAATGCTCCTTGCAATGATCGACGATCGTCTTGGTGCAATAGGGCACGTCGCCGGTTGCCGGGGGTGAGTCCGGGAGCGGCTGAACGACCGGACCCATGGGCGGCACCGGCGGTGCCGAAGGCGGCAGCGCGGTTGCCGGATCGGTGGTCGCCGGCGGCGCCGCGGGATTGGGCGGCGGGGGCGGCGGCATCGGTGCGCTCGGCGGCGCCGCTTGCGGGTTGGGGGGAGGCGGCGGCGTTTGCTGGGCGATGGCGGGCATCGCAATCAGCGCGGCGGCCGCAGCGAGCATAAGCTTCATGCGACTCTCCTGGTCTTCACGGTTTCTGCGTGACCGGACCCCAACGCGCTGCGGCGCGATTGGCTCCCTCGTTTCGGGTTCGATTCGAGGGGAGGAGAGGGAAATGGCAGTATTTCAGTAATTTATCATAGCCCGTCATCCCGGCCTTGTGCCGGGATGACGATGGACAGAAAGCCCTAGGCCCCGGAATCCAATGCATAGCCCGCGGACCGCACGGTACGGATCAAATCCGGCCGATCCCCGCGGTTGATCGCCTTGCGCAGTCGCCGGATATGGACGTCGACCGTGCGGCTCTCGATGTCCGAATCATGTCCCCACACCGCATCGAGCAGGCGCTCGCGGCTGAACACCCAGCCGGGATGTTCGAGGAAATGCTTGAGCAGGCGGAATTCGGTCGGGCCGAGCGGCACCACTTCGCCGGCGCGGCGAACCTTGTGGCCGACCGTGTCCATCTCGATGTCGGCATAGGTGAGCTGCTCGCCGGCCAGCGCCGGACGGACGCGGCGCAGCACCGCGCCGACCCGGGCGACCAGCTCGCGGGGGCTGAACGGCTTGGTGACGTAGTCGTCCGCCCCGGTCTCCAGCCCGCGGACGCGGTCTTCCTCCTCGCCGCGCGCGGTCAGCATGATGATGGGGATGTTCGCCGTCTCGGGCATGCGGCGCAGGCGCCGGCACACCTCGATCCCCGACAGCCCCTCGACCATCCAGTCGAGCAGGACGATATCGGGAGTCGCTTCCTTGGCGAGCAGCAGAGCCTCCTCGCCGTCGGGCGTCTGCGTGACCTCGAAATCCTCGCGCTTGAAGTGATAGACGAGCAGTTCCGCCAGCGCGGCATCGTCTTCCACCAGCAGCATCTTCGCGCGTGCCATTACATTTCCCCTGACTTGCCGCGCTCACGCTCGGTCATTTGCGTGCCGGTTGCGGCGAAATAGACCATTTCGGCGACGTTGGTTGCGTGGTCGCCGATCCTCTCCAGGTTCTTGGCGACGAACAGAAGATGGGCGACCTGCCCGATCGTCGCGGGATTTTCGACCATGTAGGTCACCAGCATCCGGAAGATGCTGTCGTAGAAATCGTCGAGCGCATTGTCGCGCGCGCAGACATCCGCCGCGCCTTGCGGATCGCGCGCGGCGAAGGCGTCGAGCGCGTCATGCACCATCTCGGCGGCCATCTTGGCCATGGCCGGGATGACCGAGATCGGTTCGATCCGCGTATCGCTCTCGATCAGCGGCACGCGCTTGGCGATGTTCTTGGCGTAGTCGCCGATCCGCTCGATCACCCCGGCGATCTTGAGCGCGGCGACGACTTCGCGCAGGTCGTTCGCCATCGGCGCGCGCAAGGCGATGATCTGCACCGCGAGCGTCTCCACCTCGGCCTCGATCGTGTCGATCTGCTTGTCCGCCAGGCGCACTTGCTGGGCGAGCGCGAGGTCGGATCGCTGCAGCGCGTTCATCGCATCGTGGATCGCGCGCTCGGCGAGCCCGCCCATCTGGCTGATGAGCCCGCGCAGATGCCCGATCTCGTCGTCGAATACCTTGACCGTATGTTCCTGGCCCGTTGCCATTCCTTGCTCCTCAGCCGTAGCGGCCGGTAATGTAATCGCGCGTCCGTTCCTGGCGCGGGTTGGTGAAGATGTCCGAGGTCGTGCCGTATTCGACCAACTGGCCGAGATGGAAGAAGGCGGTGCGCTGCGACACGCGGGCTGCCTGCTGCATGTTGTGGGTGACGACGACGATCGCGTAGCGGCCTTTCAGCTCGTGGATCAGTTCCTCGATCTTGGCGGTCGCGATCGGGTCGAGCGCCGAGCACGGCTCGTCCATCAGGATCACTTCGGGATCGACCGCGATCGCGCGGGCAATGCACAGCCGCTGCTGCTGGCCGCCCGACAAGGCGGTGCCGCTGTCGGAGAGGCGGTCCTTGACCTCGCCCCATAGGCCGGCGCGCGCCAGCGAGCGCTCGACGATGCGGTCCATGTCGGTCTTGGACGCGGCGAGCCCGTGGATGCGCGGGCCGTAGGCGACATTCTCGTAGATCGACTTGGGGAAGGGATTGGGTTTCTGGAACACCATGCCGACGCGCGCGCGCAGCTGGACCACGTCCATCGCCCGGCCATAGACGTCCTCGCCGTCGAGCCGGATGTCGCCTTCGACCTTTGCCGAGGGGATCGTGTCGTTCATCCGGTTGAGCGTGCGCAGGAAAGTCGACTTGCCGCAGCCCGACGGGCCGATGAACGCGGTGACCTTGTCCTGGTCGATGTCGATCGACACGTCGTCGATCGCCTTGGTCGCGCCGTACCACACGCTGACATTGTGCGCGGTCATCTTGTGCTCGGGCGAGGGATTGTTGTCGGTCACCAGCGGGTCTCGAAGCGGTTGCGAAGGTAGATGGCGAGGCCGTTCATCGCCAGCAGGAAGACGAGCAGGACGATGATCGCCGCGGAGGTCTTTTCGATGAAGCCGCGGCTGACCTCGTCCGACCACAGGAAGATCTGCACGGGCAGCACGGTCGAGGGGTCGGTCAGCTTGCCCGGAGGCGAGGCGATGAAGGCGCGCATGCCGATCATCAGGAGCGGCGCGGTCTCGCCCAGCGCGCGCGCCATGCCGATGATCGTGCCGGTCAGGATGCCGGGAAGCGCGAGCGGCAGGACATGGTGGAACACGACCTGGACCGGACTGGCACCCAAAGCGAGCGCGGCGTCGCGGATCGAGGGCGGGACCGCCTTGATCGCGTTGCGGCTGGCGATGACGATCACCGGCATCGTCATCAGCGCGAGCGTGAGCCCGCCGACCAAGGCGGCCGAGCGCGGCAAATGGAAGGTGTTGAGGAACACCGCGAGCCCGAGCAGGCCGAAGATGATCGAGGGCACCGCCGCCAGATTGTTGATCGACACCTCGATCAGGTCGGTCCAGCGGTTCTTGGGTGCATATTCCTCGAGATAGAGCGCCGCCAGCACGCCGATCGGGAAAGCGAGCGCGAGCGTCACCAGCATCGTCAGCAGCGAGCCCTTGAGCGCTCCCCAGATGCCGACCGCGGTCGGGTCGGTCGAATCCGAGGCGGTCAGGAAATTGCTGTTGAACCCGGTCTGGAGCTGCCCGGCATCGGTCAAGGCGAGCGCGCGCTTCTCCGCTTCGGGCGTGCCGTCGGCCTTGGCCGCGGTGTCGATCTCGGTCGCGGCGGGGAGCCACAATCGGATCGAACCCAGGGCAAGCCGCGGATTGTCCTTCAACGCCTTGCGCACCACGGCATCCGCGCCGTCCGAGAAGAGCGACGGGCCGTCAGGGCCGTATTGCGCGGTCGCAGCGCGGTCTACCACTGCATCGAGTTGCGCGCCGGCCAGCGCTAGGTCGGCGCCTGGCCCCTCGATCCGGTCGGGCGTGAGGCCGAGGCCAGCGGCGGGGAAGTCTATCCTGAGCGCGACTTCGGTGGTCAGGAAGCCGCGCGCGCCGTTCATCGCCATCGTCGTCAGCAGGAACAGCAGGAACCCTGCCGACACGACGATCGCGGCCAGCCCAAGCAGCCGGAAGCGGCGCTCGGCGGCATAGCGGCGGCGTACCCGGCGCTCCATCGCCGGCGTCTTCCAGTCGGTCGGCGCATGCTCGACCACGGCCCCGGCCTGGGCAGGATCGAGCGGCTTATTCATACGCCTCCCGATACCGTTTCACGACGGTCAGCGCGATGATGTTGAGCAACAGGGTGATGACGAACAGGGTCAGCCCGAGCGCGAAGGCGGCGAGCGTCTTGGGGCTGTCGAAGCTGGCTTCGCCGGTCAGCAGGTCGACAATCTGCTTGGTGACCGTGGTCGCCGAATTGAACGGATTGAGGCTGATCGTCGCAGCGCCGCTTGCCGCCATCACCACGATCATCGTCTCGCCGATCGCGCGGCTGATCGCGAGCAGCACGCCGCCGATCACGCCGGGAAGCGCGGCGGGGATCAGCACGCGGCTGATCGTCTCGCTCGAGGTCGCGCCCATCGCCAGGCTGCCGTCACGCATCGCCGTCGGCACCGCCGCGATCGAATCGTCAGCCATCGACGAGACGAACGGGATGATCATCACGCCCATGACGAGGCCGGCGGCAAGCGCGCTTTCCGAGGTGGCGTTGCCGATCCCGATCGCGACCCCGAACTGGCGGATCGCCGGACCGACGGTCAAGGCGGCGAAATAGCCATAGACCACGGTCGGCACGCCGGCGAGGATCTCCAGCGTCGGCTTCATCCAGGCACGCAGCCGCGGCGAGGCATATTGCGTCAGGTAGATCGCGCTCATCAGCCCGAACGGAATCGCGACCAGCATCGCGATCACCGCACCGATGAAGAAGGTGCCCCAGAATAACGGCACCGCGCCCAGGCTGGCGCCGGGGGCCTTGGGGTCGATGACCTGCGGGCTCCAATGCGTCCCGAACAGGAAATCGGTGAACGGCACCTGGTCAAAGAAGCGGCCGCTTTCGAAGATCAGTGAGGCGACGATCCCGATCGTGGTCAGGATCGCGATCAGCGACGCGCCGAGCAAGGCGAGCATGATCAGCCGTTCGAGCCTGGTCCGCGCATTGAATCCCGGGCGGATGCGCAGGAAAGCGAAGGCGCCGCCCGCCACTGTGAGCAGCAAGGCGATCGTGCCGCCGATCCAGTCGTAACGCGATTGCTCGGCCGCATAAGCCGGGGCCAGCTTGACCGACAGGTCGTTGAGCGGGGTGCGGCTGCTGCCATTGGCGATCGCGCGCGCCTCGGACAGGATCGCCGAGCGTTCGAATCCCGGCGCGGGCAATTCGGCGGCGGCGGGCGCCCTGAGCACGCCATCGGTGACCAGGCCGGGCGAGCAGGCGCTCCACACCGCGAGGAACAGCAGGGGCGGGAAGGCCGCCCACATCGCCGCGAACGAGCCGTGATGGCGCGGCAGCGACGAGAAGCGCTGGCCCGGCGTCTTGCGGAAGGCGAGCGCGCGCACGCGGCCCGACAGCCACGCGATCAGCGTGAGCCCGGCGATGAGGAAAAGGAGCGATGGGGTCGACACGTCAGCGCAGGCTCGCGGGGTCGAGCAGTGTCTGGTTGCGCACGATCGCGACCGATCGCGCGCGGATGTTGGCGGGGGCGGCGATCAGTCCGCGGCGCACGAGCGGCCCATTCGGGTCCCAGGCCTGCGAATAGGCGACCACGAACCGGCGCAGATTGGGGATGGCGCGCAGATGCGCCTTCTTGACGTAGAGGAAGAGCGGGCGCGATCCGGGATATTGGCCGCCGGCGATCGTCTCATAGGTCGGCTCGATCCCGTTCAAGGGGATGCCGTTGAGGCGGTCCTTGTTCTCCTCGAGATACGAATAGCCGAAAATACCGATCGCGTTCGGGTTGGCCTGCAGCTTCTGGACGATCAGATTGTCGTTCTCGCCGGCGTCGATATACGGCCCATCGTCGCGCACCCGGGTGCACATCTTCGCGAAATCGTCGGGCCTGCTGTCGCGGATCGCGGCCATTTGCGGCATGACTTGCTCGCAGCCGCGCGCGAGGATCAGCTCGGCGACCGCGTCGCGCGTGCCGCTGGTCGAGGGCGGGCCATAGACCTGGATCGCGATCGCCGGCAGCGCGGGATTGACGTCGTGCCAGGTCTTCGCGGCATTGGCCTGGCCGCCGGGCGTCGCCGCCAGTGCCTTGTAGATGTCGACCGGCGTGAGCTGCAGCTTGGGGCCGTTATTCGCCTCGGCAAAGGCGACGCCGTCGAGCCCGATCTGGATCTCGATCAAATCGCTCGCGCCATTGGCGGCGCAGGTCTTGTATTCGCTTGCCTTCATTCGCCGGCTGGCATCGGCGATATCGGGATATTGTCCGCCCAGCCCCTTGCAGAACAGGTTCAGCCCGCCGCCGGTGCCGGTCGATTCGATCACCGGCGCGGGCGTGCCCGGATTGGCCGCGACGAATTGCTCGGCGACCAAGGTAGTGAAGGGATAGACGGTCGACGAGCCGACCACGCTGATCTGATCGCGTCCGGCGCCCGCCATCGCTGCCTGGTCCTGGCATGCGCAAAGCAGAAAAGAGGCCGCGCCGGCGAGCGCGATCGGACGAATCATGTAGGGCCTTCCCCGGGGGCCGACTCGCCCCTAGCCAGCGCGCTATCACGCCGGTTTCGGGCCCTCTGTGACAGCTGCGTTACCCTTTGATGACAACGCCGTCGGGAGCAGGATCGTGACGACGGTGCCGCGCCCGACCTGGCTGGCAATATCGAGCCGGCCGCGATGCCGCTCGACGATATGCTTGACGATCGCCAGCCCCAGGCCGGTCCCGCCGAGCGCCCGGCTGCGCCCCGAATCGACGCGGTAGAAGCGTTCGGTGAGCCGCGGGATGTGTTCGGGGGCGATGCCGTCGCCTTCGTCGCCGACCGACAGGCGGACCATGTTGCCGGGGTCGCGCCACAATTTGACCGTGACCGGCGTGCCGGGGCGGCCATATTTCATCGCATTGCCGATCAGATTGTGCAGCGCCTGGCTCAACTGGGCGCGGTCGCCGCCGACCGGCGGGACGTTGGCGGCGATATCGGCAACGATGTCTGCGGCGCGGGTATCGGCGCCGTCCATCAGCTCGGAATGGACTTCGGAGACGAGGTCGCCGAGATCGACCGAGGCATCGGGCGAGCGATATTTCTCCGCCTCGATCCGGCTCAGCGAGATCAAATCCTCGACCAGCCGCTGCATGCGCCGCGCCTCGTCGGCCATGACCTTGAGGAAGCGCGAGCGCATCGCCGGATCCTCGCCTGCCTCGTCGCTCAGCGTTTCGGCATAGCCGAGGATCGAGGCCAGCGGCGTGCGCAATTCATGGCTGGCATTGGCGACGAAATCGACTCGCATCCGCTCGGCGGCATAATTGCCGGTCTGGTCGATCAGATGCGCAACGCGCCGCCCGTCGGGCAGGTCGGTGACACGCAATTCCCAGCGCTGGTCGAGCGTGCCGAGCCCGACCAGGTTGATCGGCTCGGGCGAGGCGGTACCCTCCGGCGCGGTCAGCCGTTCGGCCGCCGCGGGATGGCGGATCGCGAGACGGATATTCTGGCCCGCGATGTGGTTGCCGAGCACGTCGCGTGCCGCCGCATTGGCTTCCTCGACGCGGCCGTCGGTGATCACCAGCACCGGCTCGACGATCGCCTCGAGCACCGATCCGAGCCGTGCCGGCGCCGGGGCGATGTCGGGTTCGGGTGCGGCGGCAGGCGTGACGTCGCCGCTCGAGACCGCGACCAGTGCCGCGATGGTGCCGCCGATCAACGTCACCAACGCGCTCACCGGATCGCGTGACAGCACCAGCACGGCGACGCCCGCGATGAGCGCGGCGAGGATCGCGAGCATGAAGCGGGGAGCGAAGCGCGAGGTCATTTACCTGTCCTGTAGCCGCGAGCCGGTAACCATTCCACCCGCTTGCCAGCGTCAAACTAATGTGAAAGGCGTTTCAACCATGGATCGCGACGATCACGACCAGGATCAGGGCCAGCCGGAAACGGCGCCGTCGAACAGCCGCCGCCGCGCGTTGATGCTCGGGGCCGCGGGCGCGTCGGTCGTCCTGTCGATCCGGCCCGCGCTGGCACAGACCAATGCGTCGGTACTGACCTGCGAGATCCCGGTGCCCGATCCCGGCCGTGCCGGCATGGCGATCGCCGCCGACGGATCGGTGGTGCCGTCGGGCACGCAGGGCTCGTTCGCCGCGGCGGGCAAGCCGTTCAAGGCGGAGGACGTGCGCGTCGCGCTCAATGGCGGGACGCTGCCGGGCACGAGCTACGACCAGAGCCGCGCCTATGTCGCCTATATCCGCAAGCTGCAGCACGGCACCGCCGGCTTCACCTGCTTCGCCTCGCTGCAGATGCCGCGCTGATCGCCGCCCAGGGCGCTGACGTGACGACCTATCGCGCCGCGCCGCCCGACAGTCTGGTCGTGGTGCCGGTCGACCTGCTCACCGCAATCTATCATCGCGCGTCGGGCCAGACGCATCTGATGGCGTCGCCCGCGCCCGAGATTCTCGCGGCACTGGGGGAAGGCGAGCTGGATGCCGCCGCGTTGCTGGCGAAGCTGCGCCATGATTACGACCTGGTCGATGCCGACCCCGAAGCGCTGGCGGCGCGGCTCGCCGAGCTGGTCGAGACCGGGCTGGTCGAGGCGCGATGAGGCATCAATTCTCGGTCGCGATTGGCCCGGTCGGGTTCCGTCTCGGCTCGGACTGGCGCGCGCCGGTCGCGGCGCTCGAGGAGCTCTACGCCGACTATCCCGGGCCCGATGACGGCATCGCCGATTTCACCGTGCGGCTGTTCGCCAACCGGCCGTGGCGGCGCTTCATCCGGCCCAAGGTGATGATCGGCGGCGACTATGTGCTGCCCGAAGCCGCGCCGCTCAGCCTCGAACACGGCCTGCTCGCTGCCGAAATGGCGATGAACCTGCAAATGGCGCTCGGCCAGCGGCGCTATCTGCTGCTCCACGCCTCCGCGGTCGAACGTGACGGCAAGGTGCTGATCATGACCGGCATGTCGGGGGCGGGGAAATCGACCCTGGCGGCGTTGCTGATGACGCGCGGCTGGCGGCTGATGGGCGACGAATTCGCGCTGGTCGACCCGGCGACGGGGATGATCCATGCCTTTCCGCGGCTGATCAGCCTCAAGAATCAGGCAATCGGGGTGATGCAGGCGGCGGCGCCCGGCGGCCGGTTCGGCCCGCTGCTCGCAGACACGCCCAAGGGGGCGATCCGCCATCTCGTGCCCGATACCCGCGCGATTGCGGCGATGCGCGAGCCGGCCAGGCCAGCGCTGATCCTGTTCCCAACCTTCGGCCATGCCGCCGAAACGCGCGAGGTGACGCCGGGCGAAGTGTTTGTCCGGCTGACCCAGGCATCGACCAATTATGTCGCGCTCGCTGAGCAGGGTTTTACCGCGCTCACGCACTTGGTGACTCAAACGCCGGCCCGGGCGATCGACTATCCCGATACCGACAGCGCCATCGCGCAAGTGGAGGCGTTGTGGGACGCGCTCTAGATGGCCGCTTGCTGGCAAAGGCGCTGGCTGATCCGCAATCGGTTGCGAACCTCGGCGGCGCGGGGTGGCAGGCCTTGCTGACGATGGCGCGGGCCGAATTGTTGAGCGCGAGCCTGGCCTACCGGCTCGATGGCATCCCCAAACCGGCTGCGGCCGAACGCTTCCTCGAAGATGCCAAGGCGTCGTGCGAGCAGGGCCGCACCCTCGCGCTGTGGGAAACCGAAATGGCGCGCCGTGCGCTAGCGCCATTGGGCGTGCCCGTGGTCCTGCTCAAGGGCAGTGCGTTCATCGCCGCCGGGCTGGCGGCGGGGAGGGGGCGGTTCGTCGGCGACCTCGATATCCTTGTCCCGCGCGCGGATATCGACCGGGTCGAGCCGGCGTTGCTCGGCGCGGGCTGGGAATGGGTCAAGCCCGACCCCTATGACGATGCCTATTATCGCCGCTGGATGCACGAACTGCCGCCGCTGATCCATCGCGACCGCGATCGCATGATCGACGTCCATCATACGATCCTCCCGCTGACCGCGAAGCCGACGCCCGATGCGGCGGCGCTGATCGCCGACAGCGAATTGCTGGAGAACGGGCTTCGCGTCCTCAATCCCAACGACATGATCTGCCACGCCGCCGCGCATCTGTTCGCGGATGGCGATCTGTCGGGCGGGATGCGCAATTTATGGGACATCCATTGCCTGATCGAAGAGTCCGGCGTGGCGGGCCTTGGCGCCCGCGCGCAGTATCACGGCCTGGCCTCCGCGGTTGCACGTGCCGTGCGTCAGGCACAGGCGCTTTATGGCACGATCTTGCCCGATAGCTGGCCGGCGCAAGGGTCGACCGACCCGCTCTTCACCCGCCGCCTGACCGCGCGCGACGGCTGGGGACGGCAGAGTCGGCCGGCCACCCAGCTTGGCTTCTATATCCGCTCGCACTGGCTGCGCATGCCGCCGCTGATGCTCGCCCGGCATCTCTGGACCAAGTGGCGCAAAGGCGCGGCCTGATCGCTTGGTATGGTCTTTGGACCTATGTTATGACGCAACCGAAATAGTCGGGGGGCTGCGGATGCGGGGAATCATTCTGGCATTGGGATTGGGTGCGCTCGCGATCGGCGGGGCGGCCTGGGGGGAAAGCGCCGAGATGCGCGGCAAATTCCCCGCCAATGTGCGCGAGGCGAATTATCTCGAGGCGATCGTCGTCGACCGATTCAATGGCCGCGATGGCGGACAGGCGCAGACCATCATCGAGAATATGGTCGGCATCCCGTCGGGCCGCCCCGACGGGGCCTTGTCGGGCAGCGTCACTACCGGAGTCGAGAGCGGCCGTTACCAGGGCAACGAAGACCAATGCGTCGAGTGGAAGGACGGCAAGAAGGGTAGCCAGTGCCTCAAGCGCGCCCGCGTGCCGGTGCCGTGCCAGCGCCGGATCATCAACCTGACGATCTCGGTGCGGTTGACGCGCATCGCCGACAACCAGCCGCTCTGGTCGGACAACAAGGAACTGCGTGACGAGACGAGCTGGTGCATGGACCGCCAGCCGCAGCGCACTACCGAGGAAGCGATCTCGTCGATGATCAAGACGATCGCCGAGAAGATCCGCTACGACGTGCGGCCGGTCTATTCGACCTACAAGGTGCGGTTCCGCGAGGATCGCGACGGCATGCCCAAGGATCTGGGCAGCCAGTTCAAGGACATCGTCAAGCGCTCGAACAAGGATGTGCCCGGGGCGTGCGGTGACTGGTCGGCGTTCAATACGCGGCTGCCGAACAACGCGTCGGTGCTCTACAACCTCGGCGTCTGCGCCGAGGCGCGCGGGGCCTATCCCGAGGCGCAGAATTATTACGGCGCGGCGCAGGCCGCGCTCGGCAAGAAGAATGACGACATGGTCGAATCGGGCAACCGCATCGCGCGATTGCTGTCGGCACGCGCCTTTGACGATGAGATCGCGCGGCGTAAGAGACGCTGACAACAGAAAACGGGCGCACTTTCCGGGCAATGGGGAGGTGATATGCGATATCTGATCACGATGGCGGCGGCGCTTGCGCTTGCCGGATGTTCGCTGGGCAACGATCTCGGCGCGACCGACAAGGCGGTGGCCGATTTCCACAGCCAGCTCGACGCGGGCAATTTCAGTGCGATTGAGAGCCAGGCCGGCCCCGAGATGAAAGGCGGCGGCCAGGATTTCCTGGGGTTGCTCGGACGGGTCCATGGCCAGATGGGCAAGGTCAAATCGACCAACCGGACCGGCTTCAACGACAACGTCAATAACGGCGTCCATACGGTCGAGGTCACCTACACGACGGTGTTCGAGCAGGGATCGAGCGAAGAGAAGTTCATCTTCCGGATGAACAATGGGACGACCCAGATGATCTATTACGAGATCAAGCCGTCCGGCTCGCCGTCGCCCGAACCGTCGGGGTCGCCGTCGGTCTAGCGATCACGCGCCTCGCGTTCGCGCGCGAAGCGGCGCAGACGCGAGAGCGATCCCTGGTACAGGCAATAGATCGCGACGATTGGCGCCGCCCACCAGCCGTGGGGCAGGCGCTCCTGCTGCCAGGCCGCCACGGCGATCGCGATCGGGAAGATCGGGGCGGCTGCGAACCATGATCGTTCGACCAACCGGGTATGCGGTCGCCGGGTCATCGGGCGAGGGATTCGAGCGTGCCGATCAACGACTCATAACGGGCGAACACCGCCTCTGCGCCGAGCCCCTCACCGCCATCGGGCAGGAAGAGCGCAACCGGAATGCTCGCCGCCTGTGCGGCGCGGACGTCGTAGATCGAATCACCGACGAATGCGGCGCGGGTCGCGGCGCAGCGCCGGATCATCAGGTCGATCGGCGCACGATCGGGCTTGGGTGCCGACAAGCCTGGGCTGTCGCCGCCGATCACGCAGGCAAAAAGGCCGGACAGGCCAAGCTCGCGCAACAGTTTCGTCGCGAAATGCTCGCGTTTGTTGGTCACCACCGCCAAGGTGACGCCGCGTGCCCGCAAGGCGTCGAGCGCTTCGATTGCGCCGGCATAGGGTAGCGTGCGATCGGTCATGTGCGCTTCGTAATAGTCGAGCAGGATCGGCATCAGCCGGTCGAGTTGGCCTTCGTCCCCGGAAGCGATCAACACCCGCTCCAGCAGCACGCGCGACCCGCCACCGATCATCGGCCGCACCGCGTCGACCGGCAGCGGCGCATGCCCGATCGCGGCGATCGCCGCATTGACCGATGCGGCGATATCGCCGGCGCTGTCGACCAGGGTGCCGTCGAGATCGAAGCCTACGCAATCGAAGGGAAAGTCCGCCATCGCACCCTGCCTGACCGCATCGCTATGGAAATGGCAATATGTTCGTGGCAGGGCGCGGGTCACGGAGACGCACGATCATGACCAGTCCTGTTGCCGCGATCATCCTTGCCGCCGGCATGGGCACGCGGATGAAGTCCGACCTCCACAAGGTCCTCCACCCGATCGCCGGGCGGCCGATGCTGCTCCATCTGATCGACAATGTGCGGGCGCTCGACGCTTCGCGGATTGTCGTCGTCGCCGGTGCCCGGCGCGAACAGGTCGAAGCCGCGGTAACGCCGCTCGGGGTCGAGGTCGCGATCCAGGCAGAGCAGCTCGGCACCGGCCATGCCGTGCAACAGGCCGAGACGGCGCTGTCGGGTTTCGCAGGCGACGTGCTGGTCCTTTATGGCGACGTGCCCCTGGTCACGATCGACACGATGCGGCGGATGATCGAGCGGTTGCACGGCGAGGGCGAGCCCGGCGTCGTCGTGCTCGGTTTCCGTCCGCCAGACGCGGCGGCTTATGGGCGCGTCATCGCCGATGCCGATGGCCGCATCGCGAAGATCGTCGAATATAAGGATGCCTCGTCCGACGAGCGCGCGGTGACCTTGTGCAATTCGGGGTTGATGGCGGTCCGTTCGGCCGATCTGTTCCGGCTGCTCGCACAGGTCACCAACGACAATGCCGCGGGCGAATATTATCTGACCGACCTTGCCGAGCTGGCGGTCAGGGATGGCCGCGGCGCCGTCGTCGTCGAAACCGGCGCCGACGAGGTTGCCGGGGTCAACAGCCGTGCCGAGCTCGCCGCGGTCGACGCCAGTTGGCAGGCCAAGCGCCGCGTGTCGGCAATGGCGGACGGCGCGACCCTGGTCGATCCCGCCACCGTCTGGTTCTCGTTCGACACGCAGATCGGCCGCGACGTACTGATCGAACCCAATGTCTTCTTCGGCCCCGGGGTCAGCGTTGCCGACGGCGCGATGATCCGCGGGTTCAGCCATATCGAGGGTGCGACGATCGGCAGCGGTGCCGAGGTCGGCCCTTATGCCCGGCTGCGCCCGGGTGCGGTGCTCGGTGAGAAGTCGAAAGTCGGCAATTTCGTCGAGGTGAAGAAGGCCGTGCTCGGCAGGGGTGCCAAGGCCAACCATCTGACCTATCTGGGCGATGCCGAGATCGGCGCGGGCGCGAATATCGGCGCGGGCACGATCACCTGCAATTATGACGGCTTCTTCAAATACAAGACCGTGATCGGGGAAGGGGCGTTCATCGGCTCCAATTCGGCCCTGGTCGCGCCGGTGACGATCGGCGCAGGCGCGATCGTCGGGGCGGGTTCGACCGTGACGAAGGATGTCGAGGCGGACGCGCTGCGGCTGGTGCGGCCGGACCAGCAGACCAAGGCCGGCTGGGCGAAGCGATTTCGCGAGATGATGAGCGCGAAAAAGGCGGGCAGGTAACCGATAGCCTTGACACGATATCACGATATGATATCAATATATCATCATGACTCGCATTCTCGCAGACCTTCCCGATGAAGACCTTAGGTGGCTCGATCAACGAGCGGTCGAGCTGGGCAAGTCGCGCGCGTCGATCCTGCGCGAAGCGGTCGCCACCTATAAGGCGCAATCGCAGCCATCCAATGGTCTCGAATGGCTCGATCGCGGGTTCGGCGCGTGGAAGGGCCGGATCGATATCGGCGATGCGGTCGAATGGCAGCGGCGCGAGCGCGCGTCGTCGACGCGACCGTGGGACGATGACTATGAAGAGGTGAAGGCCGAGTTCCCTGATTTGTTCGATGCCGAGGACGATCGACAGCGCCGGATCCATCTCGATATGCTCGCCGGCCGCTATCCCACGCCGAAGAAGCCGAACACCAAATGAGCGGCTATACGTTCGACGCCAATATCGTGATCGATGCGCTCACCGGTTTCGAGCCTGCGCGCGCGGAAATTCGGCGCGCGGTCGGTCACGGAACGCGCGCCTGGGTCAGCCGGATTGTGTGGGTCGAGGTGATGTCGAAGGGAATGGGTGACCTGCTGCGCGATACGGAAGCGTTCCTCGCGGGTTTCGGCGTCGACGAGTTCGACGCAGAGATTGCGTCGCGCGCCACGGCCTTGCGCCGCGAGCGCCCGCGCCTCAAATCGCCCGATGCCATCATCCTCGCGAGCGCGATGGTACGCGGTCGCGTACTCGTTACCCGTAATACCAAGGATTTCCCGGCCAACATGCCGGGCATCCGTGTTCCCTATATTCTGTAACAAGAAAGTTCTCCAACCATGTGCGGAATCATCGGAATCGTCGGTAACGACCAGGTCGCGGGCCGGCTGGTCGAGGGGCTGCGGCAGATGGAATATCGCGGCTACGATTCGGCCGGGGTCTGCACCGTGCAGGACGGCCAGCTGATCCGCCGTCGCGCCGAGGGCAAGCTCAAGAACCTCGAGGCCGTGCTGGCGTCCGACCCTGCGCCGGGGACGACCGGGATCGCGCACACGCGCTGGGCGACCCATGGCGCGCCGACCACGTCGAACGCGCACCCGCATGCGACCAGGGAAGTCGCGCTGGTCCACAACGGCATCATCGAGAATTTCAAACCCCTGCGCGAAGCGCTCCAGGCGCGCGGTCGCGTGTTCGAGAGCGAGACCGATACCGAAGTCGTCGCGCACCTCGTCAGCGAGCAGGTCGAGGCCGGCCTGTCGCCGGCGGACGCGGTCAAGGCAGTACTGCCGCAATTGCGCGGCGCCTTCGCGCTGGCGATCGCGTTCCGCGAGCACCCCGAATTGCTGATCGGCGCGCGGCTCGGCTCGCCACTGGTGGTCGGCTATGGCGAGGGCGAGACCTATCTCGGCTCGGACGCGCTGGCGCTTGCCGGTCTGACCCAGCGCATCGCCTATCTCGAGGAGGGCGACTGGGTCGTCATCACCGCGGGCAAGGCGCAGATCTTCGACGCCGAGAATAACCCGGTCGAGCGCGAGGTCACCATTTCGGGCGCGACCGGCGCGCTGATCGAGAAGGGCAATTACCGTCACTTCATGCTCAAGGAGATCCACGAGCAGCCGGTGGTGGTCGCGCAGACGCTGCGCTCGTACATTCGCGGCGTCGAGCAGACCGTCGCGCTGCCGCAGATGGATTTCGATCTGTCCACGGTGAAGCGCGTCACGATCGTCGCCTGCGGCACCAGTTTCTACGCAGGGCTCGTCGCCAAATACTGGTTCGAAAGCTTCGCGCGCGTGCCGGTCGACATCGATGTCGCGAGCGAATTCCGCTACCGCGATCCGGTGTTCGAGGATGGCGGCCTCGCGCTCTTCATCAGCCAGTCAGGCGAGACCGCGGACACGCTGGCCGCATTGCGCCACGCCAAGAAGGCCGGGCAGAAGATCGCCGTGGTGGTCAATGTGCCGACCAGCACGATGGCGCGCGAAGCCGACTTGCTGTTGCCCACGCATGCCGGGCCCGAGATCGGGGTCGCCTCGACCAAGGCCTTCACCTGCCAGCTCGCGGTACTCGCCGCACTCGCCGCGCATCTCGCCGTGGTGAAGGGACGGATGAGCCGCGAGGAAGAAGTGACGGTGGTCAGGCACCTGATCGAGGCACCCGCCGCGCTCAACGCCGCGCTGGCTTATGATGAGGAAATCGCCGGCATGGCGCACCTCATCGCGCCGGCGCGCGACGTGCTCTATCTCGGCCGCGGTCCCGACTATCCGCTGGCGCTGGAAGGCGCGCTGAAACTCAAGGAAATCAGCTACATCCACGCCGAAGGTTATGCCGCGGGCGAGATGAAGCATGGGCCGATCGCGCTGATCGACGAGAATGTGCCGATCATCGTCATCGCACCGTCGGGGCCGCTGTTCGAAAAGACCGTCAGCAACATGCAGGAAAGCCAGGCGCGCGGCGGCAAGATCGTCTTGATCTCCGACGCCGAAGGACTGGCCGAGGCGGGCGAGGGGTGTCTCGCCACGATCGAGATGCCTAAGGTCCACCCGCTGATCGCGCCATTGGTCTACGCGGTGCCGGTGCAGTTGCTGGCCTATCACGTCGCCGTGGCCAAGGGCACCGATGTGGATCAGCCCCGCAACCTCGCAAAGTCGGTGACGGTGGAGTGACCGCGTATTAGGGTGGGCGCATGGCGCTCGCCCACACGCTCGAAGCGAATCCGCACTGGCTGCCGCACCCTACGCGAGCGGCGCTGGAGCATATCCCCGGCAATTTCGGACTGCCGTTCGTCGGCAACACGCTGAAGCTGCTCCGCGACCCCGGGAAGTTCGGCGGCCAGATGGTCGCGCGCTATGGGCCGATCTATCGCAATCATGCATTCGGGGAGGCCAGCGTGGCGCTGCTCGGGCCCGAGGCGAACGAACTGATCCTGTTCGACCGCGACAAGCTCTTTTCGTCCGAACAGGGTTGGGGCCCGTTGCTCAACCTGCTGTTCCCGCGCGGGTTGATGCTGATGGATTTCGACAAGCATCGCGCCGACCGCAAGACCTTGTCGGTGGCGTTCAAGCCCGAGCCGATGCGGCATTATGCGACCCAGCTCGATGCCGGCATCCAGCGCCAGATCGGCGACTGGGGCGGTCGGACGATGCGGTTCTACGATGCGATCAAGAAGCTGACGCTCGATCTCGCCGCGACCAGCTTTCTCGGGGTCGAGCTCGGCGACGAGGCGGACAGGATCAACCAGGCGTTCGTCGACGAGGTGCAGGCGTCGATCGCTCCGATCCGCGTACCCTTGCCAGGGACGATGATGCGCAAGGGCGTCAAGGCGCGCGCCTATCTGGTCGACTGGTTCGAGCGCGAGATCCCGGCGCGGCGGCATGGCGCCAAAGGCGGCAATGGCGAGGATTTCTTCTCGCAATTCTGCCGCGCGACCGATGACGAAGGGCAGCCGCTGTCGGCCGATGCGATCGCCGATCACATGAATTTCCTGATGATGGCGGCGCACGACACGATCACCTCGTCGATGACGACCCTGGTAATGCTGCTCGCGCGTAACCCCGACTGGCAGGAACGGCTGCGCGATGAGATTCGCACTCTCGACCCGCAGGTGCCGCTGGCCGAGCAGCTCGATCGCCTGGTGCTGACCGACTACGCGTTCAAGGAAGCGCTCAGGATGATGCCGCCGGTCCCCTCGCTGCCGCGGCGCGCGCTGCGCGACTTCGAATTCGGCGGCTACACCATTCCGGCGGGGACCAGCGTCGGCGTCGGCATCGCCTGGACGCATCGCATGCCCGATATCTGGCCCGATCCTGAGATATTCGATCCGCTGCGTTTCACGCCGGAGGCATCGAAGGGCCGGCATCGCTTCGCCTGGATCCCGTTCGGCGGCGGCGCGCATATGTGCCTGGGGCTGCATTTCGCGACGATGCAGATGAAGCTGCTGATCGCAAACCTGCTCGGCCGCTACCGGATCGAGGCCGACGCGCAGGCAGGGGCATCGTGGCAGATTTTCCCGATCCCGCGGCCCAAGGATGGCATGCCGGTGCGGCTGGTCGCGCTTTAGTTTTTGTCCGCGCGAACAAATCTTCAGCCGACCCGAGCGATGATCTCGGCATAGATATCGACCAGAGCCTCCAGGTCCGCCACCGCCACCGCCTCGTCGGTCTTGTGCATCGTCGCATTGACCAGCCCGAACTCGACCGTCGGGCAGATTTGCGACAGGAACCGCGCGTCGCTCGTGCCGCCGGTGGTCGAGAGCGTCGGCTTGACCCCGGCAACTTTTTCGATCGCCTCGGTCACCAGGGCCGACAAGGCGCCCGGCTGGGTCAGAAACGCCTCGCCCGAGATGCGCGCGATCACCTTTGCCTCGGGGGCGTGAGCGTGGACGGTATGCTCTATCAGGGCGACGAGATCCTCGCCGCGCTGCTCGTCATTGAAGCGGATCGACAGCCGCGCGCTGGCTCTGGCCGGGATGACGTTGGTCGCCGGATTGCCGACGGTGAGGTCGGTCACTTCAATGTTCGACGGCTGGAACCAGTGATTGCCGCGGTCGAGCTCGATCGCGTCGATCGCCGCGAGGGCCGCGACGAGCTTGGGGATCGGATTGTCGGCGAGGTGCGGATAGGCGACATGGCCCTGCCGCCCCGGCACGTCGATCCAGATATTGACCGATCCGCGCCGTCCGATCTTGATCATGTCGCCGAGCCGCGCGGTCGAGGTCGGTTCGCCGACCAGGCACAAATCGGGCTTCAGTCCGCGCGCTTCCATCCGGTCGAGGATCGCGCGTGTGCCGTAAATGGCCGGGCCTTCCTCGTCGCCGGTGATCAGCAGGCTGAGCGCCGGCCCCGCCTCGCGTGCGGCCGCGGCGGCGAAGGCTGCGATCGCGCCTTTCATGTCGACCGCGCCGCGCCCGTAGAGGAGGTCGCCGCGGACTTCGGGCGCGAACGCCTCGCTTGCCCAGCCGTCACCCGGCGGCACGACGTCGAGATGCCCGGCAAAGGCGAAATGCGGACCCGCGCCCGGACGGTGCGCGATCATGTTCTCGACCGGTCCGTCGGGTTCCTCGCCGACGGTGAAGCGATCGATCTCGAACCCGATCACCGCGAGCGCCTGTGCCAGCACGTCGAAGACCTGCCCGCGCGCAGGAGTGATGCTTTCCGCGGCGATCAGCGCCTTGGTGAGATCGACGACTTGGGGCAAAAGGGGCTCCTGCAGCAAACGGAGGGGACATTGCCCAAGCGCGGTGGGGACACAATGATCGATTTGCCCGGGGTGCCCCGGACGCGATGATGATCGCGTCATTTCTCCTGCTCGTCGTGCTGCAAGACATGCCGACGCCGCGCCCGGCCTTGTGCCGCGTCGCCGGCCTACGGGTCGAGCAACTCAATCTGTCCGTGCAATTGTACACGCCCCGCTACGCGACCGAAGCCGATGCCGCGGCCGCGCGCCGGCGCCGGCAGGATCTCGACGGGCTGGCGAAATCGCTGAAAGCGCGTTTTGGCGGCGCGAAGCTGACGCTCGACGATCTCCACGCGCTCGATTCGCTGGGCAACGAGGACATGTTGGCATTTGCGGGCGCCTGCCTGAACCTTCCGAAATAGGACCCGCCATGCCCAAGCTGAACCTCGACGCCATCCCGCAGACCAACGCGACCGGCTATCCGCCCGAATATGCCGGAGCCGTGAAGGAACGCTGGTACCGCCGCCTCGCGCCGGCCAGCGGGATCACCGATTTCGGGTTCAGCCATGTCACGCTGAAGCCCGGCGCCTGGTCGTCGCAGCGCCACTGGCACGAAGGCGAGGACGAATTCGTCGTCATGCTGTCGGGCGAAGCGATGCTGGTCGACAATGACGGCGAGCACATCATGCGCGCCGGCGACATCGCCGCTTTTCCGATGGGCGACGGCAATGGTCATGTGCTGCAGAACCGCTCGGACTCGGATTGCGTGTTCGTCGCGGTCGGCAGGCCGCAGACCAGCGATTGCCATTATCCCGATATCGACATGCACCTGTTCAAGGGCATTCCCGAACAGCGCCGCAAGGACGGCAGCAAGTTCTGACCGCCTTCAGCGGATGACCGCGGTGAACTCGACCTTGAAGCTCGGCTGGCCAGACGCGGTCGCGGCGGCCAGCGTGCCCGTCGGCGCGATCCGGATGCCGGTCACCAGCGGGTCATAGCCATTGGCGTCGGGCACAGGCGTGTAGGAGTAGGGCGTCCCGCCGCCTGCCTGTTTCGACCAGGTGACGTTGCCCGGATAGGTCCAGGTCAGCCCGCTTGCCGTGCTGCCGTCGGTGAAGGTGACCGCGGTCCCCGACACTTTCGCGCTGATCCCGGCGGGCAGGGGGTCGGTGATGACGATCGTGCTGGCGTCGACCGGACCGGGCCCGGTGTTGGTGACGGTGATCGTATATTTGACCACCGCACCGGGGATCAGCTTGGGATTGGTGGCACCATTGACTGGATCGGACACGACGACCGAACTCTTGGTCGTGGTCAGGCTGGCGAGCTTGGCGGTGTTGGTGAAGGTGCAGGTGACGGCATCGCCATAAGCCAGCGCACCGAATGTGTAGGATGTCGTCGCCACATTGGTCGGCAGCGGAGTCGACGATCCCGAGGTCGCGTTGGTGCAGGTCAGGCTGGCGCTGTACGAGGTCAATGCGCTGGTGCTGCCTGATGCCATCGTCTCGGTGAGCTTGAGCTGGGCGCCCGAGGCGGTGATCGCGACCGCATCGGCAAAGCCGGTCAGTGCCGTGCCGCTGGTCGTCTTGCCGGCGATCGCGGCGGAGGTCGACGCGTTGGCGACGCTGTAGGTGAACTGGTCAGCGGCGTAGAGTCGCCGGTTGGCGATCGTCTTGTTGAGCCGCAGCGAGGCGTAGCGCACCGCGAACATCACGCCCTGCAGCCCGCCGGCCTTGATCGTCGCGGTGACGGTCGTCGGCGTGTCGCTGCCGAAGATGTAACCGCCGACCGTGCCCGAGGCACCGGTCTCGGTGACCTTGCTGCCGGTATTGCTGAGGCCGGGATAGGTCGACCCGCTGATCGGCGGCACCGTGTCGAGCGTCGTCCAGTTGCCGCCATTGGTCTGGAAGACCAGCGACTCGTTCTCGTTGGTCGATTCGGCATCGGCGGCAACGATCATGAACCGGCCGGTCGTTGTACCGCCGGCGGGCGGGGTGATGCTCATGCCCGACAAGGTGAGCGTGACCGTCGATCCGTCATTGGTCGTGTAGAGGACGGGCTTGTTGGGAATGCCGAGGAACGCGGTATTACCCACCGCCGCGCCCGACCAGGACGGCGCGGCGACGCCCTGCATCGCTGTCGAAGCGGTGCTGGTCGCCTTGACCGTGACCTTGAAGACCGATCCGTCCGAGAGCGTGAACGAGAAAGTCTGGCCGGCGGCGGAGCGCGCATTGGTGTCGTTGTAGGTCGAGAAGTCGAGCCAGCAATAGGTCTCCCAGCCGGCCGGGGCCGTGCCCGGCGACGTGGCGGACCCGCAGGTCGCGGCCAGCGTCGGCGCCGCAAAGACCAGCGCCGCGAAAGCCAGCAATATCCGCAGGAAAGCCCGAATACAGGTCATCGGATCGGGCTACGAGCTTATGGTTTTCGCGTCCTTAATCACGGCATCGTCCATTCGGATGATCGGCCCGAAGGTGAGGATCTGCCGCGCGAGATGATCGGCCGAACACGACACTTCGCCGGCGAGCCACGACCGCAGCATCGCGAGCTGCCCCGCCGCGGCGCCGATGGCGGGAAGCGAGAGGGGCCGGGCCGGATGGTTTTCGATCGCCAGCCGCCCCTCGATCATCTCGGCCAGCCGCCGGCGCAGCCGGGGAGCCGCGGCCGAGTCGAGGATCACCCGTGACCAGGCGCGTTGCCCCCACACATGATCGAGCATCATGCGCACGACCGGGACGCTGGCGCGCCCGCTGGCGGCGTTGGCCAGCGCGAGCAGCACGGGTTCGAGCGTGGCGAGCAACACGTCGTGCTTGCCGGCGAAATGCTCGTAAAAGGTCGAACGGCCGATCCCGGTGGTGGCGATCAGGTCGGCAATGCCGATGCGGTCATAGCGGCGCTCGAGCGCCAGCGTGGCAAATGCCTGCAGCACCGCATCGCGCGTCCGGGCGCGCCGATCCTGCTCTTTCGCCATCGCAATCGAGCCTAGCCCGGGCGCGCCGGCTCTTCGAGCATCAATCGGCGGACAAATGCGGGAGATTGTCCGGAAACAGCCGGATAGCACGCTTTCCCTCTCGCGCTGCGACGGCGAGACCGGCAAGATTTCGGCGAATGGAGAACGCAATGACCGAGACGCACCGGGCAGCGGCGATCGTGCCGAGCAGCGACCTCGACGCCGGGGAGGCCTTTTATCGCCGGCTGGGCTTCCGGGTCGACAGCGACTATGGCCACTACCGCATCCTGTCGGACGGCAGGGGCTGGCACCTGCATCTCACGCGGGTCGAGGGCTGGCCGCGCAAGGTCGAGGACAATCCGTTCGGCCTTTATCTCTATGTCGATGACGTCGATGCCGTCGCCGAGCGCGTGAGCGATATCATCCTCGCGCCGGGGCGGCCCGAAGCGAAGCCTTGGGGCTGCTACGAATTCGCGCTCAGTGACCCGAGCGGCTTGCTTGTGCGGGTCGGGAAGATTATCGGCTAAGCTATTCGGGTCGCTCGAATTTTTCGATTATCCATTCTTCTTCCTGCGCGCTGGCGATCCAGTCCTGCATGAAGGGATGGTTGAGCACCGCATCGACATAGCCCGCGGCGAAATTCGCGATCGGCAGCTGGTAGGTGGCGATCCGCGTGCAGACCGGCGCGAACATGATGTCTGCCGCGCCGAACTGGCCGAACAGGAACGGCCCGCTGCCGCCGAACCGCGCGCGCGCCTGCGCCCAGATCGTCATCAGCCGCAGCAATTCGGCAACCACGTCCTCGTCGGGCTTTTGCGGCGGATAGACTTGGCGGATGTTCATCGTGTGCTTGCTGCGCAGCGCCTGGAAACCCGAATGCATCTCGGCCGCCATCGACCGCGCCATCGCGCGCGCGGCCTCGTCGACCGGCCAGAATTTCGCGTTGCCGGTGCGCTCGTTGAGGAAATCGATGATCGCCAGGCTGTCCCAGACGACGATGTCGCCGTCCCACAGGATCGGCACCTTGCCCGACGAGGGCGCGAACTCGTCGCCCTTGCGGCGCTTGTCCCATTCGGCGTCGTAGAGCGGGACGACGACTTCCTCGAACGCCAGGCCCGATTGCTTGCATGCCAGCCAGCCGCGCAGCGACCAGCTCGAATAGGCCTTGTTGCCGATGATGAGCTTGAGCATGGCCGCGGGGCTTAAAGCGGCGCGGCGAGGGCGGCAACCTCTAGTCTGGCACCAGTCTGGCCGATTGACTCCGGGCGGACGACATGATGCCGTGAGCGTCATGAAAATTCTGGCCATCACCACGCTCGCCGCCTTGCTGATCGCCGTTCCGGCCGGAGCAAGGCAATATCCGCCGCGTGACGAGTGCATTGCCGATGCCTCGCTCGCCGCGTTCCGCGCGTCGCTCGCCGACATCGTCAAGCGCAAGGACGCGAAAGCACTGCTCGCGGCTGTCGCGCCCGATATCGAATATGATCTCGGCGAGGCGGCGACCCGCACCGGGTTCGCCAAGGAGTGGAAGCTCGACAAGCCCGCGGCGTCGGGACTCTGGAAGGAGCTCGGCACGGCGCTGTCGCACGGCTGTTCGCTCGAGAAGGGCGAGGGTAGCGTACCCTATTGGTATGCGCACGGCCCCAACGTCGATGCCGGCGAGGACGGCGTGATCAGCGGCGAGCGTGTCAATCTGCGCGCAGCCCCGTCGCTCAACGCGAAAGTGCTGCGCACGGTCGACTGGGAAAGCGTCACGATCGGTGCCGAGACCGACACCGGCTTCACCGAGGTTACCCTGGGCGACGGCACCAAGGGCTATGTCGCCAACGACTTCATCTGGAACGGCTATGGTTATCGCGCCTTGTTCAACAAACGCGGCGGCAAATGGGTGATCACCGCGTTCGTCGCCGGCGACTGACCGCGCCCGTCAGGGCACGATCAGGTATTTCTCGCCGGTCTTCTTGGCGCTGTAGAGCGCGATATTGGCGGGATCGAGCGCATCGGCCAGCGACAGCTCGCCGGTATAATGGCTGGCGAAGGTCGTGGTGATCTCTGCGGCGACGCGCGCGCGCATGCGGCCGACCACCTCGGGTGGCGACTTCATCAGGAACGGCGTCAGCAGGAAGCCCGCGCAGGTCCAGGACAGGCCGACATTGCGGTCGATCAGCGTCGGGCCGAGGTCGAGCGCGCCGTAGATATAGACGCATTTGTTCACCGACGAGCCGTAGCGGCTGTACGCGGTCATCTTGCGCACCGCGGCCGCCTCGATCGCGAGCAGGATCTGGCTCGCCAGCCGCCCGCCCCCGACCGCGTCGAAGCCCAGTGTCGCGCCGGTCGCGAACACCGCCTCGGTCAGCTCGGCCTGGAAATTGTCCGAGCTCGAATCGACGATGTGCGTCGCGCCCATGTCGCGCAGGATCTGCGCCTGCTCGGCCGAGCGGACGATGTTCACCAGCTCGACGCCGTCGGCGATGCAGATGCGGTTGAGCATCTGGCCGAGATTGGAGGCGGCGGCGGTATGGATCAGCGCGGTATGGCCTTCCGCCTTCATCGTCTCGACCATCGCCAGCGCGGTGAGCGGATTGACGAAGGCCGACGCGCCCTGCCGCGCGGTGACGCCATCGGGCAGCACGAACAATTCGCCGAGGCGCAAGGTACGATATTGCGTGTACATGCCGCCACCAACCGCGGCGACGGTCTTGCCGATCAGGTCCTCGCAGCCTTCGCCCGCGGCGACCACGGTGCCGGCGCCTTCATTGCCGACCGCCATCGATTCGTTGAGCCGCCCGGCGACCACGCCCATGCGCTGCGCGGGAATGTCGGCGACGGTCGCATCGCCGTCGCGCCGCAGGGTGGCGAGGTCGGCGGGACCGGTGAGCAGGCCGAGGTCGGACGGATTGAGCGGCGCCGCCTCGATCCGGACCACGACCTGGCCGGGACCGGGGGCAGGGATATCGATTTCCTGCAGTGACAAAGCGAGCTTGCCGTCGGTCACCAGCGAGCGCAGCTCGAGGCCCTTGGTCGGTGCAGTCATTCGATCCTCCCGTTTTTCGATGTTCGGGTATGTAGATCGTGCCGCCACTGCAATGGTCAAGGGCAATTCGACAGTTCAATGCCGTTGTGACGGGACCGAAACGGGATTAGTCTTGCCGGGCAACCCCTTACGTAGAGCGAGTCGATGGCCACTGCACCCACCAGCGCGGCGGCATCGCCGCTGAGCCCGCCCAGCAATGCCAAATCGGGCGATACCCTGTTCCTCACGGCAGCCAATTGGAAGCTGATCCAGGCCTATGTCCAGGACGGCATGATGCAGCCGATCAGCGCCGCCGATGCGGTCGACCAATGGAGTATCGAGCAGGACGATGCCGACCAGCTGACCCAATTATGGTCGACCTTCGCTGCCATCCACGATCATTGCCAGACTTTTGCGGTGACGACCTTTCCGCAGACCGTGTCGCTCGCCTCCGACATCGTCGATTACGGGCGCAACGTCGTGCCGCCCTATCTCAATGCGGTGAAAAAGGTCCGCGATTCGGTCGCGGCGGGCACGATGACCGAGGCGAAGGCGCGGTTGATGATCCAGGCGGTGCTGAAGACGCTGGCCAGCAATGCCCAGGACCGCGCGGCCAAGGTCGCGCCGGTCAAGGCCGCGATCCAGACCTTTGTCGACCAGACCATTGCCGATGTCACGGCGATGCAGGCGGCGAACACGGTCGATGCGGTCATCGAAGCGGCCGCCGACCAGGACATCGTCAATCTGGAAGCCGCTGAGGCAGATGACACGGCCGCGCTCGAGCAGGCGAGCGCGACTTATGCCAAGGCCGAGACGTTGCTCTATGTCGCCTTGTTCTGTGCGGTTTCGATCGTCGGGCTCATCGCGGCCGGGATCATCGCCGGCGTGGCCGAGGCAGAGGTAATCGCCGCAAAGAAGCGGATCGACGCGCTCGAGGCGCAATTCGCGGCGGACAAGGCCGAACTGGCAGCGAAGCGAGCGCTGGTTGCCGCGCTGCGCGTCGCCGACAAGGCGACCAAGGGATTGTCGGCCGAGGCGACCAGCGCGCTGCCAGTGCTCGAACAGGCGGAAGGCGTGTGGACCAGCTTGGCCGATGGGATCAGCGCGACGCTGGGCGATGTCACCGCCGCGACCGGGGACATCCCGTCGATCGTCGAGGCGCTCGCGGTCGATGCGGCAATCGCCGATTGGGCGGCGCTGGCGCAGGCCGCCGACACCTATCGCAGCAACGCGACGATCGTCGTGATGTCCGAAGCCGATGCCATCGTGGCGGTCCAGGCCGATCCGGGCGCCTATGGCCTGAGCAACGCGAGCTGATCCGATGCCCTATCTGTTGTTCAATCGCCGCGTGCGCCCCGCCGATCGGCTGGCGGTGGGGCAGACGCCGGTCATCGACACGAACGTGGTCGCCGAGCCCGGCTTTGCGGTCAATCAGACGCAATGGGCTGCCCTGTCCGCGCTCAACACCGCGGCGGCCAATGCGAAGGCCGTCGCTTCCGGCCTGACCGCGCCCAATCTGACCGAACTGCAGACGCATTGGTCCGCGATGAGCGCGACATTCGACGCCTGGGCAAGCACCCAGGCCGCGATGAAGCGGCTCGGCGACGATATCGTGAGCTATGCCCGGACCATCGTGCCGCAATTCTATGGCCGGATCGATACCCTGTTCAACGCCGCGACACCCGATTTCGCGGCGATCGATGAATTGCTGGCGGTTGCGATCGAGGAGGCCGACAAGCGGGCGGCAACCGCGGCGACGTTGGTCGCGCGAATCCAGCCGACCATCGATGCCGTGACCGACTTCAGGCATTATTTCGCGAACGTCGTGCGCGTGCCGCAGACGCAGATCGTCCTGAGCAAGATCGGCGACCTCTGCCTGTCCTACAATCCGAACGACAATGGCCGGGCGGTCGCCGCGCACCGCACCGACACCGACATCGTCACCTGGTGGCTGGTCGAACCGGCCGAGGGGCGCGACGGCTGGTACCGGTTCCGCACTCCTGACCTTCAATATGTACTCTGCGCGCCGCGCGATGCCGATAGCGGTGACCCTGCCCCGGTCGAGGTTCTGGGCGTCGGGTTGCCGCGCGAAGAGCCCGACAAGGAAGCGCTGCAGGCCTGTTTCCGCCTGGCCGATGTCTATATCGAGCCTGCGACCTTTCCCGGTCACACGCTCGATTGCTCGGGTAACGGGGACTGGAACCGCGGGACGCCGATCCTCAACTGGGAACAGAATGGCGGCGACAACCAGCAGTGGCAGTTGACGATCGATCGCGTGGCGGCCGACGTCCAGCTCTATGACGCGGTCTATTGGGTGAACGACGCCGGCCGGCCGGGCCTGCCCCAGCTCGGCGAGCTCGCCAATGATTGGGGCAAGGTGTCGCAGGACCTCGGCAATCTGCGCGACGCTGCGCGCCAGGTCGACCTGAGCAAGGGATCGCCGGACGATCCGGTCTTCGTGGCGATGAGCCAGATCGCGTTCGACATCGTCGAAAGCGACTGGGTCGGGCTCGCGAACGAAACGCAGGCGGCGTCCAGCGGGCTCTAGCCGCGTCCGGGAAGCTTACGGCTTCGGCTGGCCGCCGGCCTTCCACTCCGGCTTGAACCCGCCCGAGGCGAGCAGGCGCACCGGCTTGATCAACGACTGGATCGCCGCGGTCATATAGGCGATGTCGAGATTCTCGATCGTGTCGGTCGGCTGGTGATAGGTCGGCACCACTGCCCAGCCCGACAGCGTGTGCGCGACGATGCCCTTGAGCGCGAGCGAGTAATTGTCCGACCGTTCGAAGAAATGCTGGTCGGGATAGGGATCGGCGGCGACCAGGGCACCCTGGCCCTTCATCATGTCGAACAAATTGGAGCGTTCGGAACCGGTCATCATCAGCGACCCCCTGGGCAATTTGGGATCCTGCGCGCCGATCATCTCGAATTCGATATTGGTGACGATGTCGGCGAGCGGGATCGGCGGATGCTCGCCGAACCAGGTCGAGCCGAGTCCGCCAATCTCTTCGCTGCCATAAGCGACGAACAGGATGCCCCGGCGGGTCCGGCCCATTTTCGACAAGGCGCGGGCGAGCTCGATCACCGCGACGGTGCCCGAGGCGTCGTCATTCGCACCGGGCATGATCGTGCCGTCGGGACGGACACCGAGATGGTCGAGATGCGCGGTCAGCAGGATCACGCCGGCCCTGGGGTCAGTGCCCGGCAGATAGCCGATTGCGTTGGTGGTCGTGGCTTTCGTCTCGGTCACCGGCACATCGATCGTCACCTCGCTGCCCTCGGCGATGCTCGCGATGGCAGCGGCGGGCAGCGTCGCGACGCTGATCGGGCTGCGCCGGCTCGGCATGCCTTCGACCGTCGTCGGCAGCTGCGGCTTGCCGCCGAGCATGTTGAGGAAGCCCTTGCTCGTCTCGCTCTCGGCCGCGAGCATGATCCTGACCCTGGTCCCGCGCAGGCGCCGCGCGAAGCCCATCAGTCCGTCGGCCGGGCCGGTGTAGACGATCACGTCGGCGGCGGGGATCGGCGCCTTGGGGTCGCCGACCAGCACGGCCTTGCCGCTCGCCGTACCGCCGCCGGTCAGCAACAGGCCGGCCCCTGCGACGGGCTTGCCGTCGATCGTCACCGCGGCCGGTCCCGACACGGCGCGGCGGATCAACGGTGCGGTCTGCAGGTAGGAATCCATGCCCGGCGCGGTCTTCAGCCCGGCATCGCGGAACATCGAGGCGACATAGCCCGCGGCGATCGCCTCGTCGGGCGTCGCGCTGCCGCGGCCGCGCAGACCCGGCCCCGCGAGCAGCAGTTCGTCGGCGCGCACCATGTCGGCGCTGATGACGGGTTCGCTCTGGTTTTTGGACGCTACCGACGCCGGGAGCGTTGCCAGTGCCAGCGCAGCGATGAGACCGATATTCTTCATGGAAGCTCCCCGCAGGTGTTTTGCGGGGTTCTTAGGCAGCAACCCGGCCGGACGCTAGCCGATCGACTCCATCACCGCGGCGCGCAATTCGGCCATGCCCAGCCCGGTCTCGCTCGACGTCGCGAGGATGTCGGGATGCGCCGCCGGGCGCTTGCGCGCTTCCTCGGTGGTGGCCGCAACCACCGTGTCGAGTTCGGTCGGCTTGATCTTGTCGGCCTTGGTCATGACCAGGCGATAGCTGACCGCCGCCTTGTCGAGCATGTCCATGATCTCGCGATCGACATCCTTGATGCCGTGACGCGCGTCGACCAGCACCAGCGTCCGCTTGAGCACGTCGCGGCCGCGCAGGAAGTCGTTGACCAGGAAGCGCCACTTCTTGACCACGTCCTTGGGCGCCTTGGCAAAGCCGTAGCCGGGCATGTCGACCAGCCGGAAGGCGAGCGGCTCGCCGACGTCGAAGAAATTGAGCTCCTGCGTCCGACCCGGGGTGTTCGAGGTGCGGGCAAGGCCGTTGCGGTTGGTCAGCTTGTTGAGCAGCGACGACTTGCCGACGTTCGACCGGCCGGCAAACGCGACTTCGGGAACCACCGGGTCAGGCAGGTGCTGCAGGGCAGGGGCGGATTTGAGGAACGCGACCGGGCCGGCGAAAATCTTTCGCGCGTTCTCGATCGCCTCCTCGTCGAAGTCTGACACTATTTGGCCACCGCTTCCTTGAGCACCGGATGGCGCGCATAGAGGATCTTCTGCTGCAGCACGGTCAGCAGGTTGCTGGTGATCCAGTAGAGTTGCAGACCGACCGCGAACGGCGCCATCACGAACATCAGCACCCAGGGCATGATCGCGAAGACCTGCTTCTGCGCTTCGTCCATCGGCGCCGGGTTCATCTTGAACTGCAGCCACATCGAGACGCCGAGCACGATCGGGAAGATGCCGATCGCGATCCAGTGCGGCGGCACGAAGTCGAGATAGCCGAACAGGTTGATCGGGGTCAGCGGATCGGGCGCCGACAGGTCCTTGATCCAGGCGACGAACGGCTGGTGCCGCATTTCGATCGTCAGCATCAGCACCTTGTAGAGCGAATACATGATCGGGATCTGGATCAGCGTCGGCAGACAGCCCGCGAGCGGATTGACACCTTCGGACTTGTAGAGCGCCATCACTTCCTGCTGCTGGCGCGCCTTGTCGTCCTTATACTTCTCCTGGATCGCCTTCATTTTCGGCTGCACCGCGCGCATCTGCGCCATCGAGGCGAACTGGCGCTGCGCGATCGGGAAGATCAGCAGGCGAATGGTCAGTGTGAGCAGCATGATCGCCACGCCGAAATTGCCGACGTTGCGGAACAGCCAGTCGAGATATTTGAAGATCGGCTTTTCGATCACCTCGAACCAGCCCCAGTCGATCGCGCGGCCGAACAGCTGGATGCCAAGCTTGTCCTCGTAGCGGTCGAGCAGGTTCACTTCCTTCGCGCCGGCGAAGAAATGGCTGGTCTGGATCAGTTCGCGGCCCGGTGCGATATCGCTGGCAACGCGCGAATAATCGGCCTGGTAGCCGCCCTTGCCATTGGCCTGGAACTCGCCCGCAAACGGCGAGCCCTGGTCCGGAACCAGCGCGGTCAGCCAGTATTTGTCGGTGAAGCCGAGCCAGCCACCGGTGGTCGTGAATTTCGACGCGGCCTTGTCGACGTCTTTGTAGTTGACGTCGTAATCGGCCTTGGCGTTGTGCACCGACATCGGGCCGATCTGGATCGTCCAGGTATCCTGGTCCTTCGACGGAGTGGCGCGACTGACCAGGCCATAGGATGCCGCCTTGATCGGCTGCGTGCCGTAATTGGCGACCGCCTGGCGGACGGTGAACATGTAATGGTCGTCGACCGAGATCTCGATCGCGAATTTCTGGCCCTGGCCGTTGGCGGCGCTCAGGGTCACCGGCTTGCCCGGCGCGAGCACGTCGCTGTTGGCGGCCCAGACGGTGTCGGGCGAGGGTACCTTGATGCCCGTGTCCTGCCAGCCGAACTCGGCGAAATAGCCGTCCTGCGTGCCTTGCGGCGACAGCAGGCGGATCGGCGGCGAGGTCTTCTCGATCGTGTCCTTATACTGGGTCAGCTCGAGGTCATCGATCCGCGCGCCCTTGAGGTTGATCGAGCCGGTAAGCGCCGGGGTCTGGATGCGGACGCGCTGGCCGGCGCTTTCCTTGAGCACCTGGGCGCGGTCGCGCACTGCCGCTGCCGAGGTCGCGGCCGGCGCGTTCGGGTTGGGCAAGGGCTTGCTCTTGCCGTCCTCGATCTTGGTCACCGGCGGATTGGCCGGCGGGAAGATGCGATTGTACACCAGCGGCCAGCCGATGAGCAGCAGCACGGCCAGAACCGCGAACAACACGAAGTTGCGATTGTCGTTACTGTTCACGCGTTCAGAAACCTTCGCTCAGAAAACTCTAGGGAACGGGGTCGGGCCCGTACCCGCCCCAGGGATGGCACCGCCCGATGCGCTTGATCGCCAGCCACCCGCCCTTCAGCGCGCCATAGCGGCGAAGCGCGGTGATTGCATAGGCCGAACACGAAGGCTGATAGCGACAGGTCGGCGGCAGGATCGCCGACGGCCCGATCTGCCACAGCCGGACAAGCCCGATGAGCAGCCTGGTGATCATCGCGACACCCGCCGCAGCGCCTTGGCAAGATCGGCCTTCAATTGCTCGAAATCGCGCGTCATGCCGTCGGCGCGACCGATCAGGACGTGATCGGCGCCGCGCACGCCATCGACCGCCAGGACCTCGCGCGCGAGGGCGCGGAAACGGCGCTTGATTCGATTGCGGACGACCGCGTTGCCGATCTTCTTCGTCACCGTGAAGCCGACGCGCATCGTCGCATCGCCATCGTCGCGCGGGTGCATCAACAGCACGAATCCCGGCATCGGCGCGCGCTTGCCGGCATTGGCCGCCAGGAAATCGCGGCGTTTGGTCATCGTGATCATCGATGCGACCTGGGGCGCAGAAACGACACCAGCCCGCTCCCCGGAAGGAAGCGGGCTGGCGTTGTCATCCTGCAAAGCAGGGTCGGGTGTTACGCCGACAGCTTCTTGCGGCCGCGAGCGCGGCGCGCGCGGAGCACGTTGCGCCCGCCCGCCGTCGCCATGCGCGCGCGGAAGCCGTGCCGGCGCGCACGCACCAGGTTGCTCGGCTGAAAAGTCCGCTTCATCGCTCATTCCCTGTACGTCGAAATTGAAAAGGGCCGCCCCACGGACGGCCTTGTGGGGTGGGCGCATAAGCGAGCCCGCCGGAGAAGTCAACGCAAGGGTGCAGCCAGCCACGCGCCGCGACATGGGGGCGGTGTGCTGGTTGTGCAAGACACGAACGAGATGGCGCCATAATGGTGGCAATCCCGCGCGCGAGCGGTTCTTCCCGGCTTAAGCAGGCGGGCATGACCACGATCGTCTCGACCGTCGCCTATCTCGGGCTCGAAGCGCGCAGCGTCGAGGTGCAGGTCAGCCTGATCCCCGGCCTGCCGAATTTCACCGTGGTCGGCCTCGCCGACAAGGCGGTCGGCGAGAGCCGCGAGCGCGTGCGCGGGGCGATCGCCGCGATGGGGCTGTCGCTGCCGCCCAAACGGATCGTGGTGAATTTGTCGCCGGCTGACCTGCCCAAGGAAGGTACGCATTTCGACTTGCCGATCGCCCTGGCCTTGCTCGGCGCGATGGGAGTGGTCGATGCCGAGACGCTGAGCGAGTTCGTCGTGGTCGGTGAACTCGGGCTCGATGCGCGAATCGCGCCGTCGCCGGGCGTGCTGCTGGCGGCGCTGCACGCCTCGACCGAAGGGAAGGGGCTGGTCTGCCCCGCAGCACAGGGCGCGGAAGCGGTCTGGGCGGGATCGGTCGAAGTTGTCGCGGCGGGCGACCTGATCGGGCTGCTCAATCACCTCAAGGGCAATCAGCTGCTGGCAACGCCGCAGCCGGGCGAAGCCGATCCGCTGACGACCGGGCCCGATCTCAAACAGGTGAAAGGCCAGGAGACCGCCAAGCGCGCGCTCGAGATCGCCGCGGCTGGCGGGCACAATCTGTTGATGGTCGGACCGCCGGGCGCGGGCAAGTCGCTGATGGCATCGTGCCTGCCGGGTATCCTGCCCCCGCTCGATGCCGCCGAGGCGCTCGAAGTCTCGATGGTGCAATCGGTCGCCGGGACGCTCGAAGGCGGCCGGATCACGCGTGCACGGCCGTATCGCGCGCCGCATCATTCGGCGTCGATGGCAGCCCTGGTCGGCGGCGGATTGCGGGTGCGGCCGGGCGAAGTCAGCCTCGCGCATCTCGGCATATTGTTCCTCGACGAGCTTCCCGAATTCCAGCGCGTGGTGCTCGATTCGCTGCGCCAGCCGCTCGAGACGGGCACGGTGAGCGTCGCGCGGGCCAACGCGCACGTGACCTTTCCGGCGCGAGTCCAACTGGTCGCAGCGATGAATCCGTGTAGTCGTGTTGCCCACTTGATGCCGGGTGTTCGGGCCTGGATATCGACCCAGAAACCGGAGGTGGCGGCGCTCTCGGCTGATACGCTCGGCGCCAAGCTTAAGCGTCGCCGGCTTGAGAAAGGCCAGCGCCAGATCGATGCCGCGCGAGAGATGGGTGTGAGCCACCATACCGTCATCGATTGGGAAAAGGCAGAGAAGGCGCCGGCAGTTGGCCAGTACCCGGCAATTATTGCCTATCTTGGGTTTGAGCCTTGGCCGAGGCCAATGACGCTGCCGGAAAAGCTGCTTGCCGAACGGCGCCGGCGTGGATGGTCGGTCAAACGGTCCGCGGCGATACTCGGCGTTGACGAAGGAACGTTTACTAGATGGGAACGAGATACACGCCCAGCGCGGATACATCGGGCGATCGTCGCGAGCTTCGTGCAATGAAGCGCATCTACCGATCGCGCTGTCGCTTACTCGCGTGCCTTGAAGAATAGAGTGATCGTTATCCGGGTAGTCGCAGAGGCGAAGGGCGGGACTGAGAACTTGGCTTAGAAACGGGCGCTGTACTGGGCTTAGCCCACGGCTCTCCCCGCATCGGCGAAACCGGCTTTGGGTTGGGCGTAGCTTTCGGCGCGGGATGAATGGCTGACCAAGCCGCGGGCCCAAGGTGCACGAGCATTCCCATCGTGGCCGCAACGAAGAGCAAGATTGAGATGACGGCGTCGCGCCGAAAAGCATAGCGTTGCTGGAAATGGATCGATTTGTGGGTCTTGCCGAACGAAGTCTGGAGCGCGACGTCTGCCTGACGAATGTCATCAAGAGTCGTCTTGTCGGCCAGGAATTCCGACGGGGTCAGTAAGGGGCGGAGGTTCTCTAAATCGCGCTGGATTTGTTGCATTGGTGTTACCAGCTCGCGCATGGTGCCGCCGAGCTCGTCCGCCTTGCCGGCGGCGATGCCCCCGGAAACCGTGCCGCTACCAATGGAGAAGCTGCCGAGGAACAGTGCGGTCTTATCGAGTTTCGGGTTGAGCTCGTGGAGCCGATTTAGCTGATCGGAAAGTTTGTCCAGCTTGAATTTAGGCCAGAGCGTTTCGATCCGAAGGGCGATATCCGTGAGGTTCTGCGTTATCTCGTCCACCGCACCGATGCGGGCAGCGAAGGCGCGGTCAATTTCGAGCCCGGTCAAGTTAGCATTGATCTCGCTATTGCGAACGCGCGCTACTAAATATTCTGTCCGAAATTCATCGGCAAAAAAGAGCGCGGCGAACCATGCAAGGAGTAAGGCGGTGGCAGCCGGGAGTTTGGTATCCGGGAAGCCAGGCACGTTGACTTCGGCGCTCACCGCCAATGCGAGTAGCAAAACCGCACCGCTGGTGAACAGATGATTGCGTTTCGCTCGTCGGTAATCGTCGGACAGCCGAATTTCGATTTGGCGCGTGGCCATCGCCGTGGTGTCGCTGGGCAAGTCGCTCATCGGCTTTCCATCTCACTCAAACAGGAACCACCCCACGGTCTCGATCAGGCCATGGGCATGGATTGGCCCGCCTCGTAGATAGTCTTGATGAACGAATGGCCGCGTTCGGACAACGCGCACTAACCGCCTAACGACTTAACCTAAATCGATATGCCGCCACCCACGAGAGGCGATATGAATCTGAATAGGAGCAAGTGCCTACGGATTTACGCAGCAGACGATCATTTTCCAGCGGATTAGACCTTGTTGTGGCGAGTGCTGTCGATGATTTTGAGACGGCAGCTGAACGCCTTTGTTCGAAGCGATTTCATCACCGCAACCTTGGCATTTATAGATACCGTTATCTGGAGGCGTCTCGCCAGGCTTCCAGATTTTGTCAAAGTTCGCGTGCTCATTTTTCGATAGCTGGCTGCTGTCTTTATACCACGCCATCTGCTGTCTCCCCTGCAACCTTTTGCGGTCCGTGAGGATCGCAATTTTTGAGTTCGGATGGAATGTGGCGGCTTCAGTAATAAGCATCCAATTCGGACCAAGCCCGAGCGGAGTTCCGCCGCAACTAGAGTTAGCATCGGTGGATTGGAGTACGCAGGGAGTGAGCCTCCGTTCGATCCGAAATGGTCGAAAACTTGCTGTCGGCGATTCCCGCTTTCTGAGGCGCTTTGCGTCGCGGGCTCGAGGCTATCCACACAAATTTACTCGGTCGTTCTTTCAGTGTTCTATGTTTGTGGATAAGTTGTTCCGGGACTGCCCTTGAAACATTAACTGGTCGCAACGACCTCAAGGGCATAGCCAACAAAGGATTAAGTATGGCGTGGGATGAGGATCGGGCTCGGGCTCGCATTCGGGAATTTGCCAGGACGGTGCCGCAGGGCAACATCGTGGTTGAGGATTTTGCACAGTATCTGACGGAAAGCCGCCTGATAAAGGCAAACGCCGGCATACAGGACAGCGCGTCCGAGGATCTACTTCTGCGCATCCCGCGCAATCGAGCGATCATGACGAACGGCGCGCACGTTTACGCTAATCTCATGGACTTCAATGACGTCCTGGTTGACGCCGGCCGAGAGACCGAGGCTAGCCATCGCCGGGCTTTCGAGTTCCTGCATGCGCACTATAGCGCTTGCGATGAACTGATCTCCGAGTTCGAACTGCAGCGCGTTGATTTCCACGGTTCGCGTCTGCACGCCGTTGTATTGACCCCCGAAGGTCAAACAAACGAAGCCGAACGTGTCCGTCGTGCTATTTCGTTCGCTGCCGCGTTTCGCGAAATGGTTGATCGGCTGGGTGCTGCCTACCCAGAGTTCCAGACGCGTGTGCGTGTTGGGATCGATAGCGGACCTGCCGTTGCGATCGACGGCGGCAAGAAAGATGAGCCAGAGCCGCTCTTCATCGGTAGCCCAGCAAACTATGCAGCGAAGCTCGCGACCGGGGACGACGAGGGCGTGTTCCTGAGTTCGCGCGCAAAAGGCGCAAGCCGTAAGCCAGTCGAGGCATTCGAGGACATCTCAGGCGTGATCTTGGATGGCCCGTCGGCGCTTCGCAAATCCTTTGAAGCAGCCGCGTTGAACGAGGAGTTCGTCGCTGCCGGTATGGTTGCCGGTGCCAGTGCTCGGCTCGATTCTGCGTTCGGGGAGGCCCGTAAGTCGATTGATGAGCAGCGGAGTTTGACTTCATCTGCAGCGTTCACCTTTCACCACAAGGAGCCGCCGCTTAAGGACATCGTGTTTGCCGACCATCCGCCGAGCCGTGCAATTCGCATGCCGTTGGCCTCCGTGTTCGCCGATATCGACGGGTTCACGAAGTACATCGATAACGCAATTGCGACCGGCAGCGTGGCGGAAGCTGTCGCGAATTTGCACGTGCTGAGGGCCGAAATGGCCGCGGTGCTCCGGGATGATTTCGGAGGCCGCAAGGTACGCTTCATCGGTGATTGCGTGCATGGCCTGATCGCTGAGGGAGATAAGTTCCACACCAACACGATGGATACGATCCGTTCTGCGGTGCTGGCAGCCGGCGGCATTCGCTCGTCGTTCGAGCTTTGCGTGGAACTTTTGCCCGGTATTGGCGATCTCGGGATCGCCATCGGCATCGATTTTGGCCAGACGCCTGTGTGCCGGCTCGGTCTGCGCGGTGTTGCGAGTGTACGGTCGGCCGCTAGCCGTGCCACGTGTGTTTCCGAGGCGGAGCAGCAGCGCTGCGGCGGCACGGAAACAGCTTTGGGCGCTGACGCATACAAAGAGGCACCCGCGGTCATTCGCGAGGTGTTCGCCGAGGATCGCATCGTGCCGCACCTGACATTTGCTGCTGCCGAAATGCTCGTCGGAACGATGTCGTCGCCCTACGGTGCCAGGAACGTATCGGAGCCAGTTCGCGCGCATCAGCCCGAGCCGCCGTTGAGGGCCCACGCGCGCAGTGATTGATCCTCAATCGAGTGCGGAGATTCTTCTAGGCCAACAGCCGCCCTGGTTCGTCGTATCGGCGCGAGTTGGTGCGGCGATCGAGGGTAGCGCGTTTGTGCCTGGCACGCCTTGGGCAAAGTCGGGCGCGGCGCTTCGGATATTCAAATTCCCAGAGCCGCGGGTCGGAGAGTTATTGCTAGGCACCTGCTTTCCGGCTCGCTGCCCTGAGCGTCACATCCAGTACGACGAGACGTTTTGTCTCGGGCTTCGGTACATCACGGTGAAAGATGCTGAGGATGCGAGACAGTGGTGGGAGCAACTGCACCAGTTTTTACGCCTCCAAGGTGTTGCCGAACTGACCGGGATTTGGCCGCCCAATCACGCGCTAGATCATGGCGATGCTGGAAAGTTTCATGAGCAGGCTATCGCGATTGCAAGCGAGCTCGGCATCTTGGAGGAGTTTGAAGCTGCTCGGTTGAATGAGCCATCGTGGATCACGGATCCAAATTTGCGCCTTTTGGGCAAGAAGGGTGAGCCGATTAACGGCCGAGCGTCTTGTCCGCGGGGTTGCCGCGATCGCTGCATGGTCAAGGGAAAGCGAAGCCGCCCTATGCTGCGGCGAAATTGCGTTCACCGTGCTCAGTTGCTGGAACTAGTAGCGCTGGAACGTAAGCGGCGCGTGGCACTCGTAGAGTATTGGAGCCGCACGCGGGCACAAGGCATACAATGTTGCGGGAAGATGCGCTCCTGCGAACTGCGTGAGCAGACGTATAAGAGCACCGGCAAAGTGTCTTCAAACTAAACGGGGGTGGAATAATGAACGACGATGAACGGCTGTCGTTTGCGCTCGCGCAGCTTGATCGAACTCAATCGCTTCATGGGCGGATCGAGACACGTGCGGCTGGATTGTTGACGCTCAATCTTGCGATGGCGGGCGTGGTGGCGCTCAATTTGAGTGCGGAAATTCTCAAGACGCATTGGATTTGCGTTGCAGGCATCGCTTTGCTTCTGATTGCTGGCGCACTCGGATGCCTCATCGCGGTGTCGTTCTCGCATCTGGCGAATAAGGTGCACCCGTCGCTGCTCTATTTCGCGGATATCTCGCGCCAGGGGGCGGATGAGTACATCGGTAAGGTCAAAGCTGCCGCTACCGCGGACCTGCTGGACGACGCGCTGTGCCAAATTTGGCGGAATTCCGAGATATTGTCTTTGAAGTTCACTCGGCTCCAACGAGCATATGTCCTGACGTGCATCGCTATCGTGCCCTGGATGTCATTTTTGATCGGCGACGCGGTACAAACGGGCGCATTCCCGCTGTTCTCGAAATAGAGATTAACGGTGGGCAGTGCTTTCGGCGCGTCGATTATTCGCAAGCGACCCCATCGCGATCACGGTCGAGGTGGGGCGCGTATCCCGGCTCACCGATATGTATGGGCGCAGCACCCGCTGCTCGCGCTTGGCTACAATTGGCAAAATAGGTCGAGGTAGTTCGGCGCGCCCGGCGGCCGCCGATAAATGGTCGTGGCGCGGGAGTTTCGTCAGTGCTCGCATCAGCCACGGGCTCAGTCGTCGTCGGGATGGGCGTGGGGTCGGCTGCGATCATGGGCTGTGGGTCTACGGCCGCGGGCCTCGATCCGATGCTGCAGCGGCCTAGAATAAACGCGACGACAAGCAGGCCTGCTACCAGCCCGACGCCGCTGTCTTGGTCCCTTCTAGCCATTCTGCCCCCCCCCGTGAAGCATCATCAAGGGCGCGGGTAAGTCAACAAATGCTCTCACCAAATCGACGGCAATCCTAGCGAAGTGCGGATTGAAGTGCACGATAGTCGTGTGGAGAATCTCACGACTATTGGCCAATCCAACTTTCGCCGTGATCACCGTACCGTCAGCGTGCGGCAGGCTGACCGCTTGTCGCACTTCTATATTCTGGGTCAGACGGGCACCGGCAAATCTACGCTCATCGAGCAACTCGCGTTCCAGGACGCACGCGCGGGTAGGGGCTTTGCCGTAATCGATCCGCACGGCGACATGGTGGAACGGGTGCGGTCAAGGTTAGCGCCAAGCGATCGCGATCGCGCGATCTACTTCAACGCACCCGATCCTAATCAACCATACGGCTATAACCCATTGCGGCGAGTGCGAGCCGACAAAATCCCGCTCGCCGCCTCCGGCCTCATCGAGGCCTTCCACATGCTTTGGCCCGACGCCTGGGGCGTGCGCATGGAGCATGTGCTACGCAACAGCCTATATGCGCTCTTAGAGCGCGAAGGTTCGACGCTGCCCGACATCCTTCGCCTATACAGCGACAAAGCATACCGCCGCGGCGTGGTGGCCGGCATCCAAAATCCTGTCGTGCGGGCATTCTGGAAAAGCGAGTTCGCCAACTACCCACCTCGTTATGCGGCCGAGACGCTGGCTCCGATCCAGAACAAACTCGGAGCGTTTCTGGCCGACCCCATGCTGTACCGCACGCTCGTCAACCCGAAGGTCGACGTCCACTTCCGTCAAATGATGGACGAGGGCGGCATTCTGCTCGTCAACCTGGCCAAGGGTCGCATTGGGTCTGACAGCGCACAGGTCCTCGGAAGTCTTGTCGTCTCGACGCTAGGGCTCGCGGCCCATACGCGAGCCGAAGTGGCACCGGATCGGCGCCGCCCGTTCTTCATCTACGTCGACGAGTTCCAGAATTTCACCACGCTCGCCTTTGCCTCGATGCTCCCGGAATTGCGCAAGACGGGCGTGTCCCTCACGCTCGCCAACCAACACCTACATCAAATTGAGCCCGATGTTCGGCACGCAGTGCTCGGAAACGCCGCCACACTGATTTCATTCCGGCTTGGTGTGGAGGATGCCGCACTGCTCGGCCGCGAGTTCGCGCCCGAGTTCACTCCGGACGACCTCACGAATCTGCCAAACCGCTCGTTCTATCTGCGTCTCATGATCGACGGAGCGCCGAGCCGGCCGTTTAGCGCAACTCTGTTGCCGCGTTAGAGAAGAGTGTCCCGGCCCAAGCGCCTTCTCAAGAGCGTGCGACGAGTCGCCCCGGGACCGAACAGGCTGATCCCCCCGTGAGCGAAACGTCAACAGCCAAACGCACATCGTCGGTCGCCCTAGGGCGTGGATTCATCAAAAGGCGGACCGGCTGCCCCCGACTCGTTTCTCGCCATTCCCACTTGCGTTCGGCATCTCAAATGGTCGACTTTCCGGGAAGCGGCGGGAAGCAACTGATGGCATTGGAATATACGCCCGGAGATGTGTTGGCGGTGAACTGGGACACTCGTCCAATCCGAGTCATCCAAGCTGACGCGAGCGAGACGTTTTATGATGTGGAGTGGGATCAACACGGATGGGGGTTAGAACGCGCACGCACCGCGATATTTTACCGGATGCGAACGGACTACCTGATGGAGACGGCGCGCATTGTCAGGTCGCAGCCGTTCTCGCCGAAGGAGTTCGATAAACTGCGTTCCGATCTGCCGATGCGGTTCTTTCGACATCGCGCCGCTGATTGGTCGAACAGCGAAGAAGACCTCACAGCTTTGGAACCAGATATCGAATTTAAGGCTCGAGAGCTTGCGATCATTCCTTTCGGAACGAAAGGCGGAGCACTGAAAGCGCACCGCATCGTCGATGGTGGCGGATTGACCCTTCGACGTATTGTTGGAGAAGCACGGGGCGTGCAACAGGCAGTCTGCGCCGACGTAAGCGGGGTAGGAATTTATCGATCCGGCATCGTCGGCAACATACCATCTTACTACCTGTGGGGTGCGGTCGATCAGGCCGGGCACGTGCCCTAAAGCGGCCCGCTCGCAGCTGTTTCAGCCACGAAGCTGACCGTCAACTTGCCACTCGATCCCGGACATCGAGCGCACGCGACAAAAGCGGTCCTTTAATGGGTTCACGGCCTGGAAGACAGATCCGGTTGGGTCGATTACGGACCGGCACGTGTGAACGCCGAACCGTTGACCAGCAACGTATTGGTCGACCGAACGTACATGACGTCGGTTATCTGAGGTGCCGCCGGATGGAGCATACCGTTCTGCATGGTCGCCGGATACGTGCCCGTGATGCCTAGGAAGCTTCGGGAGTGGAAATTCAACAAAAAAGTCGAATCCGACCGCTGGATATCTAGGTACTGCATGTACTGACGGCCATCGATTCCGCTAACGCGGGTCTGCTGCCAACTGCCGATGTACTCGTCGCCAGATGGTGCAGTTGTCGTCGCTAACGTGTCAGAGCCCCCTTGGTCGCGCGACATTCCGCCGCAGGAGGCGAGGACAAGCGCAGCGCCAAGACACGCAAGTTCCCTAACGGTTCCGACTGTTCGGTTGCTTCGCCGAGCGTTGCTTCCGCTTTTTCCACCGATCGACTGACACATCCGCATTACCCTACTCCCGCCACCAGTCCCTGCAGACGAATACGTTATCTCAAATGGGTCGTAAATACCGTGGTCATAAATAGCGGAAAATTCGACCGTCTCGGTCGTGGCACGGGTATCGGGCAAACAAGACCGCGACGGAAACCTAGTGAAGGTGGGCGCCATTGTTCGCGCTCGGCGCAGGGCATGTGGAATTTCGCAGGAAGCGCTCGCCGACACCGCCGGTATGGATCGCTCGCACATGGGCAAGATCGAGCGCGGCGAACGAAACGTTACCCTCATGAACCTGGTCAAGATCGCGCAGGCGCTGGGGTCGACACCTTCGGAATTGCTGGCGGCAGCCGGGTTGTAGCGGCGGAACCAACGTAGCTTGCGCTTATATAGAGGGGTGTCCCGACCCCAAGCGCTTCCTCAAGAGCGTGCGACGGTCCGCGCCGGGACAGGCAACGCTACCTCGCTGCGGGCGAGAGTTCAAAGCAGATTTCTGTCGGGCCGTGCAGGCCCACGCCCGCTTTGTCGCGTGCTGTCGCGATCATTTGATCCACAATGAACTGATCACATCCTTTGCGGTTGCGCGAGCAACGGAAATGCGGCCTTTACGGACCCATAGGGCATGAGTCGCGTAGTTCGTAGCCCTTGGAAATGGGGGCGCTATGGGGCGGGTTAGGGTTTGGCTGGTTGGGTCGGCGGCGGCTGCGGCCATCCTTTCAAGCGGTGCCTTGGCGCAAGAAACGACGACCTTCACCTATGATGCGCTCGGGCGCCTCACGGGCTCTGCGGTTTCGACTGGTCCCAACACCAATCGGAAAACCGGGACGTGCTTCGATGCTGCGGGAAATCGCACACGATATGACGTCGGAACAACGGCGCCGCCCGCATGTCCGACTCCAACGCCTACCCCAACGCCTACCTAGTTGCCGTCAGCGGTGGTCGGCGCACACGCCTGACCAACCTCACTAGATTTTGGCAAACATTCCGGATCGATCCAACATGATGGGTATCAAATCGCGCTTCCTGGCGACGGCGATCGTTGCAGTCTTGCCGTTGCTGCCAAACGCAGCATGCGCACAGGACGTTTACTCGCAACCACAGCCGCCGCAGCTGAGGGTCACTGACGATCTCGGTGTTAATCTTCTATCTGCCAATTGGCAGTTTCCCCAGCCGGTGAAGCTAAGCAGCGACATTGACCCGGATTTATATTTTCAGGTCAGCACGAGCAACGGTGGCTTTTCTCAATGGTCGACGAGCCTCACGGGCTACCTGTCGGCCGACTTGTCGACAGCTGTAAGCAGGTATCACGTCGTCATTGGGCAACAATCATACAACTTCACGACAACGAACGGCTCGAACGTCTGGACCGATGATTCTGTCACGGGCAACGCGCTCACCATCAACCCAACGACGGGGATATTCACGTTCACTAACCGTAACGGGGTGCAGTACCTGCTCGATGGTACGCCGTACAACGTGCAGCCGCCCGGAGCGTATCAGTCGTGTGTCGCAGGAGCGGCGACGAACTCCTATAACGTCTGTGCTGTTGTCACCTCTATAAAGTATCCCGACGGTAAGCTCATAACGCTTTCGTATGAGGGGATGGCGACGCTCATATCGACTGGCAACTATCGTACGTACGTGCGGCTCAAATCGGCGCGTTCTTCAAACGGTATCAGTATAAAAGTCGCTTACGCTACGGATCAGACGACAAGCCTGACGGATTGGCTAAATCTGTCTTCTGCCACGCTCATCAACGATGCCTACGAGTTTTGCAACTACTCTACCGGCAGCTGTTCTGCCCAGTACAGCTGGCCGACGGTGACCTACAGTAGTGCGATAAATACGCTGCCCGACGGCTCGACCTATCGCAAGACTACCGTGACGGATCAGCTGGGGATCGTTCATACCTACGACTCCGTGGCGCACGGCTATCGACTAGTGATCTACAAAAGTGGGGTCGGCGCGCCACCCGCGCTCACTTACCTCAATGACCAAGGCCCCAACACTCGGGGTGAACCTAATCCACCTGACTTTGCCGATGTAACCGATGCGGATGGGAGGTTGTATCAGTATCGATATAATAACGTCAGAGGGCCTAACGGGTCATATTACGAGATTCATGGCACACGAACTTCGTCAGATGGGCGGGTGATAAGTTTTGTTGGCAACAGGCAGATTCCGCAGAGCACTGTGATTTCGAGTTTAACCGACGAGGTCGGTAATACCGCCAGCTTTCTCTACGATTCGTATCTCCGACCGATCGAAGTTGATTTCCCTGAGACAAACGCGACCCTGTACTCCTACGATGCCAGAGGCAATGTGACGAGTTCCACGCAGCGGCCGAAATCGGGCAGCGGTCTGTCGGACGTCACACGATACGCCACGTATGCGACCACCTGTAGCGCGCCGGCCGCGTGCAACAAGCCGCTCACCGTTGGCGACAATCGTGGCAACGTCACTGCGTATTCCTGGGATCAGACTACCGGCGCCATGATAAGCGCGACCTCGCCGGCTGACGGGGCCGGGCTCAGCGCGGTAAAGCGGTTCGCTTACACATCCATGTACGCGCGGGTGTCGGACGGCGCGGGCGGCTACACGCCGACGGGGTCGCCTCGCTCCATGCTAACTGAGATGCGAACGTGTAAGAGCACGGCGACTGTTGGAAACGGCTGCGCCGGCGGCACGGCGGACGAGATCGTGACCTCCTATTACTATGGCCCTCAAACGGGGCCGAACAATCTCCAACTCCGGGGCATGTCGGTGACTGCTGACGGCGCAACGGTCACCGCCTGTTATGCCTATGACCGGTTAGGCAATCGAATTTCCGAGACCCAGCCCAAGGCCAACATCCAGGTGTGTCCGTGATCGCGCGGTCGATGTCGCCGCGGCGTATCGCGCTACGGGCCTGTTTGCTCCTCGCGGTATCGTGCCCTGCCGTTGCGGCCGCGCAGAGCCAGCCTACGAGCTACACAGTGTACCATAGGTTCGATGCCTTGGGGCGCGAGGTGGGGACGATCCAGGCGGATCCCGACGGAAGCGGCCCACTTCTATTTCCGGCTACTCGATCGACCTTTGATGACAATGGACGGCTCATCAAAGTGGAAACGGGCACGCTGGCGAACTGGCTTCCCGACGATGTCCAGCCGAAAGACTGGACGAACTTCACGGTAATGACGTCGAAGGTCTCGGAGTACGACATATCGAACCGTAAGACCAAGGAGACGAGCTACGGGAGCGATGGCGTTGCTGTATCGGTGATGCAGTACAGCTATGACTATCGAGGGAATCTATACTGCAGCACGATGAGGATGAACCCTGCGGCCTTTGCATCGCTGCCAAGTAATGCGTGCACCTTAGGGACTGAAGGTACGCAAGGGCCTGATCGGATTACTGCGTATACGTATGATGCTGCGGGACAGCAGCTGAGGACTATCAAGGCCGTCGGCACGCCACTACAGCAGGACTACACAACCTATACCTATACGCCCAACGGGAAGCAGGACACCGTCAAGGACGCGAACGGCAACGTTTCTCGCTATACCTTTGACGGTTTTGATCGGGCGGTGAAGTGGAGCTTCCCCGACAAGACCACTGCGGGTGCCGTCAGCGCAACTGACTATGAGGCCTACACATTCGACAACGATGGAAATAATACGAGTGTTCGTAAGCGCGACGGGCGCACGTTCACTTTTACATACGATGCACTCAATCGCATGACGTCCAAGCTCGTGCCGGATGGGTGCGCGCCGATCCAGGTTGGCGCGTGCCCGGCCGCTAGTACGACCCGCGACGTCTATTTCGCGTATGACCTCCGGGGCCTGCAAACATATGCGCGCTTTGACAGTGCGACCGGCGCCGATGGCGTTTTCAGCACGTACGATGGGTTCGGTCGCTTAACGTCGAGCTCGACGGCTATGGGGGGAGCTAGCCGCACATTTAATTACACGTACGATGCCAATGGTAATCGGCTTACCATAACGCATCCCGACGGCGCGGTATTCACGTATGTATACGATGGGCTCGATCGCCTGACCCTGCTCCGCCCGCCGGGCACCAACATTCCTATCGCGGCGTACAATTCGGCCGGGTATCGGACGAAGCGGACAAACGTGGAGACTTACGGATACGATACAATCGGCCGGCCCACGTCGAAGACGATGGTGATCGACGGTACGAACGATTATTCGCTCACGGTATCGTATAACGCCGCAAGCCAGATCGTCGGCAGGGTCGTGAGCACTCGCTATGCCTTCACTGACTACGCTGATGTGAGCCGCTCCTATTCCGTCAACGGCTTGAACCAGTACACCAATGTTGGCTCGGCAACGTTCACGTACGACGCTAATGGCAATCTCGTTGGCGACGGGGCTAACACCTATGGCTACGATGCTGAGAACAGGCTGATCACCCGGAGCAATGGCCTTACGATCACCTACGATGCTAATGGCCGCCTCTGGCAAACGGCCGGCGGGCCGAGCGGGACCACCCAATTTCTTTACGATGGCGATCAGCTGACTCTTGAGTACGATGCTGCCGGCAATGTCCTTCGCCGCTATGCCCACGCCAATCAGAGCGATGACCCGGTTCTGTGGTACGAAGGTTCCAGCACCGCGTTCTCAAATATCCGCATTCTCATCCCGGACTATAAGGGCTCCATTGTATCGGCGTTCACAATTGCGAGCGCCGTCATCGGGATCAACACCTACGATGAGTACGGGATTCCTGGCGCAGCGAATTTTGGGCGGTTCCAGTACACGGGGCAGGCATGGCTCCCCGATCTAGGAATGTATTACTACAAGGCTAGGATATATTCGCCTACTCTCAGCCGGTTTATGCAGACAGATCCGGTCGGATATAAGGATCAGATGAACTTATATTCCTATGTCAGCAACGATCCGATCAACAATCTTGATCCTACAGGTTTGCGGGCTGACATGATACTTATCGACAGCCACAGCAATGATAAAAACGCCAGTCTTGTTCGTCATGCCGAAGAATTAAACGTTCCCGGTGTTTTTCTAATCACCGGGCACATAGCTATAGGTGGTATAGAAGTTTTTAGTGGCTTTACCCAGATCGATGGTGGCCAGTTGTTCAATATGGCGAAAAACCATTCGCCATCATACCGCCCCGGCCAACTCACCTTTATCATCGCGTGCCTGGGTGATGCGAAGCTGTTCACGCGAGACGGCCACCCCGACTCCCTAATTCGAGGATACCAGGCCGCATCTAAGGCGCCGGTAATCGGGCTCGACGACAAGAGCGATTTTAGATACTTTGCAAATAAGTCGAATACAGTCCTGTATGGAGCAACCGTTTTCCCGGGGAATCCAAATAAGTTTAATAAGGAGGGTAATTTTGTCTTCGTCAATGCCAAGGGGCAGTCTGTCAACCTCGGCAACGGCGTAATGTTCGACAAAGACAAGGGCCAGTTGGTATTTGGCAATTTCAACGCGGATATGACGACGTTCGATCCAACCTTTACGTGCGATAAGAGTGGGTGCCGCAAATGAGTAGTAGGAGTTGGTTGTGGGGTGGTCTGGGTTTGCTCCTTGGGGGTGCCCTGGGGTTTGCGGCATGTCGCCTGACATCTCCCGTTGAGCCGCTAGTCCTCCAAAAATTTACCAGCGACGTACAAGCTACCTTGGCGTGGCGTGGCGTGGCGGGCGATGACGATGGCTCGGGTTTGGTGCGTGCAGATATTGTCGAGCGCTGTGCAAAAGCCCCGGACAACCTCAAATGCTTGCACGATAACTATCGATTCCTGGTACTGGATGCGGAGAATGGCAATCCGGATGGCATGGTCGCAACCGCGATGGCACTAATGGGCAGCACCTACTGTTTCGACATGGAGCGTGCCGCATTTTGGTTCAAGAAAGCTCACTCGGCGGGCAGGGATGTGCGCAAGCAGTTCGAGCTATTGACCGAGAAATCCAAGCCGGATCGTTGCCAATAGATTGTTCGCTATTCGGCCCGACTTAGCGACCGCGCGATAACGCGCGCGAGTTGATCGCGCCGGGCCTTCATTTCCTCTGGTGAAAGCGCGGCGTGAGCCAAGCGCACCCGATATCCGTTGACCATGCTCGATGTAGCTTCCGGTGGTGGCGCGAGCGCGGCGATGTAGTCGGGGATGTCTTCGGGTGAGAGGATTGAGAGCCGACCGCGATCATCGTCGGACAATCCTTCAACGACTGCTGCGCGGTACTTCGTTTCGATGCGCGCAGACTTGGCAAGCACCAGCACCACGCGATCAAACGGACCCGACAGGCATTTGTGTAGGTTGGCTCTTTCGTGGTCGACAGGGGTCGTGACCGATACCTCGACGGCAACCGACACGCCCTCGCGCTCAAGCAACACATCTATCGCTCCCGTGCCATTTGGCATCGGCGCCTCGATGGTGGCGTGGAAGCCTTGGCTCTCGGCCAAGCCTTTAACCAGAGACTGAAGATATCGGTGTTTGGCGCCACCCTTGCCCAGTTCGCGCTCAGCGACGGGCGGCCGGCGAGAGCGTGCAACGATTTGCGATTCGACCGGCTCAGCGATTGCCGCAGATTGGAGCGGTCGCAAAATGGGTGCTGCTCTCTCCGATGAAACAGGAGCAATAGTTAGCGTGCTCGATTCCGTCTGCAACGCCCGAGGCGCCATCTCAAAGAGGAGAACAGACCCGAGCGTGCCGCAGTATCGCGCTCGATTGCGCTCGATTAGCCCGTCGTATTCTTCTTCGGTGAGTGTTGGCTGGCGCTCGAGGAAACCGAGCGGCACATCGAGGCGGAGCGCCTGGGGTGTGCGGTGCTTGAGCCAGACGGCGAACTCGCTGCGATCGTAGCGCCTTCGCATTCCTTCGATGAAGTCAGACGACGTGTGCAGTTCGCTGGCGAGCGCTCGCGCATCGCGCGCTGACACGCCGCCGGCGCATTTGAGACTGGTGTTCGCGAGAAATGCCGAGCGCAGGCGGGGCGAGAGCTGATCGAGCGTTTGATGGGCTGCGGCGATCCCCACCCGGTATTTGCGCGCTTGGCTGAGCAAGGTTTCGATGTTGTCGTCGAAATACTCCTGGGCTTCGTCAACATAGACCATCGTCGGGGTGCGCTGCCACTCCGGGAGAACCGAACGTTCCAAAGTCGCCTGGGCAAGCATAGCAATGAAGAAGCGGCCGAAGAGTGCGCTTCCCTCGCTCTTGAGGAGATCCTTGGCCGTATTGATGAGGATGATCTTGCCCTCGTTGGTGGCCTCGAACAGGTCGATCTTGTTGTGCTCCTGAGCGAACATGCGCTCGAACGCTGGCGTCGAGAGGACGCCCCATAAACGCTTGAGAATCTGCTTCTTGGTGGCTGAGAATGAAGGGTGCGAGAACTCGGTGGCGAAGAAGTGCTTCGCCGAGCCGTCCAGTTGCTCCATGTGCTGCTTGAACGGCCGGCCATCGTCCATCAGCTGCATGAGCGTGTGAATGGTGGCGCCGGGGATCGCAATCATGAGCCGCGCCAAATAGCGGAATATGACACCCTGCTTTTGGGTGAGCTCGGCGCCCAGGAGCGCGCCGAAGAATGTCTCGTATAGCTCTATAAGTCCATTCAGCGCGCGTTCCTGATCCGCAGCGCCATATTTCTTCAATCGGTCGGTTCGTGCTTCAAACAGATTCAGTGAGGGCGGGCACTCTACGTCCGAGGGATCGATGAGGACCAAGCGGTCGGCAAGACTGTTGGGTACATCGGGCGAGAAGAGGTCGAGCCACAGAAGCTTTTGAATGAGGTCCCCCTGACTATCGATCACGACAACGGAGCGCCCATCCTCCTTTGCCGCAACAAGATCGCCGTGGATCATCCGCTGCAGAAGCTGCGTCTTGCCGTGTCCCGTGCCGCCCACGACGTGGCAGTGCTCAAATCGCATTGCTTCCGGGACGTGGAACGGGACCGGTAAGTCAAAGATTTCGGCGAACGGCGTACCACCCAGGTACAAGTCGACTAACTCGGTCGCACTCTCGCTCTTGTGGCGGGTCGGCCGGACCGAGCGAGCGCCCCCCCCCCTTGGGGTGGGCGGGGG